>Ga0137409_10003383_pt1 | contig 16919 bp, 14 predicted proteins | sample CZODoug1_16funga_FD_122059 | JGI IMG/M metagenome (GOLD analysis project Ga0137409, IMG submission 122059) | Vadose zone soil fungal communities from Angelo Coast Range Reserve, California, USA - CZODoug1_16fungal (Hybrid Assembly) | ecosystem: Environmental > Terrestrial > Soil > Vadose zone... | reverse complement strand
CGTCGAACGTGGCAGCTTCCGGCACGGTCTGGCGGCCTTCTCTGAGCGCAGCGACCATCGCGCATGCGAAAGCCGTGAAGCCCCGCGACCAACTTCCATCACGCATGCCGGGCGCTATTGCGTCCCGCTCAACGTTCATAGGTTGCCAGGCGCCTGACCCTGCGGGTGAATGCCAGAGTTCTCCTGTTTCCTCCACCATCAGAGCACCCTTGCTTCCATAAACCTCCAATTGATTTTGCGACTTGCCCGATTCCACTACTGAGAGAGAAGCGGCGCCAGTAGCGCCCTTGGTCAGTGGCGACTCGGCAAACCGAAGCAGCATGCGTACTGTGTCATCCGAAGTTACCGGACGCATTGTGCCGCTCGTCTTTTCTGGCCGTTCGGCGATGTGCGTCGAAAGCACGCAGCAAACTTCAGTGATTTCAGCATCCAGCAACCAGCGAAACGAATCAACCGCGTGCGAGCCGATGGCCCCGAGCGTGCCGCCGCCAATCGCAGCGTCAGACCACCAGTCCCAGGTTCCCAGGACGCCGCGGTAGTCGGAACGAAAAACGTAATTGCAGTGACGCACCGTGCCGATGGCGCCGCTCTCGAGCATTGCGCGCATCTTTCGCCGGCTGCTCAGGAATCGTAGTTCGTGATCGATCAGGGCCAGCACGTCCGTCTCGCGCGCACGATCAGTCATGCGCTTCGCCTCGGCAGCATTCATGGCCATCGGCTTCTCGCAAAGCACAGCCTTGCCGTGATCAAGAGCCGCGAGCGTGATCTCCATGTGGGTCGCGGGTGGAGTAACAACGCTTACCAGATCGACATCATCCAGGGCGACAAGGTCTTTCCAATCATTTGCGACGTGTTCGATGCCAAACTCTGTCGCGACACTGGCGGCGCGTTCCGGGTGGCGGCTCGCGATGGCCACGATGCGCGCGCCTTTGCAATTGCGGAAGCCGGGAATCTGCGTCGTGCGGGCAAACCCGGCACCTACAATCCCAATGCCAATTGTTTTGTTATTACTATTCAACCGCTAGCCTTTTTGATTAAGTTGTCGAGCGAAGACATCACTTAAATCGGCAATCGCCAATCGGCAATCGGAAATGGCATTGGTGCCCCCGCAGGGATTCGAACCCCGAACCAACAGATTATGAGTCTGCTGCTCTAACCGTTGAGCTACAGGGGCACAAGAATTTGCGACTCGTTTGCCACGGATTACGACGCGGTTTTGCCACAGATTACGACCGTTCGCCTAACTAAATCTTGTTAGGAAGGTTCCCGGTAGTGATAACCTGTGCCGCGTTGTATTTCGCAGCGAGTGTATCACGCAGCCCTTTGCAAGCTGCAAATCGTCTCTCCAAAGTGTCTCTCCAAATGTCCTTGACTCTCAACACAGTTGCTCTCACTTTCCGGTGAAGTTGATCGAATGACTTCTTTCCGGCAGCCCCGGCGGGCCGCGATTGCGCACCGATCTTGCATACAAGGCCACTTGCATAGATCAGCTTGACAATTTCAACACATCCGCCGTAAAGTTCTGCCCGTCCTCGCCGAAACGCTCTCTGGAGAAATTTAAAAATGGGCATCCTTGCGATGTCCGACTCACAGTTCACGAAGTCCAATTCATAAGGTTCCTGGAATAATATAACGACAAGGCCATCACGGCGTGTCGGTTTTGGTTTCGTTGGGTCACTTCTTCAGGCGAAAGTGTCGAAGCTACAAACCCTGGCGTTTTTCTTTTGTCGGAAGGACCCTCGGTCATGGCGGCCTCAAACTCTGCTGGCTCTGGTTTCGCAGCGGCTTATGGACCAGATGCCCACTTACCCGACAGGCGCGTATCGCATGTATTGATCTGCGATGACCGGGATGCGCGATTTCAGCTCACCAGCCGGATCGTCGAAGAGTGTGGCAATCAACCGCTACGAAGCTCCGACTACTCAACTCTCGATAGCCTGCCTTTATCGCGATTGGCGCTGGCGCTGGTTGGTCTGGAAGAATGTCCGGCCTTCAATTCGGCGGCGCTGAACTTAGTGCGAAGCCTCGCACGCAAGGGTCTCATCGTGATGTGTTATACCGACCATCCGCAGGAGTGGCCACTCGGGAAACGTTGTAGCGTCTCGCTCGCCGGAGCGCTCACCCTCCTCGATAGCGCAAAGCCGGACTTCGCTCGGGACTTAAAACAAACGCTTGTCCAGGTGCTGCGTCTGGAAAGCGTCAGGCGCGACAAGGAAGTAAGAATCAAGTATGAGATGAGAAAGCTCGGCCTCATCGGCGAGAGTAGCGTGATGCGCTCGATTTTCTGGTGGGTGCAGCGGGTGAGCGCACTCAGCGATCTGCCGGCGCTCATCACCGGCGAGACCGGGACTGGCAAGGAACTACTCGTCAACGCCATTCATCGCCTCGACCGCAAGCGGTCCAAGGGCCCGTTGATTGCTCTTAACTGCGGCGCGATCACTCCCGGCGTCGCGGAAAGCGAACTCTTCGGCCATCGTCGCGGCGCTTTTACCGGCGCTGAGCGGGATCGCCCGGGATTGATTCGCGCGGCCAATGGCGGAATCCTCTTTCTGGATGAGATTGGCGATCTGGACACTGCGCTGCAATCCAAGCTCCTGCGCGTGCTGCAGGAGAATCGCGTGCTGAGTGTCGGCGATGACCGGGAAGTGCCGGTAAACATTCGCGTGATTGCAGCTACCAATCGCAACCTCGAAGAGATGGTGGAACAGGGAAGGTTTCGCGCGGACCTGTTTCATCGACTAAATATTCTCTCGGTCCACATCGCGCCGCTCAGGCAACGCAAGGTAGATATCAAACCTTTGGTGGGACACTTCATCGAGAAACACCGCACGTTGATGAGTGTGAAAACTCCGTCGTTCAATCCTGAGTTCATTGAGGCGTTGGCCCAACTCGAACTGCCAGGCAATGCGCGAGAAGTTGAGAACCTTGTGCGTCTGGCATTGGTCAACAAGACGACGGATGGTCCGCTTGGCTTGTCTGACCTGCCGCCTGAAACGCTGACAAAGTTGGCCGAGCAAAAGTCTGAACCTTCTTCCTCACAGAATCGCGAGAATGAGGAAGACCGGCCTGATTTAAGCCCCGAACCAATCAGCGGCACGGATTTCGATGCGTCGCTTTTCGAGTTGCTCAACCTAAACAAAAGTCTCACGCAAACTCTCGAACACTGCGAGCGAGTGTTGATTGCAGCCGCGCTCCAAACTTCTCACGGTAATCAATCACAGGTGGCGAAGCGACTCGGTATTACGCCTCGCAGCGTTTATAACAAGCTCCGCAAGTATCACTTGCGCTGAATACCATGGCGGAAGCCCGACCATGAGGGAGGGCTCAGGCTAGGGCCAGCCCTTCCTTACGGTCGGGCTTCTGCCAATCTGATCCGGAAAATCTTTTCAAGTGCCTCACCGTCGTTGCCGGAAAGTGCTTTCCGGTTTGCCGCCGGGCAGATGAGGCCTAACTGCTGCGCAATCTTCGATCTCCCGGACTATCAAAGCTTTGCCGATGATTCCTCTCCCAGACTGAGCGCTGGCATAGCCGTTGCTCCCCCACTCAAAAGCTCCTTCGCTGGAAGATGAAGCGGAACGTGTGTGGATCTGAAAGATCATTACGTGCAATTTCGTTTGGGCGACATCTTCATGCCGGATGCCGCGACGGTGATTTACAAACTGCATAGTAACGACCTGCTGCTCGGCCGAGTGGTTGAGATGTCCGACGGCGGCGAAAGAGAAAATGCTTTTGTGGTGGTCGAGGTTGAGGGTTTCAGGCAGCGGATGGTGGTCCCGGTCGATCGGGTTGTGGTCCAGGAGTGAACCGGCGGTAGACGGCGACCGCACCCGCGCGATCGAAAGGATTGGTTCAAATGTTTTGGGCGCGTCGTTTCTGAGATGGCTGAATCAATCTCGCAAAAAGCTTCCCTGGTCGCGCAGGTGATTGAAGACTTCAGTTACGAGCCACTGGATTATCAACGATTCAGCGCGGAGTTGGTGGGTGTCAAGAAGACACCGCACTACAAAGATGGCGGCTACTTCGCTTTTACCGGCCTGGTCCCCGGCGACTACCAGCTTCTCATTTTTGGCGAGCGATTTCAGACCCGCCGCCTTCCCGTAACCATTCCCTTTGCGCCGGTAGTCTTCAATCAGGCGGGTGACAACGAACTCATGGTGGTGGTCAAGACAGTGAAGGCCAACAATCGAATCACCTTCGACCCGACAACGATTGCCAGGCCGATAAAAGCCGGCGCGGACGTGGTGGCAGCAGGACTGTCGACCAAATTAACGACAAAGCTGGATGCGGGAAAAAATGCGAGTGCGCGTTTCGATAGTGTTGCCGGTCTGGCGCCCGGCGCGATTGTGAGGATCATTCGCGATCGGTCGATTCGTTTGCGCTTCAATCCCTACTATCCAGCGCCTGCTGAACTGACGCAGATCGTCGGCACGGTTATCCTGAAAAACAATCCGCAGTCTCCGCTTGGGAACGCTGTTATCCGCATGACTCAGGTAAACGGTGTCGCTATCACGGTGAGCAATGTCGCCGGGGCCAGGATTGCCTCGGTGACGCTTGGCGGTTCCAAAGTGGTCCTGGGAACTGAGAGCGACATGCAAACTTCAACCAACGCCCGCGGCGACTACAACTTTTATTTCAGCCGCGAGGACTTCACCAACATTACTCTCGAAGCCTCGCTTGCCGGTTTCAAGACAGTCACCAGAAGCATCCCCATCACTGCGCGCGCGCGCAATCGAGCAAATTTTGAGTTAGAGAAAAACTAAGGAGGCCAGTCAATGCCGGACATCAAGAATCTGGGATACGGCTCGTTAGCCATCCAGCTAGGCGAAGATAAACAGATCACCCTTGGTCCACGGGAGACCGTACACATTTCCGACGGAGATTTTGAATCCGAAGCTGTCCAAAAGGCCTTAAGCGATGGACTAATCGCGGTTCTCCCGGGCGAAGCACCAGCCGAGAAGAAGACTAAAAAAGCAAATCAAAACTAAATGGAGGTCGTAGGTCATGCCTGAATACCTGTCGCCGGGAGTCTATATTGAAGAACTCGCCGGACCTAAACCCATTGAAGGTGTTGGAACGTCGACCGGCGCCTTTGTCGGTATTGCAGAGCGAGGGCCGATCAACGACCCGCAGCTCATCACTAACATGACTCAGTTCGCCGATACCTTTGGAGGTTTCTTGCCGGGAGCTTTCTTAGCCTACGGCGTGAGTCACTTCTTTACTGAAGGCGGCACGCGTTGCTATGTCGTCAGGGCTTTCAAGCCAACCCCCGGCGGCGCGCCCGGTACAAATCCGGATTTGGCGAGCGTTGTCCTGCGCGCTACGGCCGCTGTGGCCAGCGACCCAATATTAACGGTCTTCGCCACCAGTGAAGGCGCCTGGGGAAACGACATCACCGTGAGAGCCGAACCACACGGTTTTGATCCGAGTGACCCGGGACTGACAGCGGCCACGCAGACCAACAAGAAATTCAAACTGAGCGTCTTCTTCAAGGGCGAACCGGTGCCGGTCGAGGTTTTCGACCAGTTGTCAATGAATGAGTTTGACGGCACCACCGTCTTTCCCAATCCGGATCATGTTGAGAAGAGAATCAACGGCATTTCCAAATACATCAGGGTGCTTGACGCAACCCCCGACCCGCTCAGGATAGATCCGCCCTTCTTCCCACCCGATCCGCCGCTCGGCACTCCGATCACGACCGCCTTCCCCACGCTCACGGGAGGGCAAGCCGGAGCTCCACTGGGTACTGTTCCGGCGACTAACACTACAGCTAATGATCTGATGGGCGTGGTCGCCACAGCCACGACAAGGGCGAAGGGACTCCTTGCCTTCGACGCCGTCGACGACATCAACATCGTCGCCGTTCCCGATCTGGTGAATCCCGCTTTTGGCGACCAGGCCTCGCGCGACGCGACCATCAAGGGCTTCAACTATTGTGAAGCCAGGAAGGACTGTTTCTTCGTTGCTGACGTCCCGAAAGGCTATAGCCCACAACAAGCGCTCGGCTACAAGCGAGGGGTTGCGCCATCGCCGGCAACCGGCGGCGCGTTCAATACTAAATTTGGCGCTATCTACTATCCGTGGTTCTTCGCCACCGATCCGATCACCGGCAAACGCAAGTTAGTGCCGCCGTCCGGAGCGGTTGCTGGTTCGTATGCGGAATCCGACGGCAGAGTCGGTGTCCACAAAGCGCCGGCCGGAACCGAGGATGGCTTCCTCAACTCGGCAGTCGAAGTCGAACGGGCTATCACCAAGGGCGAACAGGACACTCTCAATCCTGAGGGAGTCAACGTGATTCGCAAGTTCCCGGACGCCGGTATTGTGATCTGGGGCGCGCGCACCGTGTCTTCGGATCCGGAGTGGAAGTATGTGAACGTTCGCCGACTGTTCAACTTCCTCGAAGAGTCGATTCTGAAAGGAACTCAGGGTCTCGTTTTCGAGCCGAACGACCCCAGCCTCTGGAAGCGAATCATTCGTGATGTCAGCGCTTTTCTGAAGGTCCAGTGGATGGAAGGGAAAATCATCGGGAACAAACAGGAGCAGGCTTTCTTCGTCAAGTGTGACGAAGAGACCAACACTCCGGAGACGATGGCTCTGGGACGGGTGATTACCCTGATCGGCGTTTGTCCGTCGAAGCCGGCTGAGTTCGTAATCTTCAGACTCAAGCAAACGCGCTTCGGTGGAGACGTAGAAGAATAGTAAAGCGCTGCGCGTGAAAACTTCGGCGGCGGCGCCTGCCAGGCGATAGGTTCGCACCCGCGCGCCGCCGCCAACACACACGAGGAGAACTGTTATGCCGAGAAGACCAACTGATCCATTTGCCTCTTACAACTTCAAGCTTGAAATAGCCGGAATCACCGTGGCCGGCTTCTCTGAATGCACCGGCCTGAATCGTGAACAAAACGTTATCGACTACCGGGAAGGACCCGAAGGTCTGGCCATTCGCAAGCTTCCGGGCTTGAGCAAGTTTGGAAACATCACGCTCAAGCGAGGCATTACCACTGACAAGACGATTTATACCTGGAACGATCAGGTCCACAAGGGAGACATCGAACGCAAGAACATCTCGATCGTGCTGCAAAACGAAAAGCACGACGAAGTGGTCCGCTGGAACGTCGTGAACGCCTGGCCCAGCAAGTACATGGCGCCGGATCTGAAAGCGACCGCGAATGAGGTCGCCATTGAATCCGTGGAGTTGACCCACGAGGGACTGGAGAGACAGTGATGTTGCAGACTGAATTCGAATTCACCTTGCCGAAGGGCTACATCGATAAGGAGGGCAATCTCCACCGCCAGGGGATCATGCGTCTGGCAAACGCGAAAGATGAAATTTCTCCTTTGCAGGATCCGCGAGTGGAACGCAACAAGGCTTACCTGGTGGTGATTCTCCTTTCGCGGGTCGTAACCAAGCTTGGCGACCTGACTGACATTAATCCGGGCGTCGTCGAGAACCTCTTCTCGGCCGACTTGAGCTACCTCCAGGATTTGTATCGCCGCATTAATGCAAACGGTCACTCGCGCGTGAAGATCACTTGCCCTGAGTGTGAGAGCGACTTCGAGTTGGACGAGTCGACGGTCAATGGGGGACAGACACCGGAGGGATAGCGCGCTATCCCCTGGACCAGTTGGCCCAGGAGGTAGCTTACATCGCTTATCACTTCCATTGGCCTAAAGATGAAATCGAACAGATGTCGCACCGGGAGCGTCATCGCTGGGTGAAGGAAATCTCGCGGATCAATGATGAGATAAACGAATCCGCGAACCCTTCGTAGTGTCAGCCGCCTATGATGAACCTGCAAACACCGGGGGTTTACCTCAGGGAAGTTGAAGTACCACAGCCGACGCGCCTGCGAATGAGCGTTACCGGTTTCGTCGGACAGGCGGAGCGCGGTCCACTAAACTATCCTCAGCCAATAGTCGACCTGGGCCAGTTTCGCGATATCTTCGGCGACCTGGTTGGCTACAGTTATCTGCCTTACAGCATTTTCGGTTTCTTCCTCAATGGCGGCGAACGCAGCTACGTGGTCCGCGTCGCGCATGAATCCGCGCGCAAGGCCAAACTCCATAAGGCTGCCAGTCCTCTAATCGGTTTCGAAGCCATCAACGAGGGGCGCTGGGGAAACTCCGCATCTGTTCAGATAGACGCGCGCGGTGCGCACGACATCGTGCTCACCGAGCTCGCGGCCGCCGTTGCCAAAGGCGACAAGAAAGCGAAATTCAAATCCATTGCCGGCCTTGCCTTAGAAGACTCGATCACGCTGGCCCACAAGCGCGATCCGATTCGCGAGGAACTGCAGATCGCCGGCGTCAATCCGGTCACGCGCGAAGTCACGTTTAAGGAAGCGGTCAGCAACCCGTCTGGCTTCCCGGTGGATAGTGGGATAGTCGGTCGCGGCTTTCGTCTGATCTTTCGTTTGCGCCCTTCCGGCAAACTTGTTCGCGAAGAAGTATTCGACAATCTTTCGCTGAACCCGGATCGACCGGACTACTTTGTTTACGTCATCAACGGAGATCCGGAAGAGAGCGATTACGTAAAACGCATTAAGGCCGGCAACTCAATCCTCGTGCGCGTCACAGATCTAAACTTCAACTCGCCGGTTGCTTTTTCCCGGCCTGCTACTCTCGCGGAAACCAAATTGGACAATGGCTACGGCGACGACGACCCCAGGAAAGGCTACGACGACCCGGCCAAAGTAAAGGTCGAGCACTTCACCGGCTACAGTCAGGAAAAATATTTCCGCCCAACTCCGGCGGACGCCAATGAGGCTGAAAAACGCGCCGCCGACGAGCGGCTCAACGGTCTGGCGGCATTCGAACTCGTTAACGAGATAGGCTTGATCGCCATCCCCGATCTCACTATCCCTGACTTCTACGCCAGCATTCCTACAGCGGAGCTTCCGAAGGCGGGAGTAATTTTTGCGCCAAAGCGACTGGTGTCGTTGGCGTCGGAGAAGTTGCCCAGCCTGAAAACCGGCCAGCAGGAGATGCTCAAACACTGCGCACGCATGGGCGATCGCTCGGCGATACTCGACTCGCCCCGCGGCGCCGAGACCGGCAAAGACAAGAACAAGATCGAAGACTGGTCAACCAATTTTCAGTTGGCGCCGACAGCGCGATATGGCGCACTTTATTACCCCTGGATCCGGGAGAAGGCATCAGACTTCAAAGGCATCGATCTCACACTTCCTCCCAGCGGACATCTCGCCGGAATTTATGCGCGCACGGAAAACCGCGCGGGCGTCGGGCAAGCGCCGGCAAACGAGGCCGTCCGCGGCGTCATTGAATTTGAATTCTGCTTGTCAGACACCGAACAGAACATTCTCAATCCTCGAGGTGTGAATTGTCTGCGTAGTTTTCCCGGTCGTGGACTGTTGGTTTGGGGCGTGCGCACTCTCAGTCAGGAGCCGAGCTGGCGTTACGTAAACGTGGTGCGGGTAACGCTGGCAATTATCAAACAAATTCTCATCAACCTGAGCTGGACCGTTTTCGAGCCAAACGATCGGCGTTTGCACGACAAGATCGTCGCCACGCTCTCGATTTTTCTTGATGGTCTTTTTAGCAGTGGCGCGCTCGCCGGATCGAGCCCCGCGGAAGCTTACTTTGTTAAGTGTGACGACGAAACGAATCCGCCCGAGGTCCTCGATCGCGGTGAATGCATCACGCAGATAGGCCTTGCGGTTGCGCGCCCGGCGGAATTTGTCCTGGTCACAATCAAGCGAACCTCGGAATCGGTTTCAGTGAGCGAAGGGCTCTCGGGAAGGAGATGAGAGTTGCGGGATAGTGGTTAGAGGTCGCGTCTGATCGCTGCTGCAACCTGCAATGCAATGCCCAGAAGAGACAACGATCCGCTGGCTAATTTCCGGTTCTCCCTCGAGTTGGACCAGGTGCGCGTAGCCGGCTTTGCGGAGTGCACCGGCTTGCAAATGGAAACAAAAGTGCTCGAGTACAAAGAGGGTGGCAATAATTCGACGACCTTGAAATTTCCAGAAGGGTCCTCCTACGGAAACATAACCCTCAAACGTGGCCTCTCGAAGTCGAACGAACTGATGGACTGGCAAGTCGATGTTGCGACGGGAAGCTTCAGCAAGAACAAGCGTCCTTCGCTTTCGAATCCGGATCCGAATCCGAGGGTGGCGATTGCTTTGCTGAACGAAAAAGGCGATACCGTCAGGACCTGGCATCTCGTTCGTCCGCTTCCAGTGAAGTGGGTTGGGCCCGATTTCAAAGCCAGCGGCAACGAGGTCGCCATTGAGTCGCTGGAGATAGCACACGAAGGAATCAAGGTGACCTGACCTAGCCAGCCTGTGAGATCTGATCTGAGATTTGAAATCTGAAATCAGGAGACCGATGAGCGCGTCAACAGTAATCAGCGATGTGACACTGACATTGGAAGAGCTACTCAAGAGCGAGCAGCGTCCGGCCAATCTCTTCGACGTGTCTTTGAAATCGCCCGCCGACGAAGTGATTCAGCAGGGGATGAGGCCGAAGGTTAACGTGTTTCTCTATCGCGTGGCGGAAAACGCTTTCGGCAAAAACCAGGAGAAGCAGGCGCTCGGGCCCGACGCGCTGGAATATCCGCCGCTTTGGCTAAACGCCTTCTTTTTGTTGACGCCGTTTGCGGAAGACAAATTGGACGAGCTGCGCGTCCTCGGCGAAGCGATGCGAGTGATGCATGACAACTCCAGCGTGTCCGGCGCCGCGTTGAAGGGCTCACTTGAAAACACGAGCGAAGAATTGCACGTCCATATCTGCCCGTTCTCGTTGGAGCAGGTGGCGCAAATTTGGAGCGCGCTTGATAAATCGTACCGGCTCTCTGTTTGTTACGAAGTGCGCACGGTGTTCATCGACTCGCTCATTCAATCGCCGATCAGGCGCGTAGTTGACATTGACACGCAGTTTTCGCAGTTGCCTTGAGCGGGCACGTGAGTTCGACCGTAGGAGTTTGCAAGCCGGAAGAAAACAGCAATGCCAGCATACCAAACCAGTCGTGAGCATCTGTTCGAGGAGTTGCGGCGTCTCGACCTGGTGTTGAATCTGCAGATCGCCCGGCGACGAAGCGATCCCGGCGGCGAGCGCTTCAACGACTTTTGCGGACTCTTCATCGCGGAGGACGAGATCAATCGACTCGTCGACGGAAACAACGAACAACCTTCGCCTGATGAGCAGATCCAGAACAGGCTGCAGGCATTCGAAACGGCAATCGCACACGCAGAAAGAACAATTGCCGAGAACGTAGCCGAATCGAACAACGTCGGTGTTCGTTTGGCGCTGCCACGATTGGCCGAGATATTTCAGCTCTCGGCGTTCGATATCGACGCTTTGCTGATCTGTCTGGCGCCCGAACTCGATCTTAAATACGAGAAGCTCTACGCCTATCTGCAAAACGACGTCACGCGCAAACGGCCGACAACAAATCTAATTCTCAATCTCTGTTGTCGCTCGCTCGACGAAAGACTGCAAGCGCGCACGCGGCTATTGCCGGAGGCGCCGCTCTGCAAATACGAACTCATTCTGCCGGCGGGCGACCCGAGCCCGGATCAAACTTCGGTCCTTGCCCGCTCACTCAAAATCGACGAGCGCATTCTCAACTATTTGCTTGGCGCCGAAACTGTAGACGAACGCATTGCATCTTTCGCGCGCGTGGTGTGTCCGCAAGTTGATCTCGCGCAAGTGTTGCTGCCCGGCAAGCTGATGCAGAGTCTTGCGGCCGCTTTTCAAAACGAGCTGGAGAACAAAAGCGACAACCTGACGGGCGCCTCCGTTTTCTTTTTGCAAGGGCCGGAAGGATCGGGCAAGCGGTTCGTTGCCGAGGCCTTGTGCCAGGCCGCGGGCGTGGAGCTTCTCGTTGCCGAAGCGCCGGCAATGATCTCGACTGCGACAGACCGGGGGTCGCTCGCCGCTCGTCTTTTTCGTGAAGCCAAACTCCACGGCATGGTTGTCTTCATCGATCAGGCTGAGTCGTTGCTCGGCGACGGCGAAAAGGAGAGTAACGCTCACCATGCGCTGGGCAACGCGCTGCGGTCATTCAACGGCATCGTTTTCCTCGGGAGCGTTGACTCGCGAAACTCGCAGTTGCTGGCCACACATGAGCGCCTGTTCAGTTTTGTCTTTCCACTTCCAGACTTCCCCACTCGAAAAGAAATCTGGAATCGCGCGCTCGCGGAAGTTGGCTGTCCCGTCTCGTGCGACATCGATCTCGATACTCTCGCCGACCGCTTCAACTTCACAGCGGGCAGAGTCCGCAATGCCGTCGCCGAAGCAAAACGACTGGCAAACCCGAGCGGCGCAGATGCGCGCTCGATCGAAGCAGGGGACCTTAATCTAGCCTGCCGGGCGCAATCCGGCGGCAAGTTGCCCACGCTCGCTCGGAAGGTTAACCCGATCTTCACCTGGGACGACATCATTCTGCCGAATGATTGTCTCGAACAGTTGCGGGAGATTTGCGCGCACATCAGACACCGGCAACGCGTCTTCACCGACTGGGGCTTCGACGGCAAAATCTCGCTCGGCAAGGGACTCAGTATTCTCTTCGTGGGACCTTCAGGAACCGGAAAAACGATGGCCGCCGAAATCGTGGCCAGTGAGCTGGCTCTCGATCTCTACAAGATCGATCTCTCCTGCATTGTCAGCAAGTACATCGGAGAAACCGAAAAAAATCTGAATCGGATTTTCGCCGAAGCCGAACAGAGCAACGCGGTGCTGTTCTTCGACGAGGCTGATGCCGTCTTCGGTAAGCGATCAGAAGTGAAAGACTCCCACGATCGCTACGCAAACATCGAGACCAACTACTTGCTGCAAAAGATGGAGGAGTATGAAGGCATCGTCATCCTGGCCAGCAATTTCCAGAAGAACATCGACGAAGCCTTCACGCGGCGCTTGCGTTTCATCGTCGATTTTCCTTTTCCGGAAAGGGACTATCGCTATCGCATCTGGCAGAGAGTGTTTCCTGCGGACACGCCGCTCGACCGGGACATCGACTTCGACTTCCTCGCGCAAAAATTGAAGCTCTCAGGCGGCAGCATCCGCAACATCGCGCTCGGCGCGGCTTTCCTGGCGGCCGCGAATTCCGGGCACGTCGGCATGGAACACATCATCGGCGCCACCAAACGCGAATTCCAGAAGATGGGCCGGCTGTGCGTGAAGTCAGACTTTGAACACTACTTCGAGCTCGTCGCGAATGAAGAGGTGGTTTCGTGAAAGACTTCGAGAAGACAACTGATCCCACGCCGGACAGCCCGCATGGCGTGATAAAACCGCGAGGCCACGCGCCTGCGGAAGGCCGCGATGTCTCACACGTCGGGCCGCACTCGGACGCCGCGGCTTTGAGCGCGCCCGAGTTGTCGCATCCCGCGAACGCGGCGCCGCTTGCCGAACTGCTCACGCAACTGCAACAGACTCGCGGCAACATTCACGTCCAGCGAGTGGTCGCCGAAATGAGCGAAGCGAGATCCCCTGCGGAATCTCAGCAACGTGGTGACACGCAGAGTCTCGACAGCGGCGCGAGGGCCGAGATGGAATCGGCCTTCGGCGAAAACTTCGGCGACGTACGCATTCACACCGACAGTCAGACTGAAAAGGCTGCTGACGAAATAGGCGCGCGGGCGTTCACTCGCGGGCGTGATGTCTATTTCGGCAGGGGCGAGTACAAACCCTCGACGCGTGCGGGTAAGGAATTGCTTGCGCACGAGCTCACACACGTCGTTCAGCAACAGGGAAACACAGCGCGCGATCAGGGTCAGTCAATCGGAGCTGCGGGCGATCCGTTTGAGCTAGAAGCCGATCGGGCGGCAGCGCTAATTGTGCGCGGCGAACGCGTACATCTCCCTCAGCAAAGTGCTGCTGCGCCAGCCTACCAACGAGAAGGAATTGGGCAGCAACCGCCCAAACAACCCCCGCCTATGGCACCTGTCATCCTGTCAATCGACGTAGCGCGTGCTCCTGAAGGCATGCTTCCCAACGGAGTGGGATATCGATTTGAGCCTGAGGGAGAGATCGGTTTTCGCACGGGGCGTGCCCTGTTTTGGTTAGAGATGCCAGCAGGAACGGCTCTCGGGGTTGACGCTCAGAACGAACACATCTCTTCTAACCTAGCCGACAATCCCTTGGTGTCTGTGAAGGAAAGGCACCTCGTGTTAGTGGCGGGTTCGCCAGAGCGGAGGTCCGAAGTTGTAATGACGTTTACGCAACGCGATAAGAGAGTGGTGGTTATTTTCGTTCTACCACGCCTTCTTTCGCAAGAAGCCCCTTCGACTCCGATTCCTCGCCAATGAATGCTGTTGGCACTAGCTACGAACGGAGATTCTGAAAGCGTCACGCGTAGTCGGCTATACAGCCTGAAAGGAGTAAGGCAATGACCCAAAACGGAAACGGAATGGAGGCCAGGACAATGCCCGCGTCCGCATCGTCGCAAACATCCCTCGGCGTTGATTCGATGGTTAGAGAAGAAAAGGCGATGGAAGATCTGCGCAACGACGTTGCCGAAGGTTTGATGTACTCGCACAGCCGCGAGAATGCGAACACCAGCAAAGTGCTCGAGGTCGCTTCCTTCTCCTATGCGCTGATCGAGCTGCTAAACGAGCGTGGCGTTATTTCAATTGAAGAACTGGACGAACGCAAACGTAAGGTGGGCGCGCGTCTGGCGGACAAATTTGCGGAGAAGGGCATGGGCGTCGCGCTCACCGATGAGGAGAAAGATAAGTATGCCTACGAAGGCACCGTCCAGATCGACTGCGACAAGCGCATCCCGCTCTGCCGCGGCGCATGCTGCCGGTTGCGTTTTGCGCTGACGGTTCAGGATCTGGAAGAAGGCTCGGTCAAGTGGGAGTTGGGACGGCCATACATGATACGCCATGACGCTGACGGCTATTGCCATCATCTCGAGCGCGAAACAAAACACTGCGGCGTCTACGAGCAGCGTCCGATTGTTTGCCGCGCCTACGATTGCCGCAAAGACAAACGCATCTGGGCCGATTTCGAAAACAGAATCGTCAGTCCGGATCTCGAAAAACTTTTTCCCCAGCCGGGTGCTCAGGAACAAACCCAGCTCTATCAGTTGACGCGCACCACCAGGGGTTCCGAAAACGGAGATTCCGGGAAGGGATTCGCTGCCGGCGACTCTTCAGAGAACGCAGGTTTCCAGCAAATAATTCCCATCAATGCGACCAACGATCACCAGAACGCCGCTTAGAACCAGAGGCCCGCTGGGAGAAAGCGCCCGGCGAAATTAGATGCCCGCAGGAATCGAACAAACCGCGACCAATGCTTCGCCAATTCGCGAGAAGCTACACGTGTCACCGGAGCCGGAGCGGAAGGAGAGCGGGCACAACGGCGTCGAGCATGGCGCGATCAGCACGCGCATGCACGAGATCGTGGCAGCGAGCGCCGCCGAGGGGCCGCCGCCGCAAGAGCTCAACCGCATTTTCAGGAGCGCTGAATTCGCGCACACGGTAAACGACGGGCAAAAAACCCGCGCGCTGCAAACCTTGCAACGAACTTACGGCAATCGTTACGTGCAACGCGTGCTTGAGCCAGGCTCGGCGCCGCTCCGAGCAAGCGACTTAGATAGCTTGGACCGTGCCGGCGCAACAGTGCAGCGGTCCCCGGCGCAGAGAGAGCGCGGCAGTCACACGATGCGGCAGCTCCAGCAAGCGAAAACGATCCAACCCAAGCTGGAAGTCAGCACACCTGGCGACGCGCTCGAGCGCGAAGCCGATCGCATGGCCGAGCAGGTCATGAGCATGCCCGCGCCAAAGAAACAAACGCCGGCACACGCGAGCGGCAGTCAGCTCAAACGTCAGGTTGAGACCCGTGCACAGCCGCGCGAAAACTCTCCGCGAATGCTGCGCGCGAATTCGGGACCCGGCGCGCCGCCGCAGGTTTCACCTGAGCTCGAGAGAAATCTGGGCGCGCAGCGAGGCGGGGGCCAATCGCTGCCTGGATCGACCCGCGACTTCTTCGAGCCGCGCTTTGGGCAGGACCTGAGCGCTGTCCGCGTTCATCACGACGCCGAAGCTGCTGATGCAGCGAGCGAGATCAACGCGCAAGCCTTCACGCATGGACGGGACATTTATTTCGGCGCCGGGAAATATCAACCTCAAAGCCAGGCGGGACGTCGTCTGCTGGCGCACGAGTTGGCGCACACCGTGCAACAAGGCTCGAAGAGCAGCACTCTGCCGCCTGCTCAGCGCGTGCAGCGGGAACTCATTCAAAGGACGAACGGACGCAATCCTCCACCACCTCCCGGAGCAACGACTCCAGCTGCCCCGATTACGATCACCAACTTCCCCATTCCGGCTTTCAAGCACCAACATCCCAATTACACCGGAAGACAATATATTCGCGCCAAGGAATACATCCGCAAGCGCCCGCACGCCCCCGAACAGGGCTTAGTGTGGGATCGCGCGGTTAGCCACAGCACCGCCGCAACCAAATTGGGGACCCTTGGTCTGAACCGGCCGGATCGCGTTTACATTTTGAGGGCAAGGCCGAAGTTCGGGGAGAAGTTCATGGCAATAGGTAACGCAGACTCTATTGCGCGTGGCACCAAACGTCCTTTCTGGCGGCGCGGTACCGGAGCCTTTACCGAACATGAGGTGGACCACATCGTTGATTTGGTACTCACAGGATGGCCGAGGGCCGCGGCCCAAAGTTGGGCCAACACACCCGACAACATGCAATTGCTGGATCAACCGACCAATTCGGCTATCGGAGGCGCTTTTGAGACAACAATTGCTGCACCGTTACGTACGGCAGTCGGTAATCAGAGCCTTAATGTTCGGCAGTTTCTCCCAACTGCTGACATCATTTTCAGCGGATTCGCTGCTGGCCCGAATCCGGCAAATTATCATGTCTGGACGAAGGATGAGATCGAGCAAGGCATACACATCGACGCGCTAGCTAACCGGGGTACGAATCGCGACATC
>Ga0137409_10003382_pt1 | contig 16920 bp, 12 predicted proteins | sample CZODoug1_16funga_FD_122059 | JGI IMG/M metagenome (GOLD analysis project Ga0137409, IMG submission 122059) | Vadose zone soil fungal communities from Angelo Coast Range Reserve, California, USA - CZODoug1_16fungal (Hybrid Assembly) | ecosystem: Environmental > Terrestrial > Soil > Vadose zone... | reverse complement strand
AACCGCGGGTGGATACCCCAATGCAGTCCGATGGGACAGTTCCTCCGATAAGAAGATGGATTCGTCGTTCTGAGCCACAGCCTGAATCGCATGATGAGATGACAGATAGGTCTGCACAATAACCTGGCCGCCAGCCCCTGCCGGATCGGCGAGACTGACCGCATCGAGGATCGTATGATAGGTACGTTCGGCGGATCGGAAATCCGGTACGCTGAGTCCTGCGTCCGCCTGCACAATCCCGACTAGGCCCATCGTCGGGAGAGGCCCGCGCCGCAACAGCAGTTGTGTCCCGACGATGATATCCCACTCCCCTTGCTCGACCCTCCGCCAGAGGGCTTTGGCCTGCGGTGGCCGCCGCATGGTATCTCCATCGAGCCGAATCACTGCCGCGTGAGGAAACAATCGCTTTGCATCCTCTTCCACCCGCTCTGTGCCCTCCCCGATCAACTGCATGCGAGGGCCGGAACAGGAGACGCAGGTCTCGGGGATGGGCGTAACGTCCCCGCAGTAGGAACAGCGCAGATGACCCGCCTGCCGAGAGTACATCAGCGCCACGCGACAGGCAGGACAGCGGGGAACCTGGCCGCAGTCACGACAGACGAGGGCACCGGCATAGCCCCTCCGGTTGACAAACAACAGAACGCCGGCCCGGCGCCCGATCGCCTGTTCAATCGCCAGAACGAGCGGTTGGCTTAACACCGTGCCGCGACCATGATCGCGTAAATCAACGATCTGTATGCTCGGCCGCGCATCGGACGGCATGAGCTTGCGTACCACGACTCCTCGTTGTTCCACCGCCGCCCTGGTCTCAAGAGATGGATGAGACGAACTCAGCACCAGCACCGCCCGTTCATCCTGCGCCCTCAGCCAGGCCACGTCCCGTGCATGGTAGCGTGGTTCTTGTAGTTCTTTGAGCGCCGCATCTTCTTCTCCCTCGACCCAAATCACCCCGATTGTAGTCAATGGGAGGAAGATGGCCGAACGGGTCCCCACGACCACTCGAACGACCTGTCGATGAATCTGATCCCACATCTCGGCTTTCACATGGCCTGAAAGACCGCTATGGAAACAGACCGGGGAGATGCTCGTCTCGTCATCACGGATCAAGCCTGCAACCCATTGGGCCCGTTCTGCTTCGCCAACGATGATGAGGATTGTCTGTCCACGGTCGAGCACCAGGCGAACGGCCTGCTGCAACAGCCCCAATCGATCGGTCCAGGGAGCCTGTACCAGAGCCCGAGACGGTCCTTGACCTCTCAGCGCCTCGAACAGTGGCTCCGCCCAAGACATTGTGGGGTCAGGAAGGAACGATGCGGTGATGCCGGAATTGCCCTGGTTTACCCGTCTGGAAGGTCGAGCAATGGGCGCCGTCGAGTCAGACGGCAAGTCCTGGACCTCCACCACCCACCCGCGAGCCTTGAGATTGTGCAACAAGTCGGCAGAACCAAGACGGCGAGACGACCGGCGAAGTCCTGATGGCTTTTTCTCAAGCCTTGTGAGAAGTGCCCGCGCCTTCACTGAGCAGGGTTCGCGAGCCGCAAGTGCGGCCTGCCCTTGCTCTGTCAGTTTATAGTGGTTAACCTGTGTTCGTGGTTTGGGTGCCGGAGGCAGCACCAACCTGAGACATTGTCCCCATGGCGCGACATACTGTTCGGCCACCTGCCGTGAGAGCTGGAACAAGTTCGAGGACACATCTGTTGCGGCCCCCTCCGGAAGCAACGAGCGAATCTCCTTGAGGCGTGCCTGATCGAGACCATGAGGAAGCACATGGGAGAGGGCGATTACAGCCCCTTGGAGAATCGATCGTCCGAAGGGCACAAGCACTCGATGTCCAATGCACAGTGTGGGTCGGAGCGACAAGGGCACTGTGTAGGTGAACGGGCCTGCTAGATGCCGCGGGACAATGACATCTGCGAATAGGGCCTCAGGCTCTGTACGCGGCGGGGCTACCTGCGTCGAAATCATGCGGCATTGTAGCAGCACCGGAAAAGTGGGAACAATGAGAGAGAAAGAATGGAAACATCCTGAAGGGAAACCGGGGAGGGTTGACGTTGAATCGTCAACCCTCCGCACGATAATTGATGAATTTACTTTGGAGGGGCGACCGGAGCAGCGGGGTTCTGATCTGAATTGCCCTGGCCAACTGATGCCGGAATCGTCGCCGGAGCAGGATCTGCAGGGACAGATGAGGGCTCCACCTTGGACGAACCCGTTGGAGCCACTGGGATCGTCGTATCCACTGCGGAGATCGGAGCTCCGCTTTCCGCTGAACTGAGACGGGACAAGGTGTTTCCGTTATCGCCGGTCTCATTTGGCTTCGCCGCCGGCTCAGATTCTTCTCTGGCCGACTCGGGCGCATAGAGCACGATGTCCACACGACGGTTCTTCTGTCGGCCCACTTCCGTTGCATTGCTGGCCGCCGGCTTCGTATCGCCATAGCCCACCGACGACAGCTTTGCCGAATCGATCCCGCCCTTCTCAATCAAGTAGCGGAGGACGCCTCCAGCCCGAGCTTTTGACAAGTCCCAGTTCGTCTGGTAGAGCGACTTGAGCGAGGGACCGATTTCCATGTTATCCGCATGGCCCTCGACTCGAATCAACCGCTCGCCGGCAGTGCTCTTGAGATACGCAATCAGTTCATCGAGCACCTGATAGCCCTCGGACTTGATCGTGGCTTCGCCCGATTCAAATCGAAGCTGCTTCATCAAATCACTCAGGCTGATTCGGGTTTCGCTGGCAACATTCTGGACCTGGAACTTGCTTGGAGAAGAAGCCACAGCAGGGGAGGTATCTAGAGATGGCTGGGGTGATTGAGAGATCGGCATGATCTCAGGAGCATGAACCTTCACCCTGAAGCGATCGCCCTTGAGAATGCGGGAGCTCGATCTTGTGATCAACGCCGTGGCAGTTCGGTCTTCCGTGGACAGGATTTTCACTTCTCCCACAACCCGTTGAGGAAGGCTCGCTCCGGATCGAACCACCTCCATTCGTTCCCCAGGACTGATCCCGTCTTCCCGTCCCCGGTCCAGATAGACGATATTCCTTTGCGCCACAAGGTTCATTATCCCCATGTTGGACTGGAAATCCACAACCCGTCCCTCCACATCGCCGGCGGAAGGCTCGCCAACCGCTGCTTCCTCGACAGTCGGAAGCACGAACTTCATCACCGGATCACCCGGCGATACAGTTGCGTAGGCCCGCAGGATCTGAACAGTGGTCAGTTCCTTGTCAATTTGGCTCACCTGAACCACAGCGAGCCGATTGACCAAATATCCCAGGTATTGACCGGTGGTTGGGTGGAATACCTTGCGCGCTCGTTTGTAGATCGTGAAAAGATCTCCGGGCGCGACATCGCCGGGGTTCTTCAGTCGAAGGTACAGGACATCCCGGGTTCCCAATATCATGTGATCTCCGATGGTCTGATTGTCACCGGTAATCACATTCACGATCCCATCTTGTGGAGTCGATCGCTGGATGGAGCCGGACGAATAAGCCAAGGCCGGTTCTCCGAATCGGATCAAATTTAGATCGTCTGCTGCCCAGGCTAGAGGAAGGAGCGGTGTGGCCAACGTCCAGACCATGAGAGAGACGACACATTTCATTGAATAGTTAGCCATGGTGGTTGTCCTTCATGTAAGTCAAGTATTGCTGTCAGAACCATAGCAAATAGTCCTGCATTGTCAAGAATATTGAGGTCTTGCCCTCATTGACCCGCCAATTCGCCCGATGCTATGGTGATCCGGAGAATGTTTTCTCATAGATGGGGAATATCATGGTGCCTGACCAGCCTCCGACCCACGGCGATCAACGCCAAGATCGTCCTCGCATCGAGACCCAGATTCACCGACGCAAAAAAGCCAAGGCCTTCTCGGCCCTGGAGCCTGAATGGGATCTAATTGAACAAGTGTCACCCTCCCATCTGCGCATGCCATCAGGCCGCATGTCACCCACCCCACCCAACAAAGCGAGAACCCCTCATAAATAAGCTACTCCAGCCGGACAATAGAAGTACATGAGTGGAACAGGTTCTTTTTGGGTTGAGCCTCGCCCATGCCGCCGATCGCATAAACGCCCCAACACCCTGGCTTCTCACTCGCGCCAGCGACGCCTTTCAACGCAACAGAGTCTAGGACTTTCGGGTCGATCCCACAGGTCTTTTGGACGCTTGCTATCCCCGTAATCCACGGTCTAAACTCCAGCCATCATTGCATCTCAAGCTGTTGAAAGGTCAGCCCCATGAGCGGTTTTGAGTTACTCCTTGAGTACCTGACCAGGTACTTTCCGATTCTGCTGTTTATTTTCGTGGCGCTGGCGTTCGGCGTGGCGACGCTGCTCCTCAGTTATCTGGTCCAGCCGAAATATCCAGAACCGGAGAAGCTCACTACCTATGAGTGTGGATCGGAACCGTTCTCGGATGCTCGGATGCCCTTCCCGGTTCGGTATTACATCTTCGCGATGCTCTTCGTTATTTTCGATATTGAGGTCATCTTTCTGTATCCCTGGGCAGTGGTCTTCACCAAGATCGAGTTAATTGGGTTGATTGAAATGCTGGTCTTCATCGGATTGTTTTTGGTGGCCTACGTCTATGCTTGGCGCAAGGGAGCCCTGGAATGGGACTGATCCAAATTGGTCGTCATGATAAGGACGGCGCGTCCGACGTCGTGACCACGACAGTGGAAAAAGCTGTCAACTGGGCTCGCAAGGGGTCACTGTGGCCCATGACGTTTGGCCTGGCCTGCTGCGCGATCGAAATGATCGCCGCAGTCTCATCACGGTACGATATGGACCGCTATGGTGCCGGTGTCTTCCGGGCCTCACCGCGCCAGTCCGATCTGATGATCGTGGCCGGTACCGTCTGCCGGCGGATGGCCCCCGTAATCCGAAAACTTTACGATCAGATGCCCGAGCCTAAATATGTCATTGCAATGGGATCTTGCGCCACGTCAGGAAATATCTACGACAGTTATAGCGTCGTCCAAGGTGTCGATCGCTTTGTGCCGGTCGATATCTATGTACCGGGTTGCCCTCCAACACCCGAGGCACTCTTTGACGGCATCCTCAAGTTACAAGAACGAATCATGTTGAAACCCGTGTTTCTGAAACAACCGGATCAGGTTAAGCCCAACCTTAAAATATAGGTCTCGATCGATGTCTTTGCAGCAACTGGCCAGCCGACTCCAAGAAAACTTTGCCACCGGCTTCGTAAAAGCCGTCGAATGGCGTGGCGATCTTGCGGTAACTGTAACGCGGGACCGACTCCATGAGGTCGCACAATTCCTTCACAACGACCCGGCCATGGACTTCGACTACATCGTGCATGTGAGTTCGGTCGACTGGCCCGATGACGAAGAACGGTTTGAAGTCGTGTACGAGTTCTACTCGATCAAGAAACGCCAACGCATCCGGCTCAAGACAAGGGTGCCGGAGTCGGATTGCATTGTGGATTCCCTGACGGATCTCTGGAAAGGCGCGGACTTCATGGAGCGCGAAGTCTACGACATGATGGGAATCCGCTTCCGGTACCATCCGGATCTCCGCCGGATCCTCCTGCCCGACGATTACACTGAAGGCTATCCGTTGCGAAAAGATTTTCCGCTCCGTGGCAAGGGCTGGCGCGACACGTTCGAGTTCCTGGATGAAACGGCTCGGTAGGACAGACGATGGGCATTGAAGATCAACGAACAACCGTCTACAAGGTCGATCCTGCCCATCCGGGAAGCGAGACCCTTCCGACGTTGCGCACGGAGGAACTCCTGCTCAACATGGGTCCCCAGCACCCCGCCACCCATGGGGTGCTGAAAGTGATCCTCGAATTGGAAGGAGAACGCCTCGTCAAGTCTACCCCCGTGTTGGGATATCTGCACCGCGGTGTGGAGAAGCTCGCGGAAGACGGCACCTATCACCAATTTATTCCCCATACCGACCGGCTCGACTATGTCTGCGCGATGTACAACAATTTTGCGTACTGCCGCGCGGTCGAAAAACTCATGAATATCACCGTGCCGGACCGTGCAGAATATCTGCGCACGATCGTGGCGGAGGTCCAACGGATCATCGGCCATCAGTTTTGGATCGGCACCCAGGCTCTCGACATCGGAGCCATGGGCGTCTTTTTCTATTGTTTCCGGGATCGAGAAATTCTGATGGATTGGTTCGACGAACTCTGCGGCGCACGCCTCACCACCAGTTGGTATCGCATCGGCGGGGTCGAGCGGGACTTCACGCCCTCGCTGATCGAGAAGCTGAAACAATTCTTGGACTACTTTCCGCCAAAAATCGAGGAGTACAAGGTTTTCCTGGAGACGAACCGGATTTGGGTCGGACGGACCAAGGGAGTAGCCATCATCTCGGCGGAAGACGCCGTGAGTTTCGGCCTTAGTGGGCCGCCGCTCCGGGGCTCGGGTGTCGACTACGACCTCCGTAAAGCCCAGCCCTATTCGGCCTATCCGAAATGCGAATTCAGTGTGCCGCTCGGCAAGAACGGCGACACCTACGATCGGTACTGGATCCGCGTCCAGGAATTCTATGAGAGCTTGAAAATTATCCGGCAATGCCTGGAGCAGATGCAGGACGGCCCCATTATGGCCGATGTACCCAGCGTCACGTTGCCTCCGAAGCAACGAGTCTTTACGAATCTCGAATCCATGATCCAGCAATTCAAGCTCTTCTCGCAGGGTTTCGATGCCCCTCCCGGAGAGATCTATTGCGGAACCGAAGCACACAAGGGGGAGCTGGGATTCTACATCGTCAGCACGGGCGGCGGGAAACCCTACCGCTTGAAAATTCGCGCCCCCTCCTTTATTCACATGGGCGCATTCGACCATATGTCCAGAGGCTACATGATCTCCGATGCGGTCACGATCTTCGGGACCTACGACATTGTGATGGGGGAGTGCGACAGGTAGACGTGAAACGTGAGATGTGAAATGTAAACGGTAGCGTGGCATATACGTATCGCGTTTTACGATTCAATTTTCGCGAGGAAGAAACATGGGACTGAAGCCAGCAACGAATCCTGACGTGGAAGCAGTCACGATTGAACTGTCGATCGATGGGAAATCCGTGATGGCTAAGGGTGGGGTCTCGCTCTACGACGTCATTTCGAGCACGGGCAAGATCATCCCGGCCATGTGCTACCACTATACGTTCGATCCCTTCGGCTCCTGCGGCATGTGTTTGGTCATGCAAGAAGGCAAGAAAGCGCCCGTCCGCTCCTGCACCGCCAAAGCGACGGCCGGCATGATCATCAGAACCGAGGGGGACGATCTCTTCCAGGCCCGGAAGAAAGCAGTGGAAAAACATCTCTCGGTCCATCCGCTCGACTGCCCGGTCTGCGACGCCGACGGACATTGCGAACTGCAAGACATGGCCTTCCGGCACGGGGTCACGAACCTGGCCAACGCCAAACAGAAATTTATTCCTGAAGATACGCGCAGTCCCGTGCTCGACTTTAATATGAATCGCTGTATCGCCTGCGCGGAATGCATCAACGTGTGTAAAGACGTGTTGATGATCGACGCGCTCCAGTTCATGAAGAAGGGCGGATTCAATCAAGTTGTGCCGAAGGGAGATCTCGCACTGTCCTGCGAGTTCTGCGGAGACTGCCTCGCCGTCTGCCCGGTCGGCGCCATCACGAACAAGTTCTCTAAATATTTGTACAAGCCGTGGCAGATGAAGAAAACCACGACGACATGTAACTACTGCGGGGACGGCTGCCAGATGTACCTTGAGACCAAGGACGCTGAAGTCGTCCGCGTGACCTCACCTCTGTCCTGGAAGAACAAATGGGGCGACCGGGCCGAGACTGCCAAGGGGCACGGGGGGCTCTGTGTGCGAGGGCGGTTTGGGTTCGAGTACATCGATAGCCCCGCACGTCTGAAGCAACCGCTCCTTCGCAAAGGCAATCAGCTCGTCGAAACCCCCTGGCTCGAAACCATGCACCAGGTGGTTGATCGGTTCTCCGAAATCCGACGCAAGCACGGACCCGACGCGATTGCCGGCCTGATCACCGCCCGCTGCACCAACGAAGAGCTGTATCTCTTCCAGAAACTCATGCGTGCCGGGTTCGGGACCAACCATCTCGACAGCAGCGCACGCTACGGCCACCTCAACTTCGTCCATGCCTCCCGGCTTGCCCTGGGGATTGGGCGGAGCCCGAACGACTGGGAAGACCTGACAAGGGCCAAAGCCGTGCTACTCATTGGCTCCAACATCACGGAGACAAACCCACTCACGGCCGTGCGCATCAAAGAAGCGATTCGCGTCTATAAAGCGCAAGTGGTGGTCATCGATTCCACCGTCACGAACATGGCCAAGCTCGCATCCCATCCCGTCCTGATCAAGCCCGGAACGGAAGGACTCGTGATCGACGGACTCGTGAAGGCCACCCTGGAACTGGACTTGATCGACGAAGACAGCACCAAGAAGCACCCGCAAGCTTTCAAAGCCCTGAAGGCCGCCGTGGCCCACATATCGTTGGAGCAGGTGGCTGCGCACACCGGTATGTCGGTCGAGGCGTTGAAAAACACCGCGGCGATCTTCGCCGAAGCGTCCCGATCCATCATCCTCTGCGCTGAAGGCATCGTCCGCCGGCCCGACGGGTATCAGAACGTCTTGAAACTGATTGACCTCGCCTGGATCACAGGCAAGTTGGGCCAGCCTGGCTGCGGCGTGAATACGGTGACAGAAGAACCGAACGAGCAGGGCGCCGTGGACATGGGCGCCGCGCCGGAATTCCTTCCTGGTCAAGCCTCATTCAACGATCAGACGGCTCGCGACCGTTTTGCCAAGGCCTGGGACGTCACGCTCCCAGAGGCTGGTTTCGGCGCGAATCTCGTCGAGATTCTCAAGCGCTGCAGGAGCGGCCAGATCCGCGCCCTCTATGTCATCGGAGAGAACCCGCTAGCCACGTTACCTGCATCGATGGAAGTCCGTGCCGCGTTGGATCGACTGGAGTTGCTCGTCGTCCAGGATCCGTTCCTGACCGAGACTGCGCGCATGGCGCATGCGGTGCTGCCGGCTTGTACCTCAGCGGAAAAGGACGGCACCTTCACCAATCTGGAAGGCCGAGTCCTGCGCGTCCGCGAGGCCATCGATCCAATCGGGGAAAGTTTGCCGGACTGGCACATCATGACGGCACTGGCCAACGCGCTGGGCTGTCAATGGGAATACGAATCCCCGAACGATATTCAAGCCGAGATCATGAAGTTGCTGCCCGGGTACTACAACCTCGGACAGCCACGCAAGGTTGTGCCGACGGTGGACCGCTATCTCTCAAACGGCTACACCACCGATGTGGCGGCGCGCTATCGAGCCTCCGCTCCATCGGACTCCAAGAACCAGCGACCCTTCGCGTTGCTGATGGGACAGGTCCTGTATCATTCCGGTAAGATGTCCACCAAAGCCTCCGGGCTCATCACGATTGCCCCCAATACCGGACGGCTCAGGATGAATCCCCAAGATATGGAACGGCTCGCAGTGGGTGATGGGACGACAGTGCGCCTCACATCGGACCGCGGTTCGATGCAATTGGCGGTGCAGCCCGATCACTCTATCGCCCCGCAGACCTGTTTCTTCCCGGAGCATTTCAATGAGCCGCCAGTGAAAGACTTGATGTCGGTCCAGGTTGATCCGACGACTGGAGTTCCCTCGTTCAAGCAGACCCGCGTGACGATCGAAAAGGCGTAAGAGGGAGCAGGAAGCACACATGCGTGTTACCGCACTGATAAAGCAAATCCTCCAGGCCGCATTGTTCTATGAAATCTGGGACGCGATGAAGGTGACGTTCAAGCACATGTTCCACAAACCCATCACGTTCCAGTATCCACGGGAACAACGAACCCTTCCCGACACCCACCGGGGGGCACTCGCGCTCTTACGCTACGACGATCACCAGGAACGTTGTGTCGGCTGTGACCTCTGCGAAGCCGCCTGCCCATCCCGCTGCATCAAGGTCGTCAGCTCGGAAGATGCGGAGCGTCCGCTGCAGCGATTCGCCAGCGAGTTTTACATCGACATTACGAAATGCGTCTTTTGCGGCTACTGTGTCGAGGCTTGTCCCGTCAACGCACTCGCTATGACAAAGATGTACGAGTTCTCGACCCATGATAAACGCACCTTGCTGTTCGACAAGAAGCGGCTGTACGAAATTGGCGAGCGCCATCTCGACGACGCAAAAAAATACTTGTACGCGCATAATCAGGAAAAAAACGTTGAGGAAAGCCGGGAATATCGGTATTACTTCCCGCAATCGGTACTGAAGTCGACCCAACCTCCACCCAAGCATCTGGGCTAAGGCGATCGATGGTTTTGGTTTTTTTTGCCTATTTCGCACTGGCCAGTATTGCTGCGGGCGTCTTGACTGTCGCGCTAAAGCACCCGGTGCATTGCGGCCTGGCGCTCCTGGCCCTGTTGGTCCATGTCTCCGGACTCTTCATCCTCCTCAACGCCGAGTTCCTCTGGGCCGTGCAGGTCATCGTCTACGCCGGTGCGATCCTCGTCTTGTACCTCTTCGTACTGATGCTTCTGAACTTGAAGACCGACGATCGGTATTTCCACTCTTCATACCTGTACTTTCTGGTTCCAGCAGCCTTCGGATCATTGTGCGTGTTGGCCCTCTTGATTCGTTCACCCTTCGGGGGCGCAAAAGGCGATGCGACGACCGTCGCGATACTTCAGGACGGCGATACCCACGCCGTCGGGATCAAGATGTTCAGCGAGTATCTGTTGCAGTTCGAAATCGTCGGGGTGTTCCTGTTGGGCGCTGTCATCGGAGCGATCGTGCTGGCAAAAACGCCGAAACCTGTCAGCCGAGAACGTAAGGCGTAAGGGGTCAGGCGTGAGGGGACGAGCGACAAGAGAAAAGACAAGGGGTCGTGCGCCTCACGCCTCACGCCTCACACTTCCCGGGGTACTATGGTTCCTCTAAGCGCATATGTTGCCGTCAGCGCCGTGCTCTTTATCACCGGCTTGCTCGGCGTATTGATCCGACGGAACTTCATCATTGTGCTGATGTCTGTCGAGGTCATGTTGAACGCGGCGAACATTAACCTCGTAGCCTTCTCCCATTACCTGGAATCCATGGCGGGCCAACTGGTGGCCCTCTTCATCATCGCCATTGCTGCCGGGGAAGCGGCGATCGGGCTGGCCATCATCATCGTCGTGTTCCGTGGGAAAATTTCTACGAACGTGGACGAGATGAACCTCTTAAAGTGGTAACGTGACCGATCTACTCATAAAGCTCATTCCGCTGTTTCCCTTGCTGGCCGTGATCCTGAATGGGATTGCGGGCAGGCGGTATTCCCATGATGTCGCGCACCGGCTTGCCTGGGGATCGGTGGGGTTGTCATTTCTCTGCACGATCGGCGTGTTTGCCGACATTCTGCGGACCGGTACGCCCCATGAAGTCATCGCCTATCAATGGATCTTCGGCGGCGACCTCACCATCAATCTAGCCTATCTCGTCGATCCTCTCACGTGCATCATGCTGCTCGTTGTCACGGGAGTCGGGCTCCTGATCCACGTCTACTCCGTCGGCTACATGCATGGGGAGGATGGATTCACGCGATTCTTCACCTACATGAACCTCTTCATGGTCTCCATGTTGCTCCTCGTCATGGGGAACAACTATGTGGTGCTCTTCATTGGCTGGGAAGGGGTGGGACTCTGTTCCTATCTGTTGATCGGCTACTACTATAACAAGGTTTCCGCTGCGAAGGCCGCCTCGAAAGCCTTTGTGGTGAACCGTATCGGCGACGCGGGCTTCCTTCTGGCCATCTTCCTCATCTTCATCAATTTCAAGACGCTCGACTATACGAAGGTCTTTGCCCAGGTCAGCCAGCTCTCGCCGGAAATGGCCACAGCGATTGCGCTCTGCCTGCTTGTCGGAGCAGTCGGCAAATCAGCCCAACTCCCCCTCTACACCTGGCTCCCGGATGCGATGGAAGGTCCGACACCTGTCAGCGCGCTCATCCATGCGGCAACGATGGTGACGGCCGGGGTCTACATGATCGTGCGGAACCATGCCATTTTTGATTTATCGCCGACGGCCATGACGATCGTCGGCGTCATAGGCGGGCTCACAGCCTTGTTTGCCGCCACCATCGGCCTCGTGCAAACGGACATCAAGCGCGTCTTGGCCTATTCGACGGTGAGCCAGCTCGGTTACATGTTTCTCGGCTGCGGGATCGGGGCCTATACGGCTGCCATGTTTCACCTCATGACCCATGCCTTCTTCAAGGCCCTCTTGTTCCTCACCGCCGGATCGGTCATCCACGCGCTCTCGGGCGAGCAAGACATTCGAAAGATGGGCGGCCTCAGCTCGAAAATCCCATGGACCTATCGACTGTTTCTGATTGGCACGGTCGCCATTGCGGGCATTCCGCCGTTGGCAGGCTTCTGGAGCAAAGATGAAATCCTGGCCCATGCCTTTACGCATCACCACTATCTGCTGTACGCCATGGCTGCCATCGGCGCGCTATTGACCTCCTTCTACATGTTCCGCCTGATCTATCTGACCTTTTATGGCACGTCTCGCATGGACCATCATACGGAGGAACATGTACATGAGTCCCCGATGGTGATGGTCGGTCCGTTAATGGCGTTAGGTGTTCTGTCCATTCTCGGTGGGTTCCTGGGGTTTCCCCCTGAACATGGCTGGCTCCATCAATTCCTTGCACCGGTCGCGGGCACGGGAGGGGAGCATGACGTGAGCACCGGACTCGTGCTCATGCTCATGATGATGGCCACAGGGATTGCGTTGCTGGGCTGGGGCCTCGCGCACTATTTTTATAGCGTGAATCTCTCGGCGCCGGATCGCCTGGCCGCAAAGTTTCAGGCGGTCTACAGGACCTTGCTCAACAAGTACTACGTCGATGAGCTCTATGACCTGTTATGGGTGGAGCCGACCAAGCAGTTGGGACTTCTGCTCGATTGGTTCGACCGCAACGTGATCGATGGCCTCGTGCGCGCCGTGGCACACTTGGCTGAATTGGTCGCGGCTGGTTCGACTTGGACGGAGAAACACGTGATCTACGGTGGCATCAACGTGGTCGGATACGGCAACCATCTTGCCGCCCGCCAGTGGCGGCAACTGCAGAGCGGGATGGTGCATCATTATGCCGCCATCATTGTGGCAGGGCTCTTCCTGCTGGCGGCCATCATTCAGCTCATCATGCAACTATAAAGCACTGTGATGTTAGAAGAACTGGCATCAACTTTTCCGATCCTCACCTGTATTCTTTTTCTTCCCGTCATCGGGGCCGCCGTCCTGTGGCTGTTTGACGACGAAGACATGGTCCGGACCTCCGCCTTGACGATTGCGCTCTTGGAATTGACCCTCTCCGTATTCGTGCTCTTACGATTCATTCCTGAATCGGCCGCCATGCAGTTTTCCGAACACGTGCCGTGGATTCCCGCCCTCGGGGTCAGCTACCACCTCGCGGTTGACGGGATCAGTGTCCTCTTCGTTGGGCTCACGGCATTCCTCACGGTCCTGATCGTCATCTATAGCTGGGACGCCGTCCGCCATCAAGTGAAGCTCTACATGATGGCGCTCCTCGCCCTCGAAACGACCACGATGGGGGTCTTCCTCTCCATCGACTTGATCCTCTTCTTCGTCTTTTGGGAACTCATGCTCATCCCCAGTTACTTTTTGATCAAACTCTGGGGCGGTGGAGCGGAACGGCACTACGCAGCACTGAAATTCGTGCTCTATACCTTGCTTGGCAGCGTCTTTATGTTGGTGGGCATCGCCCTCTTGGACATCAATTATCACCAGTGGGCGACGTTGCGCCATATCGAGCCGACCTACTCGTTTGACTTACTGGAACTGCTCTCTGTCCCGATCCCGCTCGGCCAGCAAATCCTCATTTTCTGGCTGTTGTTCCTCGGCTTCGCGTTCAAGGCCCCGGTGTTCCCCTTCCACACCTGGCTCCCAGATGCCCTCCTCGAAGGCCCGATTGGCATGGCGGTGGTGCTGGCTGGGCTGAAGCTCGGGACATTCGGCTTCCTCCGGTTTAGCATTCCGTTGCTCCCGGACGCATCGAAAAGTCAGACCGTCGTCACGGTCATCATGGCGCTGGGATTGGCGGCGATTCTCTATGGGGCTATCATGGCGCTGATCCAGCAAGATTTTCGCCGACTCCTCGCGTTCAGCAGCATCAGCCACCTCGGGTTCGTGGTGATCGGCCTGTTTGCCCTGAACTATCAGGGGCTCCAAGGCAGTCTGCTCACCATGATCAACTTGGGATTCAGTACGGCAGGTTTGTTCTTTATCGCGGGCTTTCTCTACTCACGGCAGCAGAACACCCAACTGGGCTCATTCGGCGGCATGGCCAAACAGACCCCATTGCTCGCAAGCTTTTTCTTGTTCATCGGGCTGGCGTCGATCGGCTTGCCGGGCACGAATGGCTTCGTCGGTGAATTCCTCATCCTCTTGGGAACCTTCAAGGCCAATTGGCTGTACGGTGGGATCGCGGTCACCGGCGTCATCTTCGGCGCGGCATATTTTCTCTGGTACTACGAGCGGTCGATGTTGGGACCGCTCGGCAAGGCCGTCAAAGACTCCATCAGTGATCTGCATCCCCGAGAAATGCTCATCGTGGTGGCCTTGTCGGTGATGATCCTCTGGATTGGCCTCTATCCCGCTCCCTTCTTGAGAATGATGAACGGATCGGTGCAGGCGTTGGTGGATCGACTGGATCGGGGGACCGTGGCGGCGATCGAGTCCAAACAGCCGGTAAGGGTGGATTAATTCGTATGGGTGACTACGCACTGCTCTATATCCTGTTTGCCCCCTTCGTGGGAGCCATCGCGCTGATCTTCGTCTCCAACCGGCAAGCGATGCTCGTGCGAGGGATCGCGGCGGGATCAGCCCTTGTCTCCCTGCTCGCCTCACTCTACCTGTTCTTCGCCTACGATCACGTGAAGGGGGGATTCCAATTCGTCCAGCGATTCGAATGGTCTCGCCAGCTGGGCATCTCGCTCCACCTCGGGGTGGATGGAATCGGGACCCCGCTGGTGCTGGCATCGAGCATCTTGTTGTTCGCAGGAATTTTCGTCTCCTGGCACATCAAGGATCGGACGAAAGAATTCTATATCTGGCTGCTCATCCTCGCCGCCGCCACGATCGGCGTCTTCATGTCGTTGGATCTGTTCTTTCTCTTCTTCTTCTACGAAATGTCCGTGATCCCCATGTATCTCCTGTTGGGCATGTGGGGAAGCCACACGAAAAAGTACAACGAGATGACAGATCCGGATGGCCTCAAACAGCGGGATTCGGTCGGGTTCATCTTCAACTTCGGATCCAACAGTAAAGAATACGCCGCGATGAAACTGGTGCTCTTCCTCTCGGCGTTTGCCATCGTGGCGCTGATGGGTATCTTGCTGATCTACAAGTACTCGGGGCTCAATACCTTCGACATTCTGGTCCTGCGTGAACAGGCCAAGTTGATGAACATCCCGGTCTTGGGCACGACGCTGGACAAGATCATTTGGCTACTGATCTTTTTCGGCTTTGCCTCGATTGCTCCGCTGTGGCCGCTGCACTCCTGGTCTCCTGTGGGCCACGCAGCCGCGCCGGCAGCCACGAGCATGTTGCACGCGGGTGTCCTGATGAAGCTCGGCCATTTTTCCATCATCCGGGTGGCTTTTGAGATTCTGCCGGAGACCACCAGAGAACTCATGCCCATCGCGGCCGTGCTCTGCATGTTCAGTATCGTGTATGGCGGGTTCGTGGCGTTCTACGCCAAAGATACAAAGTACGTCATCGGGTATTCCAGTTCGAGTCACATGGGCTATGTCTTCTTAGGCATGGCCGCCTTGGACTACATCAGCTTGACCGGCGCGGTGATGTATATGTTTGCCCACGCCATGGCTACGGGCATGCTCTTCGCCATGGCCGGGTGGGTGTACGATCAGACGCACAGCCGCGACATTCCCTCGCTCGGCGGGCTCTCGAATCGCATGCCGTTCATCTCCGGCTGTTTCGTGGTCGCTTGTATGGCCTCGATCGGCGTGCCCGTGACGCGCTATCTGGCGGTGCCGGGCGCGGGGGCGCTGGCGGGCGCGGTCGCAAAGATCAGCCGGCCCTGCATCCTCAAAAGCGCGCAGTTCGGCTATGACGGCAAGGGCCAGGTGCGCATCGCCGCCGGCACGGACCTCGCCGAGGCTTGGCGACACATGGGCGCCGATCTCGGCATCTTGGAAGCGGAAGTCGATTTCGCGCTCGAGGCCTCCGTCATCATCGCGCGCGGCGTCGATGGCGGGATGGCGCTCTATCCGCCGGTCGAGAACCGGCACAGGCATCACATCCTCGACGAGACGATCGCGCCGGCGCGGCTCGCGGAGTCGACCGTGCAACAGGCGGAGGATACGGCGCGCCGCATCGCCGAGGCGCTCGATCTCGTGGGCCTGCTGGCCGTCGAGTTGTTCGTGACCAAGGACGGGAAGGTGCTGGTCAACGAGCTGGCGCCGCGGCCGCATAATTCCGGCCATTGGACCATCGACGCCTGCGTCACCAGCCAGTTCGAGCAGTTCGTGCGCGCGGTGTGCGGTCTGCCGCTGGGTTCGACTGCGCATCACTCGGCGGCCGTGATGAAGAACCTGATCGGCGACGAGGTCGGGCAATGGCAAGAGATTCTTCGCGATCCCGACGCCAAGCTGCATCTCTACGGCAAGGCCGAAGCACGGCCGGGACGCAAGATGGGGCATGTGACGCGGTTGAAGCCGCTGAAGTAGGCCAGACCGAGTCACACACCCTCACCCTGACCCTCTCCCGCTTCGCGGTAGAGGGAACGCGATCGAGGGGTTAGCAAAATGGAGTCCCCTCGCCCGCGACGCGGGAGAGGGCTAGGGTGAGGGACTGTGGCTCGGTGTGCTAACGACCCGCCGATCTCCGGAACAGCCGGAAGGGATCGGGGA
>Ga0137409_10003381_pt1 | contig 16921 bp, 12 predicted proteins | sample CZODoug1_16funga_FD_122059 | JGI IMG/M metagenome (GOLD analysis project Ga0137409, IMG submission 122059) | Vadose zone soil fungal communities from Angelo Coast Range Reserve, California, USA - CZODoug1_16fungal (Hybrid Assembly) | ecosystem: Environmental > Terrestrial > Soil > Vadose zone... | reverse complement strand
AAAGGTTTTGCTGAGAGTACGCCCGCGCGGTTTCTGCGCCGGAGTTGTGCGCGCGGTGGACATCGTCGAACTCGCCCTGGAGGCCTATGGCGCGCCGGTTTACGTGCACCATGAAATCGTGCACAACACATACGTAGTGGAGCAGTTGCGCAGGCGCGGGGCGATTTTCGTCGAGTCCATTGGTGACGTTCCTCACGGCGGCGTGCTGGTGTTCAGCGCTCATGGGGTTCCCCCGACGGTGAGGCAGGAAGCTAAGGATCGCTCGTTGCGGGTGATCGATGCGACTTGCCCGCTGGTAACCAAAGTGCACCTGGAAGCGCTTAAGTTTGCGCGCGAAAAACGCACGATCATATTGATCGGGCATCGCGACCACCAGGAGATCATTGGCACTTCCGGTGAGGCCCCGGATCGTACTATTGTTGTAGACTCCGTTGCCGCTGTCGACGCCTTGGAAGTGGATGAGCCCGAGAAATTATCGTTTTTGACGCAGACGACGCTCAGTCTGTATGACACACAGGAGATTGTGGCCCGCCTCCGCCAGAAATTTCCGGCCATCAAGGGGCCGGCGAGCGACGACATCTGCTATGCGACGCAAAACCGGCAAGAAGCTGTCGAGCAAGTGGCCAAGGACGTGGACCTGATTCTCGTGGTAGGTTCGCCCAACAGTTCCAATTCCAATCGCCTGGTGGAAGTTGCGCAGCGCAGCGGCGTGCGCGCACAGCTAATCGATTCCGCGCAAGATATCGACGTCAAGTGGCTCGAAGGCGTCAAGCGCGTGGGCTTGACCGCGGGAGCTTCCGCTCCGGAAGTGCTGGTTGAGCAGGTCAGTGAGCGCCTGGCGGAGTTTGGCTTTACCGATCAGCGCGATTTGGATTTGATCCGCGAGGATGTGCGGTTTACTTTGCCGCCAGAGTTGGCGACCATAGCGGCCGCGCCACGCCGCTGACGAGTTTGCAGATGGGCCCGGCGGAACAGGCCGGCAGGCAAGTCAACCCAGCAGGCGGAAACAAAATACAAGGAGTGCAAACTTGGCGGTCAAAATCGTCCGTCAGCCGAAGAAGATTGCCCTGATCGGCGCGCCGTCGAGCGCAGGGGCGTTTTCACCGGGAACCGAGAAGGCGCCCACGGCTCTGCGCGCTGCGGGGCTCGTGGAACGGCTGCAAGGCGCTGGCTTTGAGGTGACCGACTATGGCGATTGCGCTCCCAGGCTTTTTGCCGACGATGAGGAACACCGCCGGGCGCGGAACCTGACGGAAATCGTCGCGGGACTGAATGATCTTAAGACGCGAGCGGAAATCGCTATGAAAAGCGGCGCGCTCGTTCTAGTGCTGGGCGGAGAATGCGTACAAGCTATTGGACTGCTGACCGGCGCTCGGCGTTATTACAAGCACATCAATCTATTGTGGTTCGACCGCGATGCGGACCTTAATACTCCGGCAACAACCCCCTCCGGTCGAATTGACGGCATGGTGGTGGCGCACATTATCGGCAAGGGCGCGCCAGAGCTAGTGCGGTTCTGGGGGGAACCCCCGCTGGTGCGTGAGCCGGACATTACGCTTTTTGGAATTGCGCGGCTTGATCCTCCCGAGCAGGAATTTCTTTCCCGTTCACCGCTCCGCCATGTGAATGCCAGCGATATTCAAGCAAGGGGCGCCGCAGCCTCCGCTACTGATGCGTTGAATCATTTGCACGCCGATTCTCGCGAGTTCGTTTTGCATCTCGACCTGGACGTCATCGCGCAAGAGGAATTTCCCCCCGTCGTTGTGCCGGGAAGTGGAGGTCTCAGCTTCGAGGATGTGCGTGCCGCGCTGAAGGAGATCTTGCGGCACAAGAATCTCGTGGGGCTGGACATCGCGCAATACAATCCGGACAAAGATACCAACGGCGATGCCGCAAGAAAGCTTGTCGATTTACTTGTCGAGTCGCTCTCCGCCCGCCTCGAGACCCCGACGGCATCCAGCAATGAGCCTGCTGCGCAGCCGGAAGAATCTTCGGCGGGGACTACCGCTTAGCTATTTCCCTAACTAAAAGTGAATTTCTCAGCGCATCACGCCGGCGATCAGGAAGGTCTGCGCCAAATGATCGCCCCACGCTTCCCTGACTTCCAAAGCAATCGCGTACGGCAGATTATCGTCCAACATTTCCGGAGCTTCGCCTGCAGAATTCAGCCTTTCCAGGCGGTCCTTTTCGACTTTCTCGAGAAAGAGCTGGAATCCGGCGATTTGATCAAGGATCTGTCTTCCCTGTGGTGTGCGACGCTTCAGTTGCGGGCCCCAAATCAAATTAATCAGCAACAATGCCGCAAGCATAGTCGAAAACGTTATCGATATGCCTTTGGCCAGTTCGAGGAGCATATAAACAATGACAGACGTAAAAGCCGCGAGCGCTGCCGTTCCCGGCAACAACTTTACCCAGCCGGTTCCAGAGAGCGTCGCCATCTTGCAAGCCGGGAGAAAACCGATTTCAAATACTAGACCAGTGATCAGACCGGCTAACAAAATCCAGGTTGTGAAAAAGGTTGCGCCGGAAGCGTCGCGCCCCTGAGCGGTGAAGGCCAGCCAAAGCGCGACCACAAAGGTTGCAAGAACTCCGAGTGCAATCACCTCTACGTGGTTGGTAAAGTACAAGCCGTCCAAGCGCTTGCTTAATTCCTGCTGGATGGCAGCAACGTAGCGTGTATTTTGGGCGTTGTTGCGCTCGTCCATCGCGGGAGTCAGTTCGATCACGGCGCCGTCTTCAAACAGCATGCGCAGGACGCGCTTCTCTTCCGGAGCGAGCTTTGCCTCCGCGGCCCGATCGCTCATCAGGCGCGACAGCTTGTACTTCCCGTCCTGCGGCTCAACACGCAAGCACCCGCGTGTGGCCAGCGCCGCGATTACGGCCGCAAACGTTCGTCCGTCGCTGCCGGTGGTCACTGCGTAGCGAACCGCCGCCGCGGATAGACCATCAGGGGGCTCATAGCTGGTTACTACCGTACCTGGCTTGGGCTCTGGGCCAATGCGAAACCAAGCCACCAGATAGAAGAGAAATAGCAGGCCGGGAGCGGCCAGGAGCCACTGACCTCCGCTCACCAATGAGAACTTGGAGACATGGACAAACCCGGCGGGCCAAGTCACGGCTAGACTCAAACTTTGTCTCGGCGCAACGTGCGTGGCCCGATATGTCACGGTTCCCGCGCCATCGTCGACCCGCTCCAATTCCGTCTCCGCGCGCCGCGGAGAGCTGACGCCACGGCCCGCAACGCGCGGCTCAACGGTAGCATCGGATGCGGAAACTCCTGCGGGCAAGTGAACCGAGAGAATCGCTTCTTCGACCGGCACATCTCGCTCGTGACCAATAGCGTTCCAATAAAGGGTGTCGGCACTGGCGCCAGGTTTGAGTGCTCCTGTCACTGAGTAGCGAATCACGTACCGGTGTTCCGCTGCGTCCAGCGGCACATTCTTCGCGCCAATTCGCAATTGCGAATACCCATAGCCTTGGCCTTGTTCATACCGAATCGGCCGGCCATCCTGAGTGACCTCAAGAATCGTGACTCGAATCCCGTTATCTCTCTGGTATGCACCAACGTACTTTGGATCCCAGCGGTCATCTGAATCGATGGGCAAATTGCGAATGAAGCCATAACGATAGTATTTTTCGGCGTTATCGAGGGTGATCTCTTCGCGGACCTCAAGTGTCGCGTTCTGCTTGACGATAAGGTCGGCACGGAATGCAATTATGCCGCCCGGTACGGTATCCGCACGAATGGCGCTGCAAAAATAAAGCACTGCAAGTCCGACTCCGGCCAGCCGCGCGGTTTGCCGCATAAGTGTGCTGAACGTAATGACGTTGCTTTCAATCCATTTTAGGGCGAACGCACACTCGCGGACTCGGGGCGGCGAAAGGATGAGACGTGGAAGTAACCCAGGAAAATTCGACCTTGCTGTTAGTCAGGAAATGTTCAGACGGTAGCTTCCGCCTCAGCGCGTTTGCGCAGATAACGAGCAAGTCCCAAGAAGGAAAGGTCCAGGCCAGCAGTGAAGGCGTGGTGATCCGCTTCCTCAGCGCCAAGTTGTTCTTGCATCTCTGCTTGCGCGCGCGCGACGAAGGCTTGCTTTGCCTGTGCTTCATCGGCGGAAGAGCGTAAGACATCGGCGGCGAGTTCCGCCCAATGATGCAACCTTCTCCTGAATTCGTCGATGTGCTCCGCAGGATTCCCCGCGTAGCTGAAGTGAGTGAGGAAGAGCCGCGAAGGCCGCCGCGCGAGAATGGCCGCGAAAGAGTTCTCCCAGATCTCAAGACTGATATCCGGCGGTGGTGTGGCGGGCAGGATATATGGGCCGTTGTCGATGCGAATGCCGGCCGTGTCTCCCACGAAAGCGATTTCTTCCGCTGCATCAAAGTAACTGACATGGTGCGAAGCATGGCCGGGAGTGTACGCCACCTCGAGTTTGCGCGTGCCGAAAGTCAGCATCTCTCCACCCTCGAGTATGCGCAAATTTTCCTTGGGCACCGGGAGAGTTTCTCCAAATAACTGATGCAGGGTATCCGGCCAGAGCCGCGCCGCGCTGGCCAGCAGCCTCGATGGATCGATCATGTGCGGCGCTCCGAGAGTGTGTACATAAACGGCCAGCCGCGGATTTTCTCGCACCAGCGAACCCGAAGCTCCGGCATGATCCAGGTGAATGTGAGTGAGCAGAACAGCATCGAGTTGGGCAGCCGACAATCCTCGCGAGTGCAGGTGCTCGCGAAGCGTTGCATAGGTCGACTCCGGCCCGGGATCGATGATGGCGTGGTGCCCGCCGGACTCCAATAGCGCCGCCGCGACGGAATGCGGCCGCCCCACCCAGTTCATATCGAGGATGGTTATGTCGCTCATAGGCAGACATAGTATAGCTTGTGGGCCAAAACGGCCTGACAGGTGGCTCAGGACAGCGATGGCGGACGCTTTCCGCCGCAGTAAATCCAAGGCAGAATGCTTGCATATGAGCGAAATGGCGATTGCGCCCGTGATTTTGGAAGGCCGTCACGTGCGCTTGGAGCCGCTGGCAGAGGAACACACGACGGGGCTGGCTGAAATTGGACTCGACGAAGATCTCTGGAAATGGATTCCAACTCCAGTACGTACGCTGGAGGAGATGAGCGCCTATGTTCAGACCGCGCTCGGGGAACGCGCAAGCGGTTCCGCGTTACCCTTCGCATTGATCGACAAGGCAAGCGCCCGCGTCATCGGGTCCACTCGCTATGGCAACATCGACCGTGTTCACCATCGCCTGGAGATTGGCTGGACCTGGGTGGCGCGGCAATGGCAGCGCACCGCCATCAACACCGAAGCGAAATACCTGCTCCTACGCCATGCCTTTGAAACCCTGAAGTGCATTCGCGTCGAGTTGAAGACCGACTCGCTCAACGAGCGTTCGCGGGCTGCGATTCTGCGCATTGGCGCGCGCGAAGAAGGAACTTTTCGCAATCACATGATCACCGCAAGCGGCCGCATCCGGCACACCGTTTATTTCAGCATCCTTGACTCGGAATGGCCGGAGGTAAGAACCCGGCTGGAGTCCAAACTGCGCTAGTAACGAAGTCGCACTTCCCTTTCGCTCTCTTAAATCTCCGGCAATCTCGTGAGGTATAGTGCTCTGAAGCCTTGTCGAGACTAAATTGACGGACTCCAATCCAGCAAACCGGCGCCGCAGCGAGCGTGTAATGCTGCAAATTCCCGTGGTCGTGCAGGCTAAAACGCGGGATGGCAAAGATGTGCGCGAGAATACGCAAACGGTGGTGGTCAATGCGCACGGCGGATTGCTTAAGCTGAAAATGGAAGTTAAGACTGGCCAGCCGATCTTACTAATCAACGAAAGAGCTAAAGTACAGCAGGGCTGCCACGTGGTTCGAGTCGAAACCTCCGAGGCCGGGAACTCCGCCGTCGCTTTCGAGTTTGATCAGCCCACCCCGCAGTTTTGGCCCATCGTGTTCCCTCCCGCCGATTGGGGAGCGCGTTCCTAATCCCGATCGAGACTGGCCACCCGCAACTATTGCAAAGATGCAGGGTTAAGTAGGGGGAATACTATTGTTTACGTCTGGAGGACGTAAGGATGCCACTTCAGAGGCTTGTCAAAGGTAGAGCCGCCCTTTTCGCGATTAGCGCCATTACTTGCGCCGCACTGCTTTCCGGATGTGACGAATACGTTCACATAACGCGAGACCCGGATGTCCACATAGCTCACCACGCCACGTGGGCATGGCGGCCTGCCGCGGAAGAGACTTCTCATCGCGATTCGCGACGAGTTATTTCACGAGACGACTTGCGGCGCGGTGAAACCGTGACCCGTGAGACCGATGCCGACAGTGATGTCCTGCGCGCCAAAGTAAAGACCGCCATCGAGCGCAATTTGACTGAAAAGGGCCTGAAAAAAGCCACCGATCCCGATTCTGCAGATTTCCTGGTGGACTTTCATATCGCTGTGCGTCGTCGCAATGTGACGGTCGAGCGCGTGTATCCGGGCGTCTACCCGGGACTGATGTGTGGCCCCTTCGGCTGCTATGGCGGATGGGGCTATGGGCCCGCTGCCGTAGGTTATGAGAATGTTCGCTTCCGCGAAGGCACGATCGTAGTGGCTGTCGTGCAGAACCCGTCAGATCACCTGGTATATCGTGCGGTGGGAGAGAAACCCGTGCACCGCAACACGTTCTCGTTCTCCGAGGATGAGGTGAACGGGCTGGTGCATCACCTACTGAAGGATCTTAGGCCTTCGAAGAAGTGACGCTTACAGCAGCCCAAAGACCGCCACACTATTTGGCGTACCCACGAATACTTTCGCGTTCGCAATCATCGGCGTGATGAATTTATTTCCGGCGAAATGGTCTCGCGCCGCTGCTGCCTGGTTGGAGTTGTATAGCTCGCTAGCGAGGTTCGCGGCGTCGTACGCATGAAGAACGGCCGTCGCCCCATTCTCAACCGCCCACAGGATGCCATTGTTGGTTGCATTGGCGGAGATCGCTGGAGTCGCGCCCGGATATGCAAACTGCGTCGAAGTTTTTGATGAAGGCGTGGTGGCCAATTTTGCGCTAGCGATGGGGAAAGCCTTGATCGAGTCATTCACCGCGCCGTAGTAGACGGTTCCGTTGAAGTAAGAAGGTTTGCCGAATTCTTGGCCGCCCAATTGCCCCGAAATCTGCTGGTAAATATTGTTCTGCGTCGAGCTGAACTTGCCCATATTGTCTCGATCAAGCACGTAAATTATGGCGTCTTTGCCGGAACCTACGGCGAGATGTCGCGTTTTTCCGGAGGCGTCGATAAGATCGGGAAGCAGCAACGGTCCACCTGAGCCCAAATCCTCGTCCACATTTGATTCTGCAACGGTATTCAGGGGAGTGAAATAGTCGAGAAGCGTGAGTGGCAGTGTAGAGGAGACTTTCACATAGCAGTTGCCGCAGTCGCCTTGCGAAGGAAATCCAGCCGTGTTCAGAGCAGTGTCAAACGTGCCGTTGCCGATGATGAAATAAATGTTCCCAGCCGCATCTGCCGCAGGCGATGCGCCGGACATCCAGGTACCGCCGTCACTCCCATTCGGCACCAGGTTAAGCACGTTGGTTTGCTTCAACGTATCGGCACTGAAGGCCATCATCCAAGAGGTATACGCGCCGATATCGCAGTGGGATCCCCAGGTTGTGAAAATCGTTCCATTGAGTTCCAAAAGGCCGGGCCTTTCATTATATTGAGCGGGATCAAATGTCACGGTTCCGTTGGAGCTGCCGGCGCCATTGCCTGCAACGGCCGCAGTGATCGTCATCGGCCCGCCGAAAAGTTCTTTGCCACTGGTGATATCTAGCGCGTGCAGACGGTGGAAGTAACTTCCACTCGCGTTTTTGGAGACTGCAACGACATAGATGGCACCTCGGGTCCGGTCGATAACCGGCGTCGAAGTAATGCCGATCTCTGGTGTCACCTGGCCGCAACTGCGATTATCGCTCGGGCCCTCTCCTGGCAGTTGCGTGGAAATCTGCCACAAAGGCTTAGCCGACGTTCCGCTTACGGTGTCGGCGTCGAAGGCGAATACGCTTCCATGTTCTGTTACGACGTAGAGAACATTCTTAGTGCCAATTCCCGGTATCGCGACCTGAGATAAGTAAAGCGCCTGACCATCGACCTTGCCGTCCACCATCAGTTCGCCAAGTTTGCCGAATTTGGCCTGATTCACGTTTGCAGGTGTCAACGCTGTTTCAGTCAGATTTTGGCCGGTGCGAAGATTGTCGTAATGATAGGTGGTGACATCGATCGAAGATGGCGTGGGTGACGGACTGGGGGTGCCTCCGCCACTACCGGAGTTGCTGGGACTGTTGCTGCTAGTCGAACTGCCGCAAGCGACCATCAGCAAAGCCAACAGAAAAACTATTGAGACCGCCACGAAGGAGCGGCCGACACTAAACGATCGACACACGGCACTACCTCGATGAGTTAGAACAAGCACCCATGCAGTTAGAATGCTGAAAAGACGATTAGGTTGTCGACTGACGCCTTTCTGCTTCGCGCGATCATCGCTTCCCAAAAGTTTCTTGCCCTGCCGCGTCTGTCACTTTATCCTCCTCATCCTATGTTGCTGAAGGATCAAGTCGCCCTTATTACCGGCTCGGGCCGGGGAATTGGGCGCGCGATCGCACGACTGTTCGCTCGCGAAGGTGCAGCGGTTTTTCTTACTGCGCGCACTCAAGCGGAACTGGCTTCCACAAATACAGAGATCAATAAGTTTGGCAAAGCGGGGTTCGCAACCGGAGATCTCACGAGCGCATTGGATTGTGCGCGAATTGTTGGTGCGGCTCGCAGAAAATTTCGGCGTGTCGATATCCTGGTGAACAACGCTGGCCACTATGGCCCAGTAGTTCCGATAGAGGACTATCCGCTGTCGGAATTCGACGACGTGATTGCCGTCCACCTTCGCGCAGCCTTTCTGCTCAGCAAGCTGGTTCTGCCCGAAATGTACGGCCGCGGCTCCGGTGTCATCCTCAATATCTCCAGCTTGTCGGCAAAATCGGCGTTCGCCTGGGGCTCCGCTTATGCTGCGGCGAAGGCGGGAATGCTAGGTCTTACGAGGGTCGCCGCAGCCGAGGCCGCGCGCAAGGGCGTGCGTGTTAATGCACTCTGCCCCGGTCCGGTCACCGAAACAGTTATGTCACAAAAGCTGGGCGCCACCCTGGCTAAGAAAATGGGCATAAGTCCGAAAGAACAGTTGGACGGATTCTTAAACACACTGCTGCAGGGCCGTGCGCAGACCGCGGACGAAATTGCCACAGCCGCGCTATTCCTTTGCTCCGATCAATCCAGCGCAATCACCGGGCAATCGATCAACGTCGACGGCGGCGCAGCGTTTTTCTGACCTGCGCGAACGACTTCGCGTGCGAATTCAGAGCGAAATATTTTGATCGGTTTCATCCCACCGCAAAATCAATGTATTACGTTTTTGTAGACCAATCCGCCCTTCATCACAAATTTGACGCGCTCAAGTTCCGTGATGTCCTTCAGGGGATCGCCACTCACGGCCACCAAATCCGCCCACTTCCCCGCTTCAATGGTGCCCGTTTTGTCGCTCCAACCCAGCAACTCCGCTGCGACAACTGTTCCCGACCGAATCGCCTGCAGCGGCGTCATTCCATAGTTGACGTAATAACCAAATTCCTTGGCCTGGTTTAGCTCTTTCCAGTCAAACCCGCCTGCATCCGTCCCGAGCGCAATCTTCACATTCTTCTTCAGCGCCTTCTGAAATGCAGCTTTTTCCAAATCCACCATCTTCGTCCAATTCCCGCCCCGCCCCGGCGCCACGTACGCTCCCACCGTGATCGTCGGCACCCAGTACACGCCCTTCCGAACCATCTCATCAATCAACGCATCGGTCAGTCCGTCGCCGTGCTCAATTGTATCCACCCCGGCCCGCAAAGCCGCCGCAATCCCATCGCTCCCGATTGCGTGCGCCGCTACTTTCTTCCCCAACCGGTGCGTCTCGTCGACGATCGCTTTCGCCTCCTCGTCCGTGAAGTTCACCATGCTATGCAGCACGCCATCGGCCTCGAAGTGATACTTCCGGTCCGAGTAATACTTGATCCAGTCCGCCCCATACATTACTTGCTCGCGCACTGCCTTGCGCGCTCCGTCGACCCCGTCAACGTACTGCACACCTTTCGGCACCTGCAGTTCCCATGAATACCCGAGCAACGGATACATCCCCGTCGGCGTCATCGCTCGGGTGGCCACCTGCATCCGCGGACCCGGCACTTCCCCGTTCCCGATCGCATTCTTGATGTCCACGTCGGCATACATCGCGCCCTCGGTCTCCAGGTCGCGCATCGCGGTGAAACCATGCTCCAGCGCGATTCGCGCATTCCGCGCGCTCAATATCGCCCGATATGGAATCGATTGCTTCAACAACTGCACATCGTAGTCTTCGGACGTGATATCCCCGTTCAGCAGCAAGTGCGTATGGGTATCGACGAATCCCGGAAGCACCGTCGCCTTCGACAAATCTACGACTTCCACGCCCGCTGGCGCCGTACCGCCCGCGCTCACCGAGACGATTCGGTCGTTTTCCACCAAAATAAGCGCGTTCGCCATTGCCGTGTCGCTTTTCCCGTCGATCAGCCGGCCTGCACGGACCGCAATCCTCTTAGCCGCGGCCTTCTCTTTCTCCTGAGCCTGACCCGCCCCAATCGCGCAAAACAAGATCCCAACCACCGCCACAGCCGCTGCCAACAGCTCTCGTCGCATGAGTGCCCTCCGCACGCGGCAGAGAGTAGCACAAAAGAAAAAGGGCCAACCGGTCTCAAGTCCGGTTGGCCCCATGTGCTCCGGCTTACGCCAGAAACTTTGTTAGATTGCTCGCGGTGTCGCGGAACCCGGTCGACGCAGCGGTCGCCGCGCCATATCTTCTACCGCTGATACCCCGCGCCGTGCGAAATTCACCAGTGGATGGCTGCTCGCGGCAACCCTCCCAACCGCAACTTCCCAGCTTTTCTGCAGCATGTACAGGCTTACGATCACGAAAGCGATGGCCGCAAATGCCAGCGCAAACAGCGCAAACGCCGCCAGCAGCTCACGTACAAAGTAAAGCTGCAGCGCTACCAGCACCGCCAGGAACCGCCACATCCACTTCCGTCCGTTGTCCTTGGTCTTCATTCTGTCCTCTGCCGTCCCCACCGTATGGCTCCCACTCAACTGTCCTATCTATGTTCCCCTACTTCTTCCAGCAACCACTTAGATGCTTGAACCTGTACTTGCGGTCCACTCCCTGTTTACCTGTACCATTTGACACTAAAGGGGGTCCCAATGGCGATGGTACGCAAGGTTCATTTTGCCTTTTAAACTGCTCTCCTAGTACGCAGCTGTCAGAACTAACTCGTGCAAGTATATTATTTTCAGTTGTTTAGCACATACAGCGTTCCCTGTACGTTTTCGCTGCACCTTCACCTGTCCTGCCTGTGGAAAACCTGCACCTCTGGACAGGCCTTTTGTTACGGTTTCAGCTCGGCAAACAAGGCAGCTCAGGCGTAATCCACCAAACTGAGTACGCACAATATTCGCTTTATATTCGCCTGTCAAGAGGGAATTTGTCGAAGAAGTCGAAGAAGAGGAGCTCCTCAGGCCCAAATCATGGTTGCAAACTGGCCGAGCTGCTGGCGTGCTCGCCAAGCCGCCCGAAATCGATTTCGATCTCGCTGTAACGCGGCAAATAAACATCTCGCCCGTGCCGGGTTACCAGAAATACCGCCGAGGCCCCGAGCCCGAAGTAACGCGCCGCATTGGCAACCGCCGCGTCGCTCATGGCCGCCCCAATGGCGCGAATCGGAGTCTCCGCGATGTCGTCGGTAACCTTGCCTAGCGCATAAGCTATGCTCAAGTCGACGACCGCATTGGTCATTCCGGGCTTGAGCCCGTGCAGGCCGCCCTCGTCGTCGAGCGTGTATTTCGTGCCAGGCCCGGCCTCGACACCCCCAATCGTCCCAGCAATAGCAATGCTCACGCCTTGAGGTGACGTGATGCGATCGATGTGCAGATGCAAAGAGCCAGCCCGGCTCACCATCCGGGGCCGTGCGCTTTGGCTGACCCTGCCGTCGACTAAGCTGCCCTCCTCAAACAATTTGTCCCCGATGCGTACAGGTTCCGCCAGACGCGCCTGGAAAGCATCATCCTTCCGGCTGTGCGAGGCGCTGAGTTGCGTCAGCAAAAAAGCATGCACCTTACGTGTTTGAATTTTGTCCGCACCGGATAGCGTGTGCACGGTGAGCGTAGGCCACAGCGCTCCCTCATCGAGTCGCAAAATCACAGTCTGCCGCCCTTTCTTGGCGTTGGGAGACTTCGCGCTCGACGACTCGAGGCTACGAACCTCGCCACTTTTCCCGATATTTGGCTCGATCATAACGGCATACCCCGCCCGCAGCGCCGACGCCGCCACAACCAAGCTGCCCTGCGGCGTCTCAATTTCGGTCTTCGACAGACAAATCGCATATTCCGCTGGCCGCTCCTTCTCCAATGGGTTGAATGCGCGCACGACCGCGGCCCCCGCCTTTTTCCATACCCCAGGATGGCTGCCCACCTTCTTTACGGATTCAATCTCGAAGCTGACCTTTGTCCCCTCAGGAATAGCGACTTCGCTGCCTGCAAAAACGGGCAGCATCAGGCGGCCCTCCAGAATCGATTTCGTCGCCAAACGTTTCCAATTCGTGCGCTGCGCCAGCTCTACCTGCAGGAGCGTTCCTTGCGGAATTCGCACCGCACCAAATTGCGGCACGGACTCCTGCACAGTGCCACGATCCTGACTCACGCCCGCGGCGGACAAGAGGAGCGAAGTGGCAAGGCATGCAGATATCCGACGCACATAAGAGGTTATGGATTTCATTTTCTCTCGTTCCTGTATCAGAGTTTGTGCCGATTCGTAGGACGTGCAGAGTCGCGAATGCCAGGCGCGAGGTTGCTCGCGCCCGGCATACGCATGCTCATGGCGAGTCTTTGGACAAGAACGTCAGTTCCCGCCGCCCGACTGCGCGGCCCGCTGCTGTTGTGTGAACTCGCGAATTCGCGATTCACGCCACTGTTTCAGCAACGCACCGCGATTTTTGCTGAGGTCCCGGCCATCGCGCTCCGCCGGGTATGCGACGTCGTCGCCAACCAATCCCTTCCAGAGGATCAAGTTGTAATTTGAAGCATTAACTTGGTCGGCTTGGTCGAAGTTGAACCCTGCGGTCTTTTCCGACCAATACGCCACGTCGTGCCGTGGCCGGGAATAGAAGGCCGAGAGCGCATCCCTCTTTCGAGAATTCTTGGCGTTGTCGGCCGGCAGCGGAAGTTGCGTCATCGTGCGCAGAATGTCTGGAACAATCGAAGCAAAGTCCCACTTCTTCGCACTCTTCGAAAACGCATCGGTCATCGGACGATCCAAAGCGTCATACGTGCCAAGGTGCTGGATTCCCAGAATATCCACGATGGTAGCGATCATGCTCACCGTCGTGTATTTCGTGGAGACCACCGCACCCTGTTTCACATACGGTCCCGCGATGAACGCCACGCTGCGGTGCGCATCCACATGGTCCGGGCCGTCTTGGGCGTCGTCCTCGATAACGAACACCAATGTATTCCCGCGATAGCGCTCGCTCTTGGCAACAATTTCCACGATGCGCCCCACGGCATAGTCATTGTCGGCCGTCTGGATTTCTGGCGTGTTCACACCATCAATCGCGGTGCTGAAGGCTCCGGTATGGTCGTGCATCACGCGCACAAACGAAAGGTTGGGCAAATCGCCGGTCTTCTCGAACTGGTCGAACTCACGCTGGAATTCGTCCACTCGGTAAAAATCCGGGAAGTGATTATCGTAACCCCGGAAGAACTGGTCGGTGATCGGCTGCAAAGCCGCTTTCGTTGCAAAAGAGACCGGCGTGCCTGAGTCAAAAGGATGCCGGATTAGCGGGGTTCCTCCAACCGATACCGGAACGCTGTACGGACCCAAGTCGATGAAGAATCCGTAATTGCGCACCTTTAGTCCGGCGCGCAAAGCCGAATTCCACAGGTATCCCGCGCCCGCTTCGCCATCCGGACTGTCCGGAGCCGAAACGTCGTTCGTGCCGAGCAACAGGCTATTCCCCACGGCTGGCGGAAGCGAGTTGTATGCAGCGAAGGCTGCCGCGCGTTCGCCCGGCGTGGCGTATCCCACGTTGACGTTGCGATTCGTGCCCTCGTAGTCGTAGTTCAAGCCACGACCGGCATAGTTCACAGGCTCCGTCTTCTCAATCGTATCTGCCGCGCGCGCTGATGTAGACCAGTTCCATCCATCGCCGCTCACTTCGCCGCTGTCGTAGAAATTGTCCAGATCGACGAACTTGCCAGCCAGCGCGTGCTGATTCGGTGTAATCGGCTGCGGATAGACCACAATCGATGGATCCCCATTGCCTTTACCCAAATCTCCCAGGATCTGGTCGTAGGTGCGGTTTTCCCGAACGATATAGATGACGTGCTTTATCTTGTCGCGCAAGAACGCCATCATCTCTGCGTCTTCGTCGCTCGCCTTTGCGCCGTAGTGATTGTTCTTGGCGACCTGTTGCGTTAAATCCTCCAGGGCCTCTCCGTGTGGAACCGGCAGCGACAGGAATCCCGCCTTCGTGAGTTGCCATACATATTGGTTCGCTGCATTGCAGGCACTCTGAGCACCAGGCCCAATTCCATTGCCAATCGACAGCGAGCCTTTGTCGCGGCAATTCTGCGGATTCGGTCCCGCATTGCTCTTTCCGTTCACCACGTAAAGCATCGACCCGTCCGCGCTCACGCTGGCCGAGTTCGGATACCACCCGGTCGGAATGAGCCCGACAATTTGGCTCTTCCCAGTATTGCTGCTGTCCGAGGCTAACCGGATCACGGCTACAGAGTTCGCTCCGCCATTCGTGACATACAGCGACGCGCCGTCGGGCGAAACCGTCACGCTGTTCGGGATGCTCCCTTTGAAGCCTGCCTCATTGGCGAAAGCCCATTTCGGCGCGGTCGTGCCAATCTCCTCTATCACTTTGTGCGACTTCGTGTTTATGACCGCGACCGCGTCGCTGCTCGACTCCGCTACATAGAGCCGCGTCTGCTTGGGGTTAAGCGTCAGACGCGTCGGCTGTCCCTTGACGTTAATCCGGTCCGTAACGCTGAGCACGTTCGCCGAAAGGTCTACCACCACGATCTCCCGGTCCCGCGCACTCGAAATGAACGCCGTCTCGCTGCCATGGATAGCGACCCAAACCGGATACTCGCCGCCCACCTGGCCATTCCCTGGACGCAAATCCAACTCACCCAAAACCTTGCGTCCGGCAATATCGATCAAGCTGGCTGAATCGTTCTCGTAGTTAGCCACCACTAGCCGCTTACCATCGCCAGTTACCGCTAACCCCATCGCTCCCGGCGTGATGCTTCCCAAACCTAGCGCACCAGCGTGCCCAAGTTTCACCGGCGAGCCGCTCTCTGCCCACGTGCCTCCAGTCAAACCATAAAAATGAACATCGTCATCGGGACCGCCGCTTGCGTAGAACTCTTTGCCGCTGGGATTAAACGCCAAGCCATCGAAGGCGTTCGGCACTTGCAATACCTGCGTTTGTAGGGGTTTCCCTCCGCTGATGTCGAAAACAAAAATATACTCGTTCGATTCCGCTGGATTCGTGTTCCCGGCATTCGGACCTGAAGTGAAATTCTGGCTGTTGTAACCGCTGGTCAAGATCAGCAGCGTCTTGCCGTCCGGGCTCACTGCGGTGGTAACCGCCTGCCCTACGGTGAACGTCGGGTCGGAGGCAAGCCCTGGGTTCAGCGGCTGAAAAATGGAACCCTTTGCCGCCGATGGAGTAATGCGCACACCCGTTGGTATGAACTCTCCTTTGCTGGACTTATCTTCCCCATCAGCCTTCGCGGCAGTATGACTTGCACACAAAATCCCCAGCGCGCTAAGTACGAGTGCGGACACCCGTACCCACGGCCTGCGGGTTAGGCCTTTTCCGATCATGCTTTCCTCCCTCGATCTTCTTCAGTCGCTTCGGCTTATTTTGATTCTATTTGATTTTGCTTCTTCTTCGGTGATCCCCGGACCTGACTGGGTGAGGCAAGCGGCAAAATATGCGCTTTTTGTTTCTGCGACTTCTTCCGAAAATGAATAAACAGCTAAATGTGTTCCCGGAAATCAGCGGCCTTGAGCCTTGAGGGCCTACCGCCACCCATGGCAACACGCGCTAAAGGATGTTTTGTTAGCGTAGCCCGGTCATGTTTTAATCGCGATTAAAGGCTCGGAATGGAAATTTTAGTCGTTCTCATTGTCGGCTTGCTGATCGCCGGACCCATTATCGCGATCGTTGCGTATATCCGCGTGCAAGACCTGACCGGCAAACTAAATTCAATCGGTCTGCAAGACTCGGTGAGGCGCCTGAATTCTTTGGAGCAGCGCATCTCCGCACTGGACAAAAAGCTCGCAGCGCTTGGTACATCGGTGCCGACGCATCCTGCTCCAGCGCCCCCACCTGAGCCGACTTCCATACAACCGCGTCAGCCGTCCGGTATCGTACCTCAGCCTCCGACACCTCCGGTAATTTCGACCAGTCGCCCTCAAATCGAATCTCAAGAAGACATCCGCACCTCACCACTCACGCGACCAGTCATGCCGCGCCCCCAACCCGCGGGCCCAGACCACTTGGAGAATCTCATCGGGGGTCATTGGCTCAATCGCATCGGCATCCTCGCCGTGTTCATTGGCATTTCATTCTTTCTGAAGTATGCCTTCGACAACAATTGGATTGGGCCCTCGGGTCGCGTTGCCATTGGCATTTTTCTCGGCGCGCTGATGCTGCCCTGGAGCCATTGGCTCCTCGGCCGCGGCTATCCCTATTTTTCGGAAGGAATCGCCGCGCTAAGCCAGGCCATTTTGCTTCTATCTTTGTGGGCCGGATG
>Ga0137409_10003380_pt1 | contig 16923 bp, 17 predicted proteins | sample CZODoug1_16funga_FD_122059 | JGI IMG/M metagenome (GOLD analysis project Ga0137409, IMG submission 122059) | Vadose zone soil fungal communities from Angelo Coast Range Reserve, California, USA - CZODoug1_16fungal (Hybrid Assembly) | ecosystem: Environmental > Terrestrial > Soil > Vadose zone... | reverse complement strand
GGTGGCGTCGATGTGGGCGAGCCACGGCATTCTTTCCGCGTACATCCGCCGGCTTAAAACCGGCAGGGGCCAGGAAGTCGATATGTCGCTCGTCGAGGCGGGCATCTCGCTGATGGTGAGCCCGGTCGCGCAACATTTCCACGTCAAGGGCGATTGGGTCGCGCAGACGGGCCGCAACGACAGCAACGCGCCGTCCGGGTTCTTCATGTGCTCCGACGGCTCCTATCTCACGGTATTCGCGAGCTACCCGGCGCTGTGGGACCGTTTCGTCGAGGTCATGAATCTGCAGCACCTGGCGGGCGACCCGCGCTTCAGCACGCGCGACGCGCGCACCGTCAATGCGGACGCGCTGCACGAGATCATCGCCAAGATCTACAAGACCCAGCCGGTCGACTACTGGGTCGAGCTACTGGTGAAAGCCGGGATTCCCGCCTCGCCGGTCAACACGGTCGCCCGCATGGTCGCCGACCAGCAGGTCGTCGCGCGCGAGATGATCGTCGAGCAGGAGCATCCGACCGCCGGCAAGATCACCGTGGTCGGCGTGCCCGTGAAGCTTTCCGAAACGCCCGGCGGTGTGCATACGCGCGCGCCACTGCTGGGCGAGCACACCGCCGAGATTATCGGGGCGCTCGGATACCAGGATCAGTTGGAGCAGCTCAAGCGGGACGGGGTCATCTAGTACCAACGGCATCATCGAGGAGGAGCGTTAGACCATGCTGGAACAGAAAAAGCGATTCACGAGAGGCGGTTCGCTCAGGGCGGCCACGCTGATTACTGCGACTGTCCTTGCGGGCGCTTGCGGGTACACCTACGGCGCGGAGAATCCCAAGGCAGCGCCCGCCGACTACCCCAGCCGTTACATCGAGCTGACCATTCCGTTCGCGCCGGGCGGCGGGGTCGACCTGTTCGGGCGCACGGTCGCGCAGGTGCTGAACGATCAGAAGCTCGTCAGCAAGCCGATCCAGGTCGTGAACAAGCCCGGCGCCGGCGGCTCGGTGGGCATGGCGCTGATGGTTCAACGCAAGGGCGATCCGTACAGCCTGCTCGGCATTGCGATCCATGCCGTCGCCACGCCGCTGACCCTCGGCACGCCGTATTCGTACAAGGACATGACGCCCATCGCCAAGGTCTTTTCGGAATACCAGATGATGGTGGTTCGCACGGAATCACCGATCAAGAGCCTCAAGGAGGTCGAGGCCGCGTTGCGCAAGGACCCCGGCAGCCTGACCATCGGTGGCGCCTCGCTCGGCAATGCGGACCATATCGCGGTGGCCCTGTTCGCCAAATCGATCGGCGTCGATCCGACGAAACTCAACTACATTCCTTATTCGGGCGGCGAATCCAACCCGGCGATCATGGGCGGCCACGTCGACATCGGCATGGGCGGCCTCGATCTCATGACGCACGTCGAGTCGGGACGCATGCGCGTGCTCGCGCTGACCTCGCCGAAGCGGCTGGGCGGCCGTTTCCAGAAACTGCCGACATTTACGGAGCAGGGGTACAACGTGGTGAACGAGAACTGGCGCGGGCTGTTCGGTCCACCCGATATGCCCGCCGGCGTCGTGCAGTACTGGAGGGACGCGCTGATGAAGATGGTGCAAACGGCCGCCTGGAAAGCCGAGCTCGAGAAGAACCAGTGGGTGAACACGTTCGAGGCGGACGGCTTTCGCGCCGCGCTGGACAAGGACAACGAGATGTACAGCGTACTGCTGAAGCAACTCGGCTTGCTGAAGCAGTAATCCAAGGACAGGGATGAGGGATGGGGGATGAGGGATGACCCCCGGCGTTCGCCGGAGCTTCCTATTTTCCATTACTCATTACCCATTACCCATCACGGAGCAATCCGCCCGGATTGCGCAGCGGCCAAGCGCGGTGGTCAAATGGTTGCAGCGTAAGCGAGGGGGGTTGGTAATGGTGCAACTGCGTTTTGTCGCGTGCCTGTTTTCAGTGGGCGCGTTGCTATCGAGCAGCGGCATTGCTTCGGCCCAGAATTTCCCGGCCAAGCCCATCCGTGTCGTCACCGCTGAGGTCGGAGGCGGCAACGATTTTGCGGCACGCGTCGTTGCGCAGGGGCTCGGTGGCCTGGGGCAGGCGGTGGTCGTGGACAACCGGCCGAGCGGGGTGATCCCGGGATCCATCGTGTCCAAGGCGCCGCCAGACGGCTACACGTTGCTGGCCTACGGCGTATCCCTCTGGGTCGCGCCGCTTCTTCAGGACGACATCCCGTACGACCCGGTGCGGGATTTCGCGCCGGTCACGCTGGTAGCGAATTCGCCCGGCGTACTGATCGTGTACCCGGGGCTCCCGGTGAAGTCCGCCGGCGAGTTGATCGCTTTCGCCAAGGCCAAGCCGGGATACCTGAACTATGCCTCGACTTCGACCGGCTCGCCGCCGCATCTTGCGGCTGAGTTGTTCAAGTTCATGGCGGGCGTGGACATCGTGCGCATCCTCTACAAGGGCATGGGGCCGGCGGTCATCGACCTGATGAGCGGCCAGGTCCACGTGGCGTTCGGCACCGCCAGCTCGGCGACGCCGCACATCAAGTCGGGCAAATTGCGGGCGCTGGCGGTGACCAGCGCCCGGCCGACCGCGGTATTTCCCGGGCTGCCGACGCTGGCTTCGACGCTGCCGGGCTACGACGCCGGATCGACGTACGGCGTATTCGCCCCGGCGAAGACGCCCGCGTCGATCGTCAATCGTCTGAACAAGGAAATCGTGCGACACCTTCAAACGGCAGAGGTGAAAGAACGGTTTTTGAACGTGGGGGTGGACACCGTCGGCAGCTCGCCGACGGAGCTCGCGGCCGCGGTGAAGTCCGACCGGGAACGGCTGGGCAAGATGATCAAGGATGCCGGCATTAAAGCTAACTAAGGAGATCGAGATGGCTGCAACCAATGGTTCCACGGTGACATTGATGGCTACCGGTGACGTAGGCCCGATATTCGAGCCTACCGAGAAGTTCGTCGAGCTCATCGCGCCGGTGCTGAAGCAGGCGGACGTGAGGCTGGGGCAGTGCGAGCGGACCTACTCCGAGCGCGGCGCGGACCCGCAGTTCACCGACGGGCCCGGCCAGCAAAGCGGCGCCCATTCGCGCCTGCACCCGCGCATGGCCGGCATCTGGAACGCCGGTGGCTACGATATTGTCTCCGTGGCCAGCAACCACGCGATGGACTGGGGCCCGGATGCGCTCGTGGACACCATCGACCTGCTCCGCAAGATGGGCAAGACCGTCATCGGTGGCGGCCGCGACGCGGACGAAGCCCGCAAGCCGGCCATCGTCGAGCGCAACGGCGTCAAGTTCGCCATCCTCGCGTATTGCTCAGTGCTGCGCAGTGGCCAGGCCGCGGGGAAGGGCAAGGTCGGCATTGCACCGGTGCGGGCGCACAACCATTACCTGCCGGAAGAATTCCAGCCCGGCACGCCGCCCAAGATCGTCACCGTGCCGTACGAGGAAGACGTGGCGGCGATGCAGGAAGACATCCGCAAGGCGAAGAAGCTGGCCGACGTGGTGATCATGTCCATCCACTGGGGCCTGCGCCTCGTCCCGAAGACGATCTGCACCTACCAGCCGGTGGTCGCGCACGCGGCCATCGACGCCGGTTGCGACCTGATCCTGGGGCACCACGCGCATTCGATCAAGGCGATCGAGGTCTACAAGGGCAAGGTCTGCTTCTACAGCATCGGCAATTTCATGACCACGGGATCGAAAAAGGAAAAGCCGGGATTCCAGGAGTGGAATTTCAACTGGTTCCAGATCGAGGACGAGTGCATGTGGCCGCACGGCATGTACAACTTCCCGCGACACTGCCGCCTGACCATGGTGCCGAAGATCATCATCGGCAAGAAAGGCATCGAGAAAGTGTCGTTCATCCCCGCCTTCATCAACCCCCAGGCCCAGCCGTATGCCGTCGGCCCGGACGATCCCAAGTTCAAGGAGATCCTGGACTTCACGGAGTGGGTCTCCGACCAGCACCCTCACAAGCTCCGGGTCGAGGGCAACGAGGTCGTGGTAGAGACGTCTCTTTGAGGGATGAGGGATGAGGGATGAGGGAGATAGACCAAGGGAAAAGGGAAAAGGGGAAAGGGGAAAGACGCCAACCCCCGAACAATGGACGGCTAACGGCTGACGAGGGATTCCGCTGCGCGGGGGTATTCCACATTCTTTCCAAGGTAATCCCAAGATGACGTGGGGTTGAATTGGTTTCATCGGTGGGTGTGGCGCGGCGGGTGGCTGTCCGGAATTACTTTCCCTTTTCCCTTTTCCCTTTCCCCTTGTGTATAGTCCGATGAATTATTTCCGATTGCTTGTCGTCACCATAATCTCGTTATGACCCACAGCCCGCTCCGCCCGAAATTCGCCTACGTCGGTTGCTTCACCACTGCCAAGCGCAAGGCCAAGGGCAGGGGCATTGCGCTATATAGGATCGTTCCGGGCACGGGCAAGTGGACGTTCGTCGAAGCGTGCGACGTCCTCCCGAACCCGTCGTATATCTGCCTCGACCGCACCCAGCGGTTTATGTACTCGGCGCACGGCGACAGCGACGAGGTTTGCGCCTACGCGCGCGATCCGCAGAGCGGCAAGCTCAGGTTACTCAACAAGCAGAAGACCGAAGGCGACAACTCGTCCACGGTGGAAGTGCATTCCAGCGGGCGCTGGGTACTGCTCTCCACCGGCCCCGGCGTGGCCTTGTTTCCGGTCAAGGCCGACGGCTCGCTCGGCCCGCACAGCGACGTCATCGTTCCGGAAGGGGAGCCGGGCCCGCTGCGGGACGAACAGGAGGGTCCGCATCCCCACCAGGCCGCATTCGACCTGACCGGCAAGTTCGTGATCGTGCCCGACAAGGGGCTCGACAAGGTGCACGTGTTCCGTATCGACACCGAGCGCGGCAAGCTCGTCCCGTGCGATCCGCCTTTCATCGATGCCCGCTACGGGGCTGTGCCCCGCCACGTCACGTTCCATCCCAGCCGGCCGTACGCGTACCTGGTCATGGAAAACGATTCCACCGTCTATGCCTACCACTGGGATAGCGGCGCCGGTACGCTCAAGCCATTCCAGCGCGTGCCGACGTTGCCCGCCGATTACGTTGACGACAACATGGCGGCGGAGATTGCGATCCTGCCTTCGGGCAAGTTCCTCTACGCGTCGAATCGCGGGCATGAGAGCATCGCGATCTATGCCGTGAACGCGGCCAAGGGAACGATCAAGCCCATCGGCTGGGAGCCAGTGCAGGGCAAGAAACCGCGTTTCTTCTGTCTCAGCCCCGACGCGAGCCGCCTTTACGCTGCGAACGAGGATAGCCATACCATCGTCGAGTTCCTGGTCAATCCGAAGACCGGGAAACTGAAGCCGACCGGGCAAATCATCGAAACCGGCTCACCGACTTGCATCGTCTTCGCCGGCTGATAACGGCGTGACGGGTGACGAGCGACGAGTGATAGGAGTCATGCAGATTATTCGCAATATTGCGGTTGCAATCATGACGCTCTGCGCGACCGCGAGCATTGCGGCGGAGCCGGCCTACCCATCCAAACCCGTGCGGATGCTCGTTGGATTCAGCCCGGGCGGCGGCACGGACGTCGCGGCGCGGATTATCGCGAGGAAGCTGTCCGAGACGTGGAACCAGCAGGTCGTCGTGGACAATCGTGCGGGGGCGGGGGGGTTGCTCGCTTTCGAACTGGTGGCCAAGGCGAACCCGGATGGCTACACCCTGCTTGCCGCCAGCCCGAGCTTCGCGATCCAGCCGAGCATCGCCGCCAAGCTGCCGTACGACCCGATCCGCGATTTCGCACCGATCACCGTGGCGTCTGCGGCGCCCTATGTGCTCGTGCTGTACCCGGGCGTCGAGGCGAAGTCGGTCAAGGAGTTGATCGCCCTCGCGAAGGCGAATCCCGGCAAGCTCAACTACGCGTCGGGCGGCATCGGCAGCGCGCAGCACCTTACTACCGAGCTGTTCGGCATCATGGCCGGCGTCAACATGGTGCACGTCCCGTTCAAGGGCGCTGTCAGCGTCCCCGACGTGATCGCGGGCCGCGTGCAGGTGCTGTTCAGCGGCGTGCCACAGGCGCTGCCGCACCTGCAGGCCGGCCGCCTGCGCGCGGTGGGGGTAACGACCCCCAAGCGCTCGATCGCCTTGCCCAACGTGCCGACGATCGCAGAAGCAGGCGTGCCCGGCTACGATGTGACCGTCTGGTACGGCATTTTTTCGACCGGCCGTTCGCCCAAGCCGATCGTGGACCAGCTCAATGCGGACTTCGTGAAGGCGATTCAGTCTCCTGACGTGCGCCAGCAGCTCACCGCGCTGGGTCTCGACCCGGTCGGCAATCCCTCCGCGCAGTTCGCCGCCGCGATCAAGGAAGAGATCAAGCGGTGGGCGAATGTCGCCAAGCGGGCGGGGATCCAGCCCGAATAGCGGGACGCGGTGCGGGTGACGAGATATGCGTGACAAGTCCTTCGCAGCTTCCCTTGTATAGTTCCAATTCGCATGGAAATCGTGAGTATTCTCCTGCTGGGGGCCATCTGCTGGCTCTGGCTCGACAGCCTGAAAGCACGGGAGGCGGCAGTTCGCGCTGCCCGCGAGATCTGCAAGGCAGAGGGGTTGATGCTGCTGGATGACACCGTGTCGATCGCAAGCCTGAAGCTGGCACGCGACGAGAACGGGCACCTCAGGCTCCAGCGCGCCTACCATTTCGAATACAGCGACACCGGCGATAACCGGCTCAAGGGCAACGTGGTCATGCTCGGGCATCGGATGGTCGTGTTCAATATCGGGCGCCTGCGCGCGGTGCCGGAGGCGAGGACGCTGCACTGAAGGGAAAAGTTAAAAGGGAAAAGGCGAAAAGCCGCAGGCAAAGCATTAGAATCAAACTCCCGGTTTCCTTTCCTCTTTTCCCTTTCCCCTTTTCTCTTCAGGAGGCAACACTGTGCCGACGTTTGAATGCGCTCCCGGCGTGCAGATGCACTATGTCGTGGACGACTACACCGATCCCTGGCGCAAGCCCGAGACCATCCTGATGCTGCACGGCAATTGCGAGAGCGGGCAGTCGTGGTGCGGCCCGACATGCGGGGGTTCGGCGCCTCGACGCCGATGTCGGCGGATTTCGATTGGCCGATGGACACGGTCATCGGCGACTTCGTTGCGCTGATGGACCACCTGAAAATCGATCGCTTTCACCTGGTCGCCGCCAAGATCGGCGGCGTGATCAGCCGCTCCTTCGCCGCGCGCCAGCCGAAGCGGGTGCAGACGCTCACCGTCGTCGGCTCGCCGCCGCCGGTGCGGGGCGACCGCGACACGCGGGCGGACCGGGTGAGGGAGGTCAAGGAACAGGGCATCGAGTACTGGGCGCGTCGCAGCACGGGCTCCCGCCTGGGCAGCAAGTTCCCGAAGGAGGGGGCCGAATGGTGGATCAAGTTCATGGCGCGCACGCCACTTTCGACTGAGATCGGCTTCGTCGGCACCATCAATTTTTGCGATAACACCGACGATTTGCCGCGCATCGTCTGCCCCACGCAGGTGATTGTTACCGAGGGCAGCAGCCATGCATCGGTGCAGGAGACGCAGGCCTGGGTGAAGCAGATCCCGAATTCCTCGCTCGTGGTGCTGCCGGGCGATTCTTTCCACTCCGCGGCGACGGACCCCGATCAATGCGCGAAGACGACCCGAGAATTCATCGCGCGCCACGCCACGGGCTGAGGGAAGAAGTCTGGTTTCAATGACCTCTTAGAACCTGTTAATCCTGCCTGTCGCCTTTCCGTTTTATCGCGGTGTTTTTTCGATTCAATATTTTCTGTCGTTGATCGGCGACAGACTATCTCGCGATGACTTTGAAATTGAGTGTCTCAATTTCGCCTCACTATTTCTGCAATATTCCGCACGTCGCGCGTCGTTTAGCGGCATAAGTCCTGCAGACTCAGAAAATTGTGGGCAACCCGTTTTTGGCTGACCTATAGTAAACGCAGCCTGAACGTGGAAGGAGGCTCCCATGACGGACTTAAATAGTTGGATGATATGGCCGGACAACACGGTGTTGTCCGTGCTGGTCGTGCTGCTCGTCGCGATGATCGTGCTTTACGCGGCGCGCGTGCCGATGCACGGCCTCATCCGCTCCACGGGCCACGCGCTCGCCGGACCGCTGCGCCTTGGCGCACGCTGGCTCGTTGCCGTGGCGGAAGATATGAAGCGGCGGAACCGGGCGGTTCTGCTTGCGCAGGGTCGGCGGGAAACGGGCCAGCGCGTCGAGCGCGAGTTCGAGCGCATCAGCACGCTGGTCACGCGCGACCTGCAGGGCTATCCGAACTTGCAGCGCAAGCTCCTCGAGCAGATCACGCACGTCGAGGAGGATTTCCAGAAGTGCGGCGAGGTGATGCCACCGCCCCCCGATTGGGTCGAGGCAGTCGCCGCGGTCGCGCAGATCAAGACCGGCGGCGGCGAAGTGGTGCAGAAAATCCTGGTTGAAATCCGCGATTCGATCGAGCGGATCCACGATAAGGCCGTGGCCGAGTATCGCCGCGCCTACCAGACGCGGCACGGCATCCTGGAAGGATTCTTGCCGTACTGGCGATCCCTCGACAAGACCATCAGGCAGGTCGACCAGAAGATGGCGGACATGCAGGATCGCGCGGCCGCCGTGGATGTGCACATGGAGAAATACCAGCAGATCCTTGCCGGAACCGACGAGGCGCAGGCCACCCTGACAAACTCCTCCTTTACCCAGTTCACGATTTCAATCATCGTGCTGTGGATAGCGCTGGGCGGTGCGCTCATCAACTTCAAGCTGATCGCGCTGCCGATGTCGGAAATGGTCGGCGCAGGCGACTACCTCACCGCTTCGCTGCGCACTGCCGACGTGGCCGCGCTCGTCATCATCCTGCTCGAGGCGTCGATGGGCCTGTTCCTGATGGAATCGCTGCGGGTCACGCACTTGTTTCCGCGCATTTCGAACCTGAACGACCACACGCGCCGCCGCATGATCTGGATATCACTCGCGCTGCTGGTGACGCTGGCCGGGATCGAGGCGGCCCTGGCATTGATGCGGGACATTTTGATCGCCGACAAGCAGGCCCTTCTTCAATCGCTGGCTTCGACGCCGGCGGCGCTGCCCGGAGAAGGCTGGATCGCGCGCATCCCGACGGTTGGCCAGATGATACTGGGCTTCATATTGCCGTTTGCGCTGGCTTTCGTGGCGATTCCGCTCGAATCCTTCATCCATTCGGCGCGGACCCTCTTCGGCGTGCTGGCGGTCGATTTCGTCTACGCGGTCGGAATGGCGCTGCGCTTGCTTGGCAGCCTGGTGCGGCTGGCGAGCCGCGCGCTGTTGCACTTATACGATCTCCTGATCGTGCTGCCGCTGATGGCGGAGCAGATGGTGAAGTCGCTGCGCAACCGCGAGCCGAGGGTCAAGGCGCGACCGCTGGAGACTACCGACAAGTATGTAAGTCCCTTTTAACGGAGGCCCGTCATGATCAATCGTGCATTCCTCCCGGCTATGCTGATAGCGGGATTGGTGGTGCCTGCGGCGGGTTGCGTCGACTCGCGCAGCCAGGCCCACGCGGTGTACGTGCTGGTGGATACCTCCGGGACCTACGTAAGCGAGGCTGGAAAGGCAAGGCCGGTCATCAACTACCTGTTGGGAACGCTGCAGTCCGGAGACTCGCTGGCAATTGCGCGCGTCAAAAGCCGCAGCTTCAGCGAGAAGGACATCGTTGCCAGAGTCACGTTCGACTCGCGCCCGAGCCAGGCCAATGCGCAGAAGCGCGCGTTCCGCGACCAGGTGGGCTCGTTTCTCCAGATGGTCCACGGCAGCGCTTACACCGACATCACCGGCGGGCTGATCCAGGGCGCGGAATTCCTCAATGAAACCGGCGCGGGAAAGAAGACCATCCTGATTTTCTCCGACATGGAGGAGGATCTCGACAAGGTGACGGTCCGCGAATTCCCGATCAGCCTGAAGAATATCCGGGTGGTCGCGGTCAACGTGACCAAACTCAACGCGGACAACATCGACCCCCGGCGCTACCTCGGCCGGCTGGAGGTGTGGCGGAAACGGGTCCTGGCGGCCGGCGCTTTCGAGTGGAAGGTGATAAACGACCTGGAGCGTCTCGACACCATCTTCGCGAAGAGCTGACAGCTTGTGCAAGGGAAAAGAGGAAAGGGAAGAGGCAGGGCGCGGAAGGGCAAAGCAAAAAGGGCGGCCGGGGCCGCCCTTTTGTTTTTCCCGTTTGCCGGCTACGCCGCGGCTTTGGACTCCCTGCGTTCCGAGACGTGCTGGATCGCATCGCCGGCGGCCTCGGGGCCGCGCTTGGTCGCGATGTCTCCCAGCGACACGATGCCTACCAGGCGCTTGTCGCGATTCATCACCGGTAGCCGGCGTACCTGGATCTCGCCCATGTTGTGGGCGACGTGATCGATCTTTTCGTCCAGGTAGCAATACTTCACGTCCGGGGTCATCACGTCGCGCACCTTGGCGTCGGCGTCCAGCCCTTCGGCAAGGCCGCGGATCACAATGTCGCGGTCCGTGATCATGCCGACCAGCCGGTTTTTCTCGCCGACGGGCAGCGCGCCGACGTCGAGCTCCGCCATGAAGATGGCGATCTCGCGGAGAGTCTGCTCGGGATGAACGTAATGCACGGTCGGGGTCATGACGTCACTGACTTGCATGTTTTGAGCCTCCTTGGTCTGGTCCATGAAAGGTTAATCGCGCGAGCGGCAGCAGAATGCCCCGTTCCGGGGCGCGCCCGTTGTCGGTACGACGGTGGAAATTTCCGGAGGTTCCCGCGCCGGAAAAGTTTTTGAAAATACCTTGCCCGGACGGGAAAGCGCATTTCTCCATGCGCAGTACGGCAAAAGGGCGGCCTCGGCCGCCCTTTTTTCATTTCATCACCGCTTTACTTTGTCACTGCCTCACGTTTTCAGTCGTTACCCGCGTATTTTCCGGCGGTATCCGGGAACAGGTTCTTCACGATCTTGAACTTGGTGACGTCCACCGTGCCGTCCATATGGAGATACATGGAGGCGTCGCGGTAGAGCTTCTCGATGCCGAAGTCGAGCATGGTGCCGTTGCCGCCGTGCAGCTCCATGGCGTTCCTGCACACATCCAGAACGGATTCGGAAGCGTAGAGCTTGACCATGTTGCACAGCACTTCGGCTTCGGGGAGCTTCTCGTCGACGGCACGCGAGGCTTCGCGCAGCAGGCCGCGCACCGCGCAGATCTTGGTTGCCATGTCGGCGAGCCGCAGCGCGGTGGCCTGGTGCTTGATCAGCTTCTTGCCGCCCTGCACGTAGTCCTGCACGTACCTGGACGTTTCCTCGAACGCACGCACCGCGACGCCGATGTTCTTGGAGCCCTGGATGATCTTGCCGGGGCGGAAATAGACGCCGGCCTTGGCGAGCGCCACGTCCTGCACCAGGCAGTGGTCCTTCGGTACCGCGCAATCCTCGAGCGCGATCTCGCCGTTGTTCATGAAACGCCCGCCGAGCGTCTCGTTGCAGCGGGCTACCGAGAATCCCGGCGTGTCGCGCGGCACCAGGAAGCACGATGTACCCTTGGTCATGCCGGCGCCGGGCTTGGTGGTGGCATAGACCACGTAGAGCTTGGAATCCCAGGCATTGGTGATGAACTGCTTGCGGCCGTTGATCACCCACTTGTCGCCCTTCAGCTCGGCGCGGGTGTGCATCATCGCTTCCGGCACGTCGTAGGGCAGCCAGCGGTCAGATGCGCCGCGCGGCTCGGTGAGGCAGTGCGAGAGCAGGAAGGTGGGGTCCTTCACCACTTCCGGGAACCATCGTTCCTGCAGGTGGCGCGGCGCGATGTTGCGCAGCAGCACCGAGACCTTCCAGATCTGCACCAGCTTTTCCGCCAGGCCGCAATCCCCGCGGGAAATCTCCTCGGAGATGACGGCGAAGGTCTGCGTCTCGGTCTTCGGATCGAGCGGCGTGCCACCGAACTCTTCCGGGACGCCGAGCGTGCGGATGCCGATTTCGTTTGCAACCTCGAGGATTTTGCGCGGCAGGCGCTCGTCGGGGTTCATGTTCCATTCCGCCTGCCAGTTCTTGCGCGTGAACGGGATCACGTGCTCATTCGCGAACTTGCGGGTGACGTCCCGCATCATGCGGGTATCCTCGGACAGCCCGCGGTCGACCATCTCGTCCAGTAGCATTTCTGATTTCCTCGTTCTACAGACTCAACAATGGCATTTCAAGGGATGAGGGATGAGGGATGAAGGATGACCTTGAAACTTTGCGACGGGATATCGGAATCGGAAAGACCTAAAACCTTCGGTTTTGATCTTTCCTCATCCCTCATCCCTCCGCCCTCATCCCTCCGGCTTTCTTGCGCCGCTACTGCAGCGGCGAAAAGGCCGAGGGCATGACGATCTTGTTTTCCTGGTGCACCAGCTTTGCGCCGGGCAGGCCTAGTTTTTTCGCGACGACGGAGGGCGGCCAGACGCCGGCGGCGGTGGCCTTGTTGCGGGTTTCAACCCGGTCGTTGAGCGACGCGTACGGCCAGATATGGAGGAACTGGTTGAGCGCGCCCAGTTCGGATTTCCAGACCGCGGTCACCGGTCCGATCTTGAGCCGGTCGGGCAGCGCAGCCGACCACATGGCTTCCATCTTGGCCATCTCACCGCCGTTGGCGACCGTGTAGGTTCGCATTTCAAAGTACGGGCCCTGTTTGCCGGGCTTGATCTCAGGTGAGAACGGAAACGTGTGAAAGACGTCGGTGCGCTGGGCCACGATGAACTCGGCGATCTTGGGGGGCCAGTGACCGTCGCAGGCCTTGAGGGACTCGGCTCGCAGCCGGTCGCGCTCCGCCATGTCCTTGTACGGCCAGATGTGGATGATCTGGTTGAGCGGCCCGATCTCGGTGTGGAAAAACGCAGCGAGCGGCGACACCTTCTTGCGGTATTCGTAGGCTTCGCCGAAGCGCTTCTCCACTTCGGACACGGAATTGGCTTGCACGTCGTAGGTTCTCACTTCGTAAATCATCATGAACTCCCCTTGGATGAGCTGAATGGCTGAACGGCGTCTGGCATTCGGCGGCTGCGGCAGGCGGGTAACTTTACTGCGAAGCGTGGCGGTTGGCCAGCAGAGCAGTCCACGAGATGAAATCCGGTGGACTGCGGGTGATAGGTGACGAGTCACAGGTGATAGGAGCCGGTTCCCGCGCTAGCGCGGAGACTCTTATCACTTATCACCCGTCACTTATCACGCTTCATGGTTTTTGTTCGACGAGGTCCTTGATGAGTTTCCTCGCGCCGGGGCTGTACCAGTCGGCGGGGCCCCACATGCGCGCGAGCACCGTGCCTTTCCGGTCGATCAAGTAGGTCGCGGGCATGCCGAAGGCGCCGTAGAGCAAGCCGACCTCGCCCTCGGGATCCATCATGAGCGGGTAGGTGACCTTCAGCTTCTTGACGAAGGCGAGCGCGTCTTCGCGCTTGTCCTTGACGTTGACCCCGACGATTTCCAGCCCCTTACCCTTGAATTCCCGGTAGAGGCGTTCCATGGCCGGCATTTCGTCCCGGCAGGACTCGCACCAGGTAGCCCAGAAATTCAGGAACACGACCTTGCCGCGGTAGTCCTTGAGCGAGACTTTCCCGCCGTCGGGGCGGGACAGGGTGAAGTCCGGAGCGGCCGGGCGGTCCTTCATCTCCTCAAGCTTGGGGACTGCTCTGTAATCCACCGCCCGGGCCTGGAACGGCCCTCCCGCCAGCAATAAAACAACGGCCAGCAGAAGCTGGCCGAGGGAAATGAAACGCAAGCCTTGCCCTTCATCCATCACGCATCACCTGTCACTTGTTGATCTTTTTGACTTCCGCAAGCAGCTCGTCGTTGGAAACCAGCGGCTCGCCCTGCTTCAGCACCTTCTTGTAGCGCACGACGCCATCCTTGTCGACGATGAAGTAGGAGCGCAACGCGAGCTTGCGCTCGGCATTGAACACCCCGTACTCCTGGGTCGTCTTCCCATCCGGGAAATCGCTCAGCAGCGGGAAATTGAGCTTGAGAAAGTCAGCGAAGGCCTTTTGCGAAAAGGCAACGTTCAAGCTGATGCCCACGATCTCGGCATCGACCGCTTCGAACTTCGAATAGTCGTCCCGACTGGACGACAGTTCCTTAATTCAGGTAGGGGTGAAGTCGAGGACGTAGAACTGGACGATGACGTTCTTCTTGCCGGCGGCGCCGCTCAGGCTGAACTTGCCTTCCTTCGTGCTCGGCAGGTTGAAGTCCGGGGCCTTGTCGCCGACCTCGATGGCCGCCGCCAGGCCGGACAGGCCCGCCAGCGAGAGGGCCAGGGCCATCGCCGGGATAAAACTGCGTCTTTTCATAATCCCTCCAGTTAGTCGTAACCCGTTACCGGTAAACAAGGCGGGGCGGCGGAAAATTCCCCGGCCCCGGTCCAAATGCCAGTATGGGGGCAAATCAATTGAAAAGGCAAAAAAATGAGACTCGACTCGATGCTTTATGTTCCCTTGCCCTGGCATAAAAGGCGCCGCATGGCCCGTCTGCTAAAGTGAGCGCCACGCATTTGACGGGCACAGCGGGAATGAATAGAGTCGCGCCGCGAATCGGTTTGATGGTGCCGGCCAACAACTCCACGATGGAAGGGGAACTGGTGGCGTGGCTGCCGCAGGGCGCTTCCTGCCGGACGTTGCGCATTCCGCGACAGAAAGGGCTGCTTACCCCGGCCGATATCCCGGCATACGCGGGGCTGGCGGAGTCCATGGCCGGGGCGTTCGCCAAGGACCCGGTTGACCTGGTGGTGTATGGCTGCACTGCCGCCGGCATCCTCGCCGGCCCGGATCGCGACGCCGGTATTGCAGCCTCTCTGGCCGCCATCACCGGCAAGCCGGTCGTCACCACGGCCAGCGCCATGGTGGCGTCGCTGACGCAGGAGGGAGCCCGCGACATCGCGCTCGTTACGCCGTATCAGGACGAGGTCAACGAGCGGCTCAAGGCGTTTCTCGCGCGATCGGATATCCACGTGCGCAATATGCGCAGCTTCGGCGCGGCCAACGTCGAGGAGCTCGGAGCCATCAGCGCGGACGCGGTCACGAGGATGGCGCGGGAGACCGTGGACGACCAGTGCGACGCGTTGTTCATTGCCTGCTCGCAGTTGCCGACCCGCTCGATCGTCGGCCCACTCGAAAAGGAATTCGGACGGCCGGTATGGTCATCCATCAAGGCGACCGCGTGGAGGGCGTGTAACGCCCTCGGCGTTGTCCTCAACAAGACATAAGGGAAAAGGGGAAAGGGAAAGGGGTAGGTTAAAAAGCCGTAAGGAAACACGCCAAGCCACTTTCGACTTTCCCCTTTTCACTTTTCCCTTTAACAAAAGGGCGGTTGGGCCGCCCTTTATTTTTGCCTCATCACTTCGTTACTTTTCCGAATTGGTCCAGCTGGTAGCGCATGGGCTTGAGGGTTCGGCAGATCTTCCGCACCGAGTCGGCCTGCTCGAGCGCGAGGCCGCGTTCCCTGGCCATGGCGGCCACGATCTCCATGTCGTCGTCGGCCCACGCCATGGTCTGCTTGCCCCAGTTTTCCAGCGCGCCGTTGGTCGAGTGAGTCGTGAGGAGGGCCTTGCGCAGCATGTCGATATCCAGCCCGTAGCGGTGGGCCAGCGCCAATGCTTCATGGTCGGCAACCAGGCAAGCCCACATGATCATGTTGTTGACGGCTTTCGCCACTTGCGCCGAGCCGGCCTCGCCGGTGTGGACGATATCGCTCGAATAGGCGGCCAGCACCGGCTTCAGGCGGGCGACGATTTCCGCGCTGCCGCCGATGAAGGACAGCAACGTGCCCTCGTCGGCTGCCCAACCGCCGCGGCAGACGGTTGAATCGACGACGTGCACCCCGAATCGATTTGAATGCGCAGCCAGTTCCTGCACCGTCCCGGGCAGCACCGTGCTCAGGATGGCGATGACCGCGCCGCGGCGGGGGTTCTTGAGCAGCCCGCGCTCCGAAAGTAGCTCTCGCAACTCGCGATCGTAGCCAACGCAGACCAGGATCGCATCGCATTCGCCGGCAAGCACCGCGACATCGGCGACCCACAAGGCGCCGCGCGCCTGCACCGCGGCGCGCTTCACGGGATCGACGTCGTGAACGCGCACGTCGAATCCCTTGCGCACGAGATGTCCGATGATCGGCTGGCCCATGCGGCCGGCGCCGACCACGCCGACGCTTCTGATGGTTTTGGATTCCGGGGTGTTCATAGGAAAACCGTTTCCAGCTCAAAGGATGAAGGATGAACGTGGAAGGATGACCCCACGCTCCGCGTGATATTAGCCCGATCCCTCCCTTGCACTGGTGTCCGGTCGGAATACATCTGGCCGTACGGCAGTGAAAGGCCAGGACCTATATTGTCAAGCGAAGCTTGACGGTCATCCTTCATCCTTCCACGTTCATCCTTAAGCGGAGTGGGCGATCACCGCTTTTGGGTGATCGTGTCCACCAGCGCCGGCTGGCCCTTCTTGACCCGGGCGATCGCGCGCTTCAATGCCGCCCCGATGTCCTTGCCGTGTTCGATGGGGCCCTCGGCGTACCAGCCCATGGATTTGGCAAGGCCGGCGAAGTCCACGTTGGGCGTGTCGAGATCCATGCCGATATGGGCGCGTTCGATGGGGGTGCCGCGCTTGCGCGCCATGCGGATCTGGTGTTCCCAGTCGTTGTAGTAGGCGCGGTTGTTGTACATCACCACGAGCATCGGGATGCGGTGCTTGGCGGCGACCCACATGGCGCCGGCGTCGAACATCAGGTCGCCGTCGGGCTGCAGGTCCACGACGAGGCGTTTTTCCTCGCGGTGCGCGAGCGCCACGCCGAGCGAGATGCCGAACTGCGTCGCCGTCCCGAGCGACCGCCCCGGGTGGCGGTAAGGCCGGTCGACGTCCCACAGCTTTCGCGTCCACTCTTCGAGCGTCCCCGCGGAGAGCAC
>Ga0137409_10003379_pt1 | contig 16927 bp, 16 predicted proteins | sample CZODoug1_16funga_FD_122059 | JGI IMG/M metagenome (GOLD analysis project Ga0137409, IMG submission 122059) | Vadose zone soil fungal communities from Angelo Coast Range Reserve, California, USA - CZODoug1_16fungal (Hybrid Assembly) | ecosystem: Environmental > Terrestrial > Soil > Vadose zone... | reverse complement strand
GGCAAGATCGCCCATGACAAACGATCCGGAGGGGATCAAAACCATGCTCTGGTCGAGGGCAAGGGCGAAATGCCGGCGCTCGGTCACGTCCTGAATGCCCAAAAGAATCATCTTCGCCCCGCCCTCAGCGCCCTTCAGCATGCGAGCATTGACCAGAAAGGTGCGGTGTCCGATTCGTTCAAAGTCATGCGCGACTTCAAAGTCGTTGAAGGGATTATTCCGGGGGATGACATGTTCCACCAGTTCGCGCAGCTCGGGAATATTCCATTGGCCATTGCCTAACTCAAAAATCGAGCGGCCCTCCGTTTCCGCCGCCGAGACATCCATGGTGGACCGGCGATCTGCAGGGGTGGCAGTGGTCAAAGGGCGATTGCGTGCGAGCGCCTCTCGAGCGGCGGTGTACCACTTGGCCAGAGAGCGTTGCTCCGCGGTCGTGGTGTCAGGCAGGTGATCCGTATTCTTGGGGGAGAAAGTTGGGGCTCGTTCTGTCATGCTTCCCACTATCCATTCACAGGAGTTACCAGGAATATACCCGCAGGAGAAGTCGGGAGCAACAGGGATACTTGGAGGGCTGGCGCCGAGGCACCAGCCGATCCCTGACCCATTGGGAAGATCCGGATACCTATGATTTCAGAGTCTTATCGTCGGATAACTCGGCAAATTGTGGGACATCGAACCGGACGTCGTTGCCCGTCATTGTCATCAACAGTGAAGATTGGGCAGAGCGCAAGCGTTTCAATGTTGCCCATGAGCTTGGGCATCTTGTCATGGATGTAGCACCGGGGCTGGATTGCGAGAAAGCGGCGCATCGCTTTGCCGCGGCATTTCTGATGCCTGCCGAAAGCTTGTGGAACGAAGTGGGTAAGCACCGGACGTCGGTGAGCATGGCCGAATTGCTGCAGTTAAAGAATCTATTTGGCACGAGCTTTCAGGCAATCACGTACCGCTGCAAAGATTTAGGAATTATTGGCGAGCAGCTTTTCAAATCTCTGTTTGAAATCTTCAAGGACCGAGGCTGGAGGGCTCCTCCTTTCAAAGAGCCTGGCGCAATTCCCCCGGAAAAGGAAAAGCCACAGAGGTTCGAAAGACTGTGCTATCGCGCTGTAGCGGAGGGTGCCTTATCTGAGGCCAAGACGGCTGAATTGCTAGGAATTAGCGTCCGAAGGCTCAATGACCGGCTCGATCATCCTGAAACTGCGGCTTCTTTCGCTTGATAAAGCATGACAATTCTGGTGTCCGATACTTCGGTCCTGATTGATCTTGAGCGAGGGTCCTGATTGATCTTGAGCGTGTTGAACTGATCGCGAGCGCCTTTAAATTGTCGACTACCTTTGCCGTCCCCGACGTGCTCTTCGAGCGCGAGCTTCGGGATTATGGTGGCGAGGAGTTGGTGAAACTCGGTCTAAAAGTCGAATCGCTGGACGGCGATGGTTGGCTCCAACCTAGGACGATCCGCCGTTCTGACGTATCATCATGCTCATGGCCGCAATAACCCCCACTGAAGCCCAGGCTTACTTCAAGCGTTGGGAATTGGTTAAAGAGATCGAACTCGTCGAGCTGCGCCGCACTTCCATTGACGTCAAATTGCGTCAGTTGTCAGCTCTAATGGCATCGCGCGGCCTCTTTGGGGTGGATCCGGAACGCGAGAACGGTGTTCAGCTCGTTCGTGATCGGTGGGCCTGTCTTCGGCAGGCATTGCGTGGTTGACCGCGTCCCGGCAACCCTGCTGGCCGCGCTCGCCGACTTGATGAAGTGGCTGGATGCCGCGAATATGCCGTCCATGATCATCGGTGGAGTCGCGGCTTCGTTGTTAGGCCAACCGCGTCTGACCCAAGATGTCGATGCCCTCGCGATCCTTCCGGAAGGAGAGTGGGCCAATGCGGTATCCACAGCGGCCCGTCACGGAATCCTTCCCCGCATCGAGAACCCGCTCGACTTCGCGCGCCGAAGCCGCGTCCTTTTGATGAGACACGTGGAATCCGGGATCGACATCGACGTTACATTTGGCGGGTTGTCGTTCGAGCAGGCGGCGATCGACAACAGCAAGATTCACGACGTCGGCGGCCTGCGCGTACGCTTGCCGCGTGTAGAGGATCTGCTCATCATGAAGGCCGTTGCTCGGCGGCCCAAAGACCTGCAGGACATCGAAGGCCTGCTGTCTGCGCATCCCGAGGCCGACGTCGCCACCGTTCGGCAGTGGGTCAGCGAATTCGCTACTGCCATGAGCACGTCCGATATGCTGGACGACTTCGATAAATTGGTGGCACGGAGCAAATCGAGGCCTTGATCCGAATGTTCAGCCGCTTAATTACGGCAAAATGTTGGGAGCATTTCGGAGGTGGACTGAGATATTTGCTCGACGGACGCGGGACCATGATCTGCCACGGTTTCTACCAAGAATATTTAAAAAACCCGCGGAAAAATCGCTGGAGCAGGTCCACTCTTAATCAATTGGTCGTAGGTTCAATCCCTAAATTGAACACGTTTCGTTGGAGGAGATTCGGCGTCAGGCGCGCGAAAATTGGTTGCGGTTGCGGCGGCAGAAAATTGAAAGTGTGAATGGGGCCGATATTTGGCATGACACCGATCGCGAGGCCCGAAATGATCAAAGTCATTCTATTGACGACGATCCCGATGAATAGCTTTGGCGGCGTTTGGTCGACCGGCGTGTACATCGTCAGATCCCGCCAGGTTTGAGAGGGCGAACTCCCTGACGCTACAACGAGAATCCCGGATAGACGAAGGCGCCGCGAATGATCTCGGCGTCTTTTTCGGATACGCCGCTGGCGCGCAAGGTCTCGTACCACGTCGCCTCGACTCGCGCCTTCATGTTGTTGACGATCTTCTCCGCTTCGTCCTTATCGAGCAGGAAGCGCGCGTGCTGCGAGAGTATGTTCTTCGCATTGGCATAGCGGCCCATGTCGCCGCAGTCCAAGGCGAGGTCGCGGCGTTCTATGCTCACGGGCACTGATGGCGTGAGGTCATAGGCGGGCGAGAGGTTCCAGTTCTTTTCCTTCGCGATTACCGCGTGATTGCGCGGGTGATCGTCGAGATTCGAGATGAGCGAGTTGAAGCAGATTCGGCGGAACAGTTCGCGGGCATCTTTCTTGGCGTCTTCGACAATCCGGCGCAGTTCTTCGACCAAAATTACGTAGGACCAGTTCTGTCTCGCTTCAGGTGCTTCATCGGCGCGCAGGATCGTCAGGCCGCTGACCATGCGCGCGCGAGTATAACCTTTCGCAGTTTTCTGCCGGTCGAAGCGCTTGACGAGCAGCACATCCTTGCCGCCGACGATCTCTATCCGGCTTTCTGCAGTCTTGATTTCGCATTCTCGAGCCAGCCGCAGCATGGCGTGCTCGACCCGTGTATTGTTCCAGCGGTCGTCGGCGCGATTGAATTTTGCCACCCACAGACCGTCGTCGTCCTGCACGACGACCTTCGGGCGGGCGCCCCCCATCGACGTGCCGAGCAACATCAGGTCTTGGACCTGCTGCGCTTGGGGATCGTTTGGGATTTCATCCTTGACCAGAGCGTCGGCGAGATCCTGGAGTTTCTCGAGATCGATCGTCTTGTTGAATTTCCGTTGCGGGGCTGGCGGGACGTTGTTGTGCCCGAACCCGAGCGCACCCGCGCGGTCGTCCGGTGACTGCGGCAGATAATCCAGTTCACCGAGCTGGGCACGGCCTGAGTGCTTCTCGATGACGCGGCGGCCCCAGTAGTCGGGTCCAGCATCGCGCAGGGCGCCGAAGACGCCGTTTAACCGCCCGGTCTCGTAGGTTCGGGTCGAGAGTTTGAGTTCGACCGGATCGAACTCAACGGCGTCCTGGTTCTCCAGGTAGGAGCGGCCGTAGACAAACCGCCCGAGGGCGTCGCCTCTGGTGTTTTTGTCCAGGACGAATCGGCCCGCCGTTACTGCTGATACCTGTCCCGGCAGCGTGATGTAGACGAAGCACTCGGAAGAGGACGCCTTAGAAGTCACTGTCGAGCCCCCCACTCTTCCGGGCGCGGGTTTTCTCTTTGGCGGCGACCAGCATCAGCCCTTGCTCATCCTTGGCAGGATTCGCCACATCGTTCAGTTGTGAAAGTAGGTCGTAGACCCACAGCAGGGCGACGTAGACCCCCACGCCGGTTGAAGGCTTGCCTTTTTCGGCATCCATGACGGCGCGCCGTCCTGTCCCTATCTTTTGGGCGACTTCATCGATCGTGAAATTCCGCCGGATTCGGGCTGTGCGGAGGCTTTCGGCGAGGCGGGTGAGCGCCTGTTCCACGGGGTAGGGCGGAGCTTGCAGCAGCTGGTTCCTTGCGACCATGTTCCCTCAAGAGCATATTAAGCACATTAACGTGCTCTTGAGAGCATATCAGATATCCCACCAAATTCAATATTGGTGCCCTCAAGGGAACATTAACCTCCATAATATGCTCTTAAGAGCACAAGTATAACGGGAGGTATTTCGGGATCGGACGTGCCCATGCGTACGGCCGTAGCCTTGGCGCCGGTCTGCCGCGAAACCGCACCGATCACGTGCCTGCTGCTGCCGAAATACTTTCGCGCAGGACCTCTCGGCGCCCCACCCGACGTGGGACTCGCGTGCCTGCGGCCTGACCGGGATGATTTGCGATGTTAAGCCGCTTTCTTGGTCACTTCCGCGACCTTGGCCGCCGCTTCGCCTACTGGGAGGTCCCGTAAGGAGCGACCATGAGCGCGACATCGAACGATCCGGTGCGGCTCTCGCAAGTGTCCGAAATTCTCGCCGGAGGGGGAACCCGCGCCTTGCAGATCGGGAGCCCGTCGTTCAGTTGCGACTACGGTGCGGGCTTCAGGACCAGTGAGAACGCCACCTTGACTCGTCCTTCACCTCTGCTGCGCTCTTCCAGTCGCCTTGCCCCACCCCGAACTCCAGGCGCTTGAGTTTCGCGGTCCCCTCGATCTTGGATTTGCCGGCGGCGGCAAGGAGCTGAAAATCGATCGGCACCTCCTTCGCCCACCGCGGAGGTTCATAAATTCCTGACTGTCAAATTGGGAAGTGACCGGGCTGGGTTTCAATCGTGATCCATCGCAATTCGGTAAACTGGTCTATGCCGGCCTTCCCGCCAAATCGGCCGTAGCCGGACGCTCCCACTCCACCGAAGGGCATCTGCGGCTCGTCGTGCACGGTGGGACCGTTGATATGGCAGATTCCGGAACGAATCTGGCGTGCCACGCGCAAGCCCCGGGCCGTATCGCGCGTGAACACCGAGGCCGACAGGCCATAGTCACTGTCATTTGCGAGGCGGATGGCGTCAGCTTCATCTTTTGCGCGAATGATTCCGACGACGGGACCGAAGCTCTCATCGCGATAGATGTTCATTGCTTTGGTAACGCCGTCGATCACGGTCGCCGGCATGAGCACACTGTCGACTTTGCCACCCGCGATGACCGTGGCGCCGTTCGTCGTCGCATCGTCGATCAGACTATTGACGTGTACTACGGTCTTACGATCGACCACGGCGCCGAGCGGAGTCTTGGCTTCACGGGGATCGCCGGTAGACATGGATTTTGCCTTGGCGGCGAAACGCTTGACGAAGTCGGCGGCCACGGAATCGACGACGATGATCCGCTCCGTGGACATGCAGATTTGGCCCTGATTCATGAAGGCACCAAACGCGGCCGCCTTCACTGCTTCGTCGAGGTCGGCGTCGTCTAGAACGATCAACGGGGCTTTGCCGCCGAGCTCGAGCAGGCAGGGCTTCAAATGCCCGGCCGCGCGCTTGGCGATAATTCGGCCGACGGTGGTGGAGCCGGTGAAGTTGATGCGTTTCACGGCCACGTGGTCGATCAGCGCACCCACCACCTCAGCCGCGTCCTTCGGCGCATTGGTGACGATATTGACGACGCCCTCGGGAAATCCGGCGCTGGCAAACGCCTCGACGATCAAGCCATGCGTGCGCGGACACAGTTCCGATGCCTTCAAGATGACCGAATTACCGCACGCCAAAGGGACGGCAATCGCGCGTACGCCCAAGATGATGGGGGCGTTCCACGGCGCGATGCCGAGTATCACGCCGACGGGCTCGCGCAGGGTGAGTGCCAGGCAGCCCAGTTTATCCGAGGGGATCACTTCTCCGCTGATTTGGGTGGTCAGGGACGCCGCTTCGCGAATCATCCCGGCCGCCAGCATGAGATTAAACATCGCCCAACCGGCCGTCGCGCCGATCTCAGCCATCATTGCGCGTACGAATTCATCCTTGCGCGATTCAAGGGCGACGGCTGCGCTCATCAACAGCGCCCGTCGGGCGTTGGGACCGGACCCGAACCACCGGGTGAATCCTTCGGCTGCGCGGTCGGCCACGGCGGCGGCGTCGGCGGCCGTCATCGCCAGGGCTTTGCTGGCTGTTTCATTGGTTACCGGATTTATGCGTTCGAACTCCATGCAGCCCCCCGTCGATGTTGTGTGTCAAACCTCGATTGCTATATAGTATAGCGATGCTAAAAATGCAAGCAAAGAATTAGGCGTATCGCAATGATCGACCCATTGACTGATTATCTGGGATATTTGCTGCGCCGCGCCTCCGCGGTCGCAATGGGCAACCTCGCCAAGCGACTAAAGGCCATGAACCTAAGCCCCACCGAAGCGACAGTTTTAACAGTCATTGATGCGAATCCGAACGCCGGTCAGAGCGACATAGGTCGATTGCTCGACATCGCGAGCGCCAATATGGCACCGCTTGTGTCTCGCCTGGCAGACCGGGATCTGGTCGAGCGTCGACCCGTCGACGGGCGTTCGCATGGATTGGTGCTGACGGCTACTGGTCGGAAAATGACGGCAAAGATTAAAACGATCTTTGCCGAACACGAAGCGGATCTTTTAGCCAGGATACCCAAAGCGCCGCGCGAGTCATTCTTCGCCGGACTGCGGGCGCTTTTGGATCGTGAGCCGAAATGAAGGGTTATGGAGTCGCACGGAACTCATGACACCCAAACGATAGCGCAAGACCGCATGATATCGACACGGAAGCTGGGTTCTCTCTCGGTCTCATCAATCGGCTTAGGATGTATGAACCTGAGCCATGCGTATGGGGCACCGCCGTCCGCGGAGGACGCACGTCGGGTGCTGCTGCGCGCGTTAGAGCTCGGTGTAACACATTTCGACACCGCCACGCTGTACGGATTTGGCGCCAATGAGGAGCTGGTGGGTAATGTCCTGGGGCCGTATCGATCACGCTTCACGCTCGCGAGCAAAGGCGGCGTATTTGGAATCAAGACGGAATCCGGCTTTAAACGTGTGATCGACGGCCGCCCCGAAAGCTTGCGTGCGAATTGCGAGGCGTCGCTGCGAAATCTGCGAACTGACGTGATCGATCTATACTATTTGCACCGTTGGGATAAGCGATTGCCAATTGAGGACAGCGTCGGCACTTTGGCGATGTTGGCCAAGGAGGGCAAGATTCGGCAGATAGGCTTGTCGGAGGTCTCGGCATCCACCTTGCGTCGCGCGCAACGAGTTCATCCCATTGCGGCCGTTCAGAGCGAATATTCTGCGATGACTCGCAACCCGGAGATCGGCGTGCTCGAAGTCTGCCGCGAGTTCGGCGCCGCATTCGTAGCCTTCAGCCCGGTGGGACGGGGATACTACGCTGCGAACCAGGAGACTCTGAAGCCTTTGCCGGCGACCGCGCCGACTGGGGAGGGATTGCACAGCGCGCCAAGGTTGTATTCAATCAACGCCACCATGGGGAAGATCGATGACCAGCACAACAACCACTGCAGATAAATCAGCATCCCTGCCGACCCACGCTCGTGTCGTGGTGGTAGGTGGCGGCGTCATCGGCACCTCCGTCGCCTATCACTTGGCCTCCCTGGGCTGGAAAGACATCGTACTTTTGGAGCGCGATCGACTAACCTCCGGCACCACCTGGCATGCGGCCGGCTTGATGGTCACTTTCGGATCGACCTCCGAAACCTCCACCGAGATGCGCAAGTACACCCGCGCCCTCTACAGCCGCCTGGAAGCCGAAACCGGCCAAGCCACCGGCTTTGCTCCCATCGGCTTTATCGAAGTGGCCGCCGACAAAGGCCGTCTCGAGGAGTACCGCCGGGTCGCGGCCTTCAACCGCTACTGTGGGGTGGATGTGCAGGAGCTCTCGCCCCGCGAAGTCGCAGGGCTCTTTCCACTCGCCAACGTCGATGACATCGAAGCCGGCTTTTACGTCAAGGAGGATGGCCGCGTGAATCCCGTGGATGTCACCATGGCACTCGCCAAGGGTGCCCGCAATCGCGGCGTCAAAATCTTGGAAGGCATCGCCGCGCTCGGCGTCACGCAAAGCAACGGCCGCGTGTCGGGGGTGCGCACGGCGCAAGGCGAAATTCGCTGCGACTACGTGGTGAACTGCGCGGGCATGTGGGCCCGCCAGTTCGGAGCCCTTGGCGGGGTCAACATCCCCAACCAAGCGGCGGAGCACTACTACCTCATTACCGAGCCCATTCCAGGATTGCCCGCCATGCCGGTGCTCGAGGATCCTGCCAACTACGGCTACTACCGCGAGGAGGGCGGCGGACTCATGATCGGGCTCTTCGAGCCGGTGTGTGCGCCCTGGAAGATTGCAGGCATTCCAGAGGATTTTTCCTTCGGCGAGTTGCCGCCGGATTGGGAACGGATGGTGCCCTTCTTAGAGCGCGCCATGAGCCGCGTGCCCATCACCTCCACGATCGGCATGCGCAAATTCTTCTGCGGTCCGGAGAGCTTTACCCCGGATCTTCGCCCCATCGTCGGAGAAGCGCCCGAGCTCGCCGGCTACTTTGTCGCCGCGGGCTTAAATTCCGTGGGTGTCCTGACCGGCGGCGGTTTGGGTCGCGTCGTCGCACACTGGCTTATGAATGGCACGCCCGATGTGGATGTGACGGGATTCAACATCGACCGCCTGCACATCTATCAGGCCAATCCCGAATACCGGCGCGAGCGCACAGTCGAATCCTTAGGCATGGTGTACCAATGCCACTACCCCTCGCTGTCACTAGCCAGTGCGCGCGGCGTGCGTCGCTCCCCGTTTCATGATCGGCTCGCGGCGACGGGCGCATACTTTAAGGAGGTCAGCGGCTGGGAAAGCCCCAGCTGGTATGGGCCTCGCGGCGAGACCCCCGATCCCGGTCCCTTGTCCTGGCAGCGCGAGCGCTGCTTTCCGCATTGGGAAAACGAACATCGTGCCGCACGCGAGCGCGTCATCGTCATGGACATGTCCTTCATGGGCAAGTTCTTGGTCCAAGGCCGCGATGCCGGCCGGAGTCTCAATCTCATTTCCGCCGGCAATGTCGATGGACCGGTGGGTAAAATCACCTATACCCCGTGGCTCAATGAGCACGGCCTCTTGGAGGCCGATCTCACGGTGAGCAAGCTCTCGGAAGATGCATACCTCGTCATCGTCACCGATACCATGGTGCGCCACGCGCACACTTGGATGAAACGGCATTTCCCGCAAGATGCGCATGTGACCATTACCGATGTCACCTCGGGCTATGCGCAGCTCAATGTCCAAGGACCACGCTCCCGGGAACTGCTGCAATCCATCACGAGCGTGGATCTTTCCAACGCAGCATTCCCGTTCCGCACGGTGCGCGAGATCGACATTGGATTCGCGCGCGCCTGGTGCGTGAGGATCACCTACGTCGGTGAGCTCGGTTACGAGCTCTATATCCCCGCCGAGCAGGCTCTGCACGTCTATGATCGGATCATAAGGGCCGGTGCGCCATTCAACCTCGCGCACGCAGGACTTAAGGCACTCTCGAGCCTGCGTCTCGAGAAAGGCTATCGCGACTACGGACACGACATCGACAACACGGATGACCCGGATTCCGCCGGCCTAGGGTTTGCGCTCGATACGAAAAAGCCTGAAGGATTTATCGGCAAAGAGGCGGTACTCGCACGCCGCGCACGCGGCGCGCCGGGCCGTCGCCTGGTCCAAGTCCTCGTAGAGGACCCCATCCCGTTGATGTTCCATTCCGAGGTGGTGCGACGGGACGACATCCCCGTGGGCTATGTACGTGCGGGCTCCTACGGCCACACCTTGGGCGGGGCGGTGGGGTTGGCGATGATCGACGGGCAGGGCAGCGCCGCCGATGCAAAGTACTTTGAGTCAGGGCACTGGGAGGTTGACATTGCAGGATCGCTCTATCCTGCGGCGGTGTCGATGCGGCCGATGTACGATCCCAAAAATACCCGGATTAGCGAGTGATGTTTCGATCGCCCCCAATTGCTCTTGTGCCATTGAGCGAAGTCGAAACGCGGGCGTGGAGCTCGCTCATCGCATTCGTAAACGCCAGTTCTCATTCGGCCGCGGCGGCCCGAGCTGGTATTGCATTGGCGTGCCATGACACCGCGATTAGAGCTCGACCACTGCACCAGAACTGATCAGGGGGTCTTCTTCTTGAAGAGCGGTCGCGCGACGAGGTTCGTAACTATCATGAGCACGACGCAGCCATAGTAGATCAGCTCGAAGTAGCTGATCCCTTGTCCGGTGAGAAGCGTTGGAAGTTCCGGGTAGGCGTGCAGAACCTCGGTGCGAATGCCTAGAACAAGTCCAGTGCCCCCAACCGTTCCCACTGTTTGGGCGATGAATGACCTTTTGGAAAGGCCCGCACACAGGGCCGTCAAAAAGCCAATGACGATCGAGAATACGGCCATGCCTGCCGTGAGGGCCCATCGTTGAAATACCGAACGCTTGAATGTTGCGTGGACGGATATTTCCTTATCCTCCCACATCGGTGTACGGGCTGACGCATCAGCGTTGATGTACTCGTAGGCTTCGGCGCTTTCGCTCTCCGTCAACGAGATCGGCACGCCATTTACGGTCCGGACCTCGGCGTACATCTCTCGAGCGGGTTTCAGCAGTTGAACATGGGTCAGGAGCGCCGCCTGGTGAAGATGCAGGGTCACGTCCACCTCGGCCGAATCGAAGGGGAAAAGGTAAAGCCAGTGATTCCCCAAGGGCGAGCGCGAATTGATGACTTGAGAACCTTGCATGGTGTAGCTGAATGCAACCTGATTCGCGGCTGCCACCTCGCTGGCGTAGCCTGGGGGAACCTTTAATTGCGTCATCAGTCGAGACAGCGCCCCAAGCCGTCTGAGCATGGCGGAGTAGGTGGTAGGGACGGTCAATGAGATGAGACCCGGAGAGCGCTTCTGGATGACGATCTTCGTGTCCGTGGGTGGGGTAGCGGGTGGGTCAAAGCTGGAGCGTGTCTGCTTCCCGGGATCCAGCTCGATATTCGTCGTTTTCTGGTGCGAGTCGCCGGTGAGCGGCGAGAATCGCAAAAGCACATCCACCTTCTCGGGCATCTTGGTCGCTTCGTGCGGCGTCAGGAGGATGTCAAGATCACACAGCATTGAGACAGGCGCCGCATGTCTGGGTGTGACCCGCTGCGCATGTTGAGCTTTGGCAATTGCAGCGAGGAGGGCGAGCGCCGCGATCAGTGCCAGCGAGGCCAGCGTCCAGACAATGATCGAACGGAACCGTCTCTGTCTCGCCATCAAGCGCAATTGAGCCTGTCGCTCAAAAAACACCGCTTCCAATCGCCCGCTGTTGTCCTGAATGGCTCGAAGGAGCGAGACGGATTCAGAGTTGGCGGCGCGTTGCAATGAAGATTCCTGCCGGAGGAATAGCTGAAATTCCCGCAATGTAAGCGGCTCATCAACTACTACTTCATCACTGCGGATTGCCGGCAGCAACGCCTGCACGTCGTCACGCGCTCGATCCCATGCCAATAGCAGCGCCGCATTGTCGCGTGCGGTCGGCGCGTATCTTCTGATCTGCGCGTCCAGCTGGCGCAGTATGTTCTCGATTCTGTAAGTATCCGGAAATCGGGCTCTGGCCGGGGAGTAGCCGCGATCAGAAGCCTTATAGGCCGGAGTGTCGTCACCCGCCCACCGGATTGAACGGAGTCTGGGCAAAAATTCGAAATGAAACCACAGCGCCAGAAAACTGAAGATGAGGCACGCGGCGGCGGGAAGCAGCCAGGGGCGATACCGACTGAGCAGCGATGGCGCAGAGAACGTGATGGCCGAGAAATCCATCGCAACCGCGTCGGGTGAATACAGCGTCGCAGCAACATTGGCGTCCGTTCTCTGGAAGGACGCTGGAATGTTGGTCAGATTCTGCGATGAGATGGAAAGCTCGCCCGGGTTGATTTCCTGGCGCTCGTGCCAGCCACGCACGCTGTTCATGGCAACTTTCAACGTCGGGGAGCTGAAACTGGCACCCTGCGGCAACCCGATCTTGACGGCGACCGGCTCGCCGTTGCGCGTTGCCGGATCGAAATGCAGCTCGACTGCGGCCGCCACGGCGCGGCTCGAGCGGAGGTTCATCGTGCGCGCCCTCGAGCGCGCCAAGGGCAACCGCTCGGCCGCGGCCCGCCTCCTCGGCATCGGTCGCCCGCTCCTCTACGCCAAGCTCGAGGAGCACGGCCTCGGCGCGCGCCACGCGGCGGCGGAGGGAAGTGACGACGACGGCGGAGCTTCCTGACACCCTGCCATGTGGATCGTCCGCCTCGCCCTGCGTCGTCCCTACACGGTGGCCGTCATGTGCCTCCTCATCCTCGTCATGGGGATCCTGTCGATGACCCGCATGGTCGTCGACATCTTTCCGGCCATCGACATCCCCGTCGTCGCCGTCATCTGGAGCTACCCCGGCTTGCCGGCGCAGGACATGGAGCGGCGCGTGGTGCTCATCAGCGAGCGCGCCTATTCGACGACGGTCAACGGCATCGAGCGCATCGAGTCGCAGTCGATCCCCGGCATCGGCATGCTCAAGATCTACTTCCAGCCGGGCGCCGACATCGGGGCCGCCATCGCGCAGATCACCTCGGTCTCTACGACGATCCTGCGCATCACGCCGCCCGGCATGCAGCCGCCCAACGTGATCCAGTTACAATTTCGCTTTCCCGATGAAATTCGCTTCCGCATCGCGGCTTGACAATTCACAGCCGTACGCGACGGTCACACCCATGAGCAATTTTTCCAGCTCGGTCACGGAGCCTGGTCAATCACACGTCGGCTCACAGGTCGTGCTCTCTTTGTTCCCTGGTGCCGGTTTATTGGATCGTGGATTCGAGCGCGCCGGTTACATCGACAAGCTGGCGAAAATCGAATTCGCCGGGTAGAGCGCCATCGGTTGCAGCGAGCGCAAGTTGATCTCTCTGCCGCCCGCTACTCGGATTTCTTTGCTCGGATTGACGAAACGAAAAAGGCAAAGCGTTTTCAGGCAGCGCTGCGGCGTAAGATTGTGTTTTTCCTCGAACGGAGTTTTTGCGATCGACGCTAAAAAGTTGACCGGGATCGAATCGATGTCCATGGCGCGCAGCGACAATGCCAAGTCGATGATGTCCTCGTCGCTCTCGCCCATGCCAATGATGCCGCCGGAGCAGGTGCTGACGCCGGCCTGCTTGACGTTTTCGATCGTCGCCACGCGATCGTCGTAGGTGTGCGTCGTGACAATTTCCGGATGGCGCGCGCGACTGGTATTGAGGTTATGGTTGACGCGGCCGACGCCGACGTCTTTGAGCCGGCGGATTTTTTCTTCGTTCATCAAGCCGAGCGAGCAGCAAATATTCATGCCGGTTTGAGCGCGGATCTCGCGCACGGCTTCAGCGATGTCGTCGATTTCCTTATTCGTCGGGCCGCGGCCGCTGTTGACGATGCAGAACCGCACCGCGCCGGTGGCTTTTGCTTGCTTAGCGCGTTCGACGAGTTTTTCTTTCGACATGAAGGGATAACGGTCGATGGGCGCTTCGGAGACCGAAGATTGAGAGCAGTAGTGGCAATCTTCGGGGCAAAGGCCGCTCTTGGCATTCTGCAACACGTGGATTTGTACGCGCTTACCGTAATAGTGGCGTCGCACTTTGAATGCCGCGCTCACCAACTCGGGTAACTCCTCGTCCGTCGCGTCCAATACCGCTTTTAATTCATCTCGTTCCGGAATAATTCCTTGAAGCGCTTTGTCGGCCAACTGCTGAAAATCCATTCCTACCTCCGAAGTCAGACCGTTTTTAACATGCGCGGTCCGGCCTTGCAAATATCACTTCGCGAGCGTGGAATTTTCCCCATGTGTACAAGAAAGCAGCCAAGACGAAATGGAAAAAGATCGGTATCGTGGCACCGAACCAGCGCATTTCCGGGCGCAAGATCATGGTTATAACGTAGCGCAGCAGCATGCTGCCCGCATAAATCGCGCTGAAGCTGACGAGAAAACCCGCCAAACGCATTCGCGTCTGCGTAAAAAACCCTTTGCTGCGCCAGACGTCCGAGATGATCTTGACCATGCCGATTAACATAACCACCTGAATCGCCAGCAGAGTCGGATAAGGAATGAGACCGGATGCCCATTGCTGATCAGAAGGTAGCCAGCTGACCGAAAAAAATACCACAAGAGCTTGGCCCAAGACGCGCAGAAAGAAGAGCAGGGTGAGAAAAGCGAGAACGGGGCCGTGCGCGCGCGAAATCGATCTGGCTTTCACGGCAGCAATTCGCCGGCCGTCTGCACTACAAATTGGATTTCGCTCGCCTCCTCAGGGGTAGCGCTCAGAAGCTGAGCCTTGAGTTGCACGTCACGCGTTCCCGGCTGGAGAGCGGCATTGGCTTTGCGCTCGAACCAGCCCGGTTTCATCACGCACAACACCGGTGCGCCGAGCCGCCGCGACTGGCGTTTCTGCGCATACTCGACATTGAGCGCGCGCAGGGACGCGTCCAATTCCTGCAGCAATTGAATGAGACGTTCTTGAGCTGGCATGACACCGTCCAATTCTACAAAGAAAGAGTAAAGAGATTTTTCCACATCGGCACAGGCGCGAAAGTGTTGAACCGCGATACCCACGGCGCTCTGCGCCTGTGCCATGGCCTGGATCACTTGGTTGACGTGAAGCTTCTCGCCGGTGATGTTAGTGACATCGCGACCTTTGCGGACGAATTCGATGAGCGGCGTTCGGTTGAAAAAGTCGGTGACACGAACGACGTCGTTGATATCGTAGCGGTAAAGACCGCCGGCCGTGGTGAGAACGAGATAATAACTCGCTCCTGCCTCGAGCTCAGCGCAGGTAAGGACCGTAGGCGCCGGGCTGTCAATTTCCGATTCGGGAATGAACTCATAAAAATTTTCATCGATAGCAAGAATCCCGGCCGAGCCTGAGTCGGAAATCGGCAGAGTCATCTGGGCTTCGCTCGCCATATAGCCTAAATCGCGCACCGGTGTCGTCTTACCGAACCAGCGGGCGAATTCTTTCAAACGGACGCCGACGGTACCGCCCTTCCAACAACCGATGAGTTGTAGTCGCGGCCAATATTCTCTGGGCCGCAGCGTTCCATCGTTCTTGATTAAAGATTCCAGCCTCCTCGCGCGCGCGGGGTTTTTCCTGAGACGGCTCTCGAGCGCCGCGCGCATTTCGGGTTGGAGGTCGCACCGTACCGCGATGGTGCCGTCGCAAATGTCCTGGATGATCTCGTGTTTAGTTCGATTTACGGTTTCAACCAGCTTCAGAATCGTGCTCGGATTGGGCGTGCCGAAAAACGTAATATCCTGTTCTAATGCCAAGCGCATGATGAGATAATACTTAGCTTCGAAGTCCTTCACTTCAGCGATCTCGTAGGGTGTCGCATAAGCATTCTGAATCCAGCTCGGACTGCTTTGATAGATCAATCCGGAAGCCGCGCCGAAAGGGATGCCGCCCGCCGTGCGTCCCTCGACGACGGGACTCACGACACCGAGCAGCTTGCCGCTAAAAAGATCCGGATGGTCCACGAACGCGCGGTAATACCACAACCGGGTGAGCTGGCGATGATTTCTGCGCGTGGTCTCGGTGATGGGGATCAGTTTGGGCTGGCCGGTGCTGCCGCTGGTCATGGTGAACATCAAAACCGGCTCTGCTGTCAACGCATTGGCCTCGCCGTTTTGCGCGCCCTCGATGTACGGACGCAGACGTTCGTAGTCGCCAACGGAGACTTGCGCGCGATAGCCGCTGAGAGAACGAATGGCCTCGAAGTGGTGATCGCGGCCGAAGCGCGTGGCGCGATTTCGCTTGATGAGATCGAAAAGCAGGTGATCTTGGATTTCTTGCGGCTTAGCCGTCAGGTCGTGCCATCCCGTCCACTGGCGACGCGTGAGAAACGCGGCAGCTCTTAGAAGGATGCCCATTTCGCTCTATCCGCGCACTTCGTGCTTGACGGTTGCGAGACGTTCCAAGACGTCTTCCCTGACTGTGACGCTGAGGCCGCGCGTTTTCAGGAGCGGTGCGCGTCCGCCTAAACCGAAAGCGACGCTTTCGTATGTGAGATCCTCGGCGAGGAGCCAAGTGCCGAAGGAGCCTTCGGCGAATTCGAGCGCAGGCAAGTACGCCGCAAAGGTTCGGCCTGCGGCCGAGAGGATACCGGTTTCGCCCACTTGCGCGCCGACTTGGATCTTGATGCCTGCTTCGTGCGCAAGCTTAGCGATGGCGAGGCTGCCGGAAATACCGCCGTTTTTCGATAGGCGGATATTGAAGTAATCGCAGGCGCCAAGCTCTATGAGTCGGCGCGCCTGTTCGAGCGTAACGAGGGATTCGTCGGCCATGACGGGGATTCCACTCTCAGAACGCACGCGCTTCATTCCTTCGAGATCACTGGCGCGGACGGGTTGCTCGATCACTGCTAAGTTAAATCTCGCTAGCCGTCGTAGTTGTTCGACTGCATCATTGGCATTCCAGGCGCCGTTGGCATCCGCGCGCAATTCAACTTCGCTACCGACGGCTTTGCGCACGGCATCGAGTCGCGCCACGTCATCCGGCGTGCCGACTTTCACTTTGATTTGACGCATTCCCAAGCGCGCCATGCGTCTGGCGAGAGCGGCGGCGTCTTTCGGCTCATCGGCGGAGATCACGCCGCTATAGACGACTTCGAAACGCTCGGGAGGAAGCAGATCCGTTAGCGCGCAA
>Ga0137409_10003377_pt1 | contig 16930 bp, 10 predicted proteins | sample CZODoug1_16funga_FD_122059 | JGI IMG/M metagenome (GOLD analysis project Ga0137409, IMG submission 122059) | Vadose zone soil fungal communities from Angelo Coast Range Reserve, California, USA - CZODoug1_16fungal (Hybrid Assembly) | ecosystem: Environmental > Terrestrial > Soil > Vadose zone... | reverse complement strand
ATGCGACACTGACCACGCTCGCCCTGCAGTAGGCGCATCGGGCCATGGGGTGTAAACCCTGCGGCTCTGGGTATCGCAGGGGCCATGCCGATGCTCCCTCACCGCCCCGCCCTCACGCCGGCATCGTTACTCGATCGCGCGGCACCTGTACCACTGTTAGAGGCCCTCGAGGCGGCGCAGGGCGTGCTGCACAACCCGCCGCACCTCTTCGGCATGAAATGGCTTTACCAGGTACGGTGCCTGACTGTCTTCGAGAAACGCTTTAGCCGTAGGACTCAAAGTATCGCCCGTCACGAAGATGAAGCGGGGGAGAAGTTGCGGCTGATCCTGCGCCAGGGAGCGATAGAGCCCCGGACCATCGAGCTTCGGCATGCGCAAATCGCATAAGATGAGATCATAGGGTCGTTTCCGTAGCTGGGCCAACGCCAGGTGCCCATTGGCTGCGGTGTCGACGCTATTGCCATCGCGGTGGAATAAACGCACGAGCGCCTTTGCCGTGGCCACTTCGTCGTCGATGACAAGAATCGCCTTCCCGGTCACGACGGTCGCCGGGAGGGGCTCAGGCACTGGGGGCTCTGGGCTCGGTTCGACTGCCACGGGCAACGCGACTACGAAGCGCGCCCCGTGGCCGGGGTGACTCTCCACACGGAGGGTGCCCTCATGGCCAGCAATAATGCTCTGGCATAGCGACAGCCCCAGTCCGGTGCCAACCCCGGCTGGTTTTGTCGTAAAAAACGGCTCAAAAATGCGGGTCTGAAGTTCCGGCGGGAGCCCTGGCCCAGTATCCAGCACCTCAAGCCGCACCTCCTGCTGCGCCGCGTTGTACTGAGTCGTGAGGATAATCTGGTGCGGCAGCGGGGTCTCACGCAGGGCCTGCTGAGCATTGGTAAGAAGATTCACCACGACCTGATGCAATTGATGCGGGTCTCCCCAGAGCACAGGCAGGTCGTCTGCCAGCTGCTGGACGACGTCAATGTCATCGAGCTGCAGCGTATACCATAGCAGTTGCAGGGCCTCCTGGACCACGTCGTTGAGCTGTACACGCGTGCGCTCTGGCGTGTTGGAACGCGCCAGGGTGAGAAAATTCCGCACAATGCGCTCACAGCGTACCGCTGCTTGATGAATCTCCGTCACCATTTCGGTTAGGTCGCTGTCCATGGCCTGCTCCCGGAGCAAATCCGATTGCACCATGAGTGCGGCCAGGGGGTTGTTAAGTTCGTGCGCCACGCTCGCCAGGAGCCCACTCATGGCCGCCAGCTTTTCGCTCTGATGCAGCGCTTCCTGTTGGCGTCGCAGCGCATCCTCAGTCCGTTTGATCTCCGAAATATCTTCATGGGCGATGACGACCCGTCCGCCTTCGGTCTCGTCAAAGCGCGTCACCCGTATGAGGAACCAGGACGCCTCAGGCGTACCGGGGCAGGCATACTCCCAGGAGAAGGTCGGACACTGCCGCGCCATCACCGCCTGGAGACCAGCGAGGAACTCCTGGACGCTGGTTCCTACCCGTCCGCTGACGGCGTGGCAGAACTCCAGATAATCCGTCCCTACGCCATGGGCGGAGGCAGAGAGGTCATGGGCCAGTACAAAACGACGCCAGGCGGCATTGACCGCGACAATCGTCCCCGTCTCCTCCAGGATGACGATACTGGCAGAGAGGGCATCCAGCGTCGCTTGGAGAAACTGGTAGGAGTCCCGGAGTGCTACCTCCGTGCGCTGTCGCTCGTTGATTTCTTTGGTGAGGGTGTCATTGGTGCGCGCCAGTTGGGTGGCGCGCACCTGGGCTGTTTGGGCAAAATAGGCCAGGGAGGCCAGCGAGACCGTCGTCACGAGGCCCATGAGTAACACTACGAAGGGAAGCACCGAGAGCTTATCGGCCAGGATGGCCCCGACGGTGGGCCAAATCCACACCCGCCAGGTGAGCCCGGGCAGGGTGATGGCGACCTCCTGGCGGAGCGTGTCCCTATATTGCGGGGTGGTCTGATGACGGGCATAGATGGATTCCTCGCCCTCGAGTACAACTATGGCGAAGTCCTCGACTACCGTGGTCGCGATGTGTGTGAGGAAGGGCTGCAAGCGGAGCATTCCGATGAGACACCCGTTAAACGTGGTCCCGGTGAAGCGGGGCACCACCATCCAGAGTTCTTGGGTGGCACCCTCGGTGTCTACGACCCGCATCACCTGCGTTTCCTGCGTCGTCCGGGCCAGGGTCAAGAGTCGCTGCTGGCGTATCGGCACGTCGCTATAGGGGTCGCCCAACGCCCCCTCGTCCGCCAGGGGGCCGAGCCAATGGGTCCAGAAGGAGGCATCGACCCACACGACGCCCTGCAGATAGGGGTCATAGCGGCGTAAGAGAGCCGCGTCTTGCTCCCGGACTTCTGGAGAGAACACGCCCCCACCTTCCCAATGCTGTGCCATCCGCTCCAGGGACCGGAGACGTGACACGGTTTGCTCGGTAATAGCATCCTGGACACTCGTCGCGGCCAGCGTCACCGTGCGCCTCACGAGGACAGACTCGTGGGCTAGCAGGGCCTGCCAGAGGGCTAAGGTGACCACGATGACGCCTCCCCCCACGAGCACTGAGGCCCACGGTGAGGGCCCACTGGCGTCCGCTCCATAGTGGCGCCAGGCCGCTGCCATAACGCCCACCCCTAGGACGACACACCCCACCGCAGACAGCGCGGCCATGTCCGTGAACGGCTGCCACTGATACGCCGTCGGGACGCCCATCAGGTATCCGAGGACACCCACGAGTCCCAGGCCGCCCACTAGCAAACCCAGCAGTGCGGGGAGGAGCCGGACGAGCCCATGGCGGGCTGGCAGGCGCAGGATCACGAGAACGGTCCCAGTCAGGAAGCAACTCAGCGCCGTCTGCGGGGCCATGCGTCCGGGGTGCGAGGTACGGACCGTGATAAACGGCTGCAGGAAGAACTGGTCCAGGCCTAAACTCAGCCCAAAGAGGTATTCATACAGCGTCAAGAGCCCGATAGAAGCCACCACAATGCCGCAGACCACCTCGAGTCGTACCCGCTTCCAAGACAGCGCTAGTAGCCCAAGGCCACACAGCAGCATACTCAGGGCGGCGTTGTATTGCATCGGGGCGAACGTAGGCCGCAGTTGGACTAACCAGGGGCTGTGTGTGTACCATCCGAACAGGACCACACTTCCCAACGCGACGGCGAGCTCCCCGGCGACGAGCACGACGAGGTCGAGCTTCGCAGTCAGGGAAGAACGCCTGGCAGTCAGCCAGAGCTTTGGCATAGGATACTTGCTCCTTGCGTACTGTGCAGACAGCGCTCACCGGCGGTGGACCGTGGCCATGGCAAGGACACTGATGATAGACTTTCCATAGGTGCGGTGCCTGGGGCAGCCGGGGCTGTGGTATAGAATTTGCACTCCATACAAGGGGAAGCCAGAGAACTGTCCAGGAACTAGTCCGCTCGTGCGACATCTGCACTCAGAAAGAAGTGCTCCATGGCTGCCATGATTTCGGGTCCCATGCAAGTGATCTTTGCCACTGTACTGCCACCGCTCGGGGTGTTTTGTGCCATTGGTTTGCGCAGCCAATTTTGGCTCAATCTCGTGTTTACCCTGTTGGGCTATGTGCCGGGCTTGGTACACGCCTTCCATGTGCTTCAGAGCTCAGACCCAGAACGGGGCCCATAGCCTCCGTCCAAGCCTTCGCCCGTCACGCCTGCCCTGCACAGGCCAGGGGCAGCGCATGCGTAATAATGTATCACATAATGCTGCGGATATTCCCTGACAGTACAAAAATCAGCAAGCTTACCCTCTCATTTTGAGAGAGCAACCCTCCATTTTGAATGAGAGTCAGCCTCCCTATTCTAGCCGTCTCTACCGCTGTTTGGAGATATGCAAGTCGAGGTAGATCTAACACATATGGCATCACATTTGCATTCTAGATAAGGGTACACTTTCCTCAGGTAGGAGCGGCCACGTCATGTTGCGCAACACGTTATCTAGATGTCTGTTTCATAAATACACCACCAGTCGTTCAGTAGGGGCAACCCTTGTGGTTGCCCGCGATTGGGCAGGCACAAGACCTGCCCCTACTGGCGCAGGACTTACGAAATGGACATCTAGGTGCCGTGTATCTCCAGGTCGGGGAGGCCGATGACGGCGTGGTGCCGTGGTCGCTGAGGCAAAACCGGGCACACAGCCATACCATGTGGGAAAGGAGTACACAGACCGATGAGACACCGACAGCTTTCTCAGACGCAGCCCGAGCCCCTCTGGTACAAGGACGCCATCATTTACGAACTCCACGTGCGGGCCTTTTGTGACAGCAATGGCGATGGCATCGGTGATTTTCAAGGACTTATCCAAAAGCTGCCCTATTTGCGTGATCTCGGCGTGACGGCCCTCTGGCTCTTGCCGTTCTATCCCTCACCCCTGCGTGATGATGGCTACGATATTGCGGACTACCGCAATGTGCACCCTGACTACGGCACTCTGCACGATTTTAAGGTGTTCGTCCAAAAGGCCCATGCGTATGGTCTGAAGGTCATCACTGAGCTGGTCGTGAATCACACGTCCGACCAGCATCCCTGGTTCCAGGCCGCACGGCGTGCCAGGCCTGGTTCACGCAAACGGAACTACTATGTCTGGAGCGATACGGACACGAAGTACGCTGGGACGCGCGTGATCTTCCTGGATACGGAAAAGTCGAATTGGACCTGGGATCCGGTGGCTGGAGCGTATTATTGGCATCGTTTTTTCTCGCATCAACCCGACCTGAATTATGCCAACCCGCAGGTCTTGAAGGCCATCTTCCGGACCATGCGTTTCTGGCTTGATATCGGCGTGGATGGCTTCCGCCTGGACGCTATCCCCTACCTCTGCGAGCGTGAGGGCACGATCAACGAGAATCTGCCTGAGACTCACGACGTACTGAAAGAACTTCGTCGCCTTCTCGACCAGTCCTACGAGGCACGCATGTTTCTGGCCGAGGCGAACCAGTGGCCAACGGACGTACGGCCATATTTCGGTGACGAGGACGAATGCCATATAGCCTTTCATTTTCCCCTCATGCCTCGCATCTTCATGGCACTGCGCCAGGCCGACCGCCATCCTATTACTGAGATCCTGCGCCAGACGCCCGAGATTCCAGACACCTGCCAGTGGGCGCTCTTTTTACGCAACCATGATGAATTGACTCTGGAAATGGTCACAGACGAGGAACGTGACTACATGTATCGGGAGTATGCGATCGACGCACGCATGCGGCTCAACCTGGGTATCCGCCGACGTCTGGCGCCGATGATGGAAGATGACCTGAACCGGGTACGCCTGCTGCACAGCCTCCTCTTTTCCCTGCCGGGCACCCCTGTGCTGTACTACGGCGATGAGATTGGCATGGGCGAAAATATCTTTCTAGGCGATCGGAATGGGGTGCGCACGCCCATGCAGTGGTCGGGGGACCGCAACGCCGGGTTTTCGCGCGCCGACCCGCAACGATTGTACCTGCCGGTCATCATGGACCCACTGTATGGCTACCAGACCGTCAACGTCGAGAGCCAGGAGCGCAATAGTGCGTCACTCTTGTGGTGGATGAAACGCAGCATTGCCCTGCGCAAGCAGCACAAAGTGTTTGGCCGCGGTCGGACGACCTTTTTGAGCCCGGACAATCGCAAAATCCTTGCCTATGTGCGCCATGACGAGACCGACACGATTCTGGTGCTGGCGAACCTGTCGAACCAGGTCCAGCCGGTGGGGTTGGACCTCTCGGCGTACGAAGGCCTGATGCCGCAGGAGATGTTTGGCGGCGCAGAGTTCCCGGCCATTGGCACGGCGCCGTATTTTCTCACCCTGGGACCCTATGCGTCCTATTGGTTCATTTTGCAGGCCCCTGAGCCCGTGATCGTATGGACCGAAGTGACGCCAGGCGCCCTTGAAGAGCTGGAGGCAACCCTGCCGGTCCTGGTGCTCTCTGGCAGGTGGGACAGCCTGTTTGCCCCGGGCGTCCGACGCCGTCTGGAAACCGACCTGTTACCGGCCTACCTGTCGCGCCAGCGCTGGTTTGGCGGCAAGGCCCGCACCATCGAGGGCATGCGCCTGCTGGACTATGGTGTGCTGCAAGCGGCGGCGCCGCCGATCTACCTGGCGTTAATCGAGGTGGTCTATACGCAAGGCGGGGCGGAGACCTATGCGCTCCTCCTGGGCATCAGTACCGATGAGGCCGCCAAGACATTGCTCCAGACCGATCCAACCTGTGTGCTCGCCCGCGTCCGGAGCCGGCAGGGAGAAGGGCTGCTGCACGATGCTGTGGGCACTGAGGCCGCGGCTACCCTCCTGCTCGCCCTGATCCACGAACAACACCACCTCACCAGCGCTGCTGGTGAGTTTCGCGCCTTTGTCACCAGTGCCTATCCCGAAGTGCGCGGTTCAGCCGAAGAGCCCTTGCTTATGCGCCGGGTGCAGGGGGAGCAGAGCAATAGCTCAATCATTTATGGGAGTCGCCTCATTCTCAAACTCGTGCGCCGCGTTGAGGCGGGCCTCCATCCCGAACTCGACATGGGCCGCTATCTGACAGAAAAAGCTGCCTTGCCCTTTGTGCCACCCCTGGCTGGTGGCCTCACCTATCGCCGCCCAGGCGCCGCCCCTATGACGGTAGCCCTCCTCCAGGGCTATATACGCAGTGCCGGCAGCGGCTGGGACTACACCATGGACCTGTTAGGTAGATATTACGAACAGGCCCTCGGATACACTGAGGTCCCCCTGGTCCTCGATATGACCATCCAGCGCTTGCTGGCGTTGACCGATGCGGACATCCCAGAGGAGGCCAGCCGCGCTGTGGGGACCTATCTGGTACCCGCTGAAAATCTGGGCCAGCGCACAGCCGCTCTGCATCTGGCACTGGCGCAAGGCACGTCGGACACCGCCTTTGCTCCTGAACGCATGACCACCGCTGATCTTACCGCGCTTGCCACTGACCTGTGCCGTCACGCCGAACAAGTCCTGGAGGAACTCACGTCGCAGGCTGATGGGCTTCCAGAGCCCCTGAGTGCCCAGGTACACCGGCTGCTGGCCCAGCGTGCTGCCATCATGGAGCGCTTGCAAGCGGTGGCGACACTAACCCCCGGCATGACGCGCATCCGGTGTCATGGTGACTATCATCTGGGTCAGCTTCTATGGTACGAACACAACTTTGTTATTATTGATTTTGAAGGTGAGCCTATGCGCCCTCTGGCCGAACGTCGGCGCAAGCAGTCGCCCCTCAAAGACGTTGCCGGCATGTTGCGGTCGTTAAGCTACGCTGCCTATGCCGCCCTGTTTGCGTTTACACGGACACGCCCCGAGGATCTGGGCCGGCTCGAGCCGTGGGCGGCCTTTTGGCAGTACTGGATCTCGGTACGCTTTGTGCAGAGCTATCTCACGACGGCTGCTGGAGCGAGCTTTCTGCCGCCCGAGCGCCGTGATCTCACGACCCTGCTCGAAGCGTTCGTGCTGGACAAGGCATTATATGAACTCCACTATGAGCTCAACAATCGTTTCGATTGGGTGCGGCTTCCGCTCCAAAGCGCCCTGCGACTGCTCGAAATACACAGTGCATACTCATGATGCAGCAGGGGGAAACGATGGCACAGCCTTTACCGCTCTGGCAGCACCTCCAGGTCGTACTCCCACGCTTTATAGCGTCGGAGTGGTGTGCATTGCTTCTCGATTATGATGGGACACTGACGCCTCTCGTGACCGACCCGGCGACAGCGCACCTGAGTCCGGCGATGCGGCAGATATTGACAGCGCTGGTGCACCACCCGCGCTATCAGATCGCCATGGTGAGTGGCCGCGCTCTGGCAGATCTGCAGGGGCGAGCCGAGAGTTTGGCACTGTATATGGCTGGGAACCATGGCTTGCAGATTGCCGGCCCAGAGATAGAGTACTGTCATCCGGAAGCAGTGCAGCTGCAGCCCCAATTGCGGATACTGGCACAGGATCTCCAACAGGAGCTGGCGACAATCCCAGGTGCCTGGGTGGAAGATAAGGGCCTGACACTAACGGTGCATATGCGCCAAGTGCCGACAGCGTATGTCCCGTTGGTGCAGCGCCGAGTGTTACGCTTCATACACCCCGCCCTCGAGGCGAGAGCCCTCGTCCTCAGAACTGGCAAGGCCGTGTTGGAGGTACGGCCGGCCATCAAATGGGATAAAGGGAGCGCGCTGCGCTGGATCGTGGAACACATGTGCCTGAGTCGGTCAGCGACTCACATGTTCCCCATCTACATTGGCGACGATGAGACGGATGAGGATGCCTTCCAGGCGCTTGGTGCTGCCGGACTCGGGATTCTTGTAGGGTGTGATCGTCTGTCCTCTGCCGCGCACTATTATGTCGAGTCTGTTGAGCAGACGATGCAATTCCTGGCCCTGTTGAGTGGACTCACCTGGCCGACACGGCCGTACGGATGAGTATGGCACGGGAGGCTACAGTGTCACGTGGCCTCCCGTGCCGGTGTTGCCTTAGCGTTTGGCGAACGTCTGGCGTGTGAGCACCTGGACCAGTCGCATGGCCCCACGCGGCGGGGGGACCTTCCCAGAGAGAATCTCCTCCGGGGTCATTGGTCGACCGTAATACTCGGCGTTCGCGTCATTTCTTGTACCAATGACCGTCCCTTCAAGCGAGATACCGGCAAACGCACCCTGGCTCCGGCTGTAGGTGTAGATTGCGGCTACTGGCGTGACCGCAACCGACGCAGTCCGACCTATAGGCCCGGCGGCTACGCTAATGTCACCTCCTAGGGTGATGTTCACGTCCCGCGAGAAGGCCTGCACAGCCGCATCCGTGTTGAGAATCATCACGAATTCCGTCACCTCAGCACCGATCTGGAAGCCGAAGCCGGCTCCACCAGTGCCAATGGCCGATGGCCCACTCCAGCCATTCTTGGTGCGTGCCACAACGACCCCTGTCCCGCCACGACCACTAATGCCAAACCCGGCTTTAATCACCGTCATGATGGCCAAACCGCGGGCATCTTTGAGTACGGCCTGCGGAATAGCCTTCTCAGGCACGGCTTGGAAGCGCTCAATAATCGTGGCCGCTTGATCGACGTCACCCTGCATGCTGGCGTCGACTGGGGAGGCACCCAGCAGTACGACGCCAAACGCCAATACAGCCATTAATACATAGATTGTCCGCATAGTATTCTCCTATTGCCTATGTTAAGTGATGTGCAAAAACAGCGTGACCTGAGATCACACGTTGACCATCTTGGAGCCAGCATGTACATGACTTCTGGTGCTTGACGTTTTGTGTAGCAAACTTCATGCCACAACGCTGATAGAGGCAATGTTAGGCTTATTCTCCTGATGGGCTGGTGAAGAAGAGCACCGCCAGCGGCGGTATCATCAGCGTCAGGGAGTAGGGCTGGCCATGGTACGGCACCGGGGCGGCCTCTACTGCTCCCAGGTTCCCGTAGCCGCTCCCCCCATAAGTCCTGGCATCGCTGTTGAGCACTTCGCACCACATGCCCCCGCATGGTGCGCCCACCTGATAGTTCGGACGCGGTACCGGCGTGAAGTTGCACACCACCAGTATAGGCGCTTGAGAAGTCTGACCCTGGCGTAGGAAGCTCACCACACTGTTCTCAGCATCATTGCCCTCGATCCAGGCAAAGCCCCCTGGCTCACAATCCCTTTCGTAGAGTGAGGGGGTCTGGCGATAGAGCTCGTTCAAGTCCATGACCCACTGCTGGAGAGCGGCATGCGGGGCACTCTCGAGCAGATGCCAGTCGAGGCTCGCCTCGTGGTTCCACTCCCGCCACTGGCCAAACTCCCCGCCCATGAAGAGGAGTTTTTTGCCGGGCTGGGCATACATATAGCCCAGCAGGAGTCGGAGGTTGGCGTATTGCTGCCTCTCGTTCCCTGGCATTTTGCTGAGCAGCGACCCCTTGCCGTAGACGACCTCATCATGCGACAGGGGCAGTATGAAATTTTCGTTGAAGGCATAGAGGAGGCGAAACGTCAGCGCATTATGGTGGAACTTGCGATACAGGGGATCGCGGCGCATGTAGTCCAGCATATCGTGCATCCAGCCCATATCCCATTTCAGCCCAAACCCGAGACCACCAACAGACGTCGGCCGCGACACCATAGGCCAGGCGGTCGATTCCTCGGCGATGGTATGTACGTCCGGATATTGCTGGTAGACGGTCTGATTTAAGCGGCGTAGAAAGGCAATCGCTTCGAGATTCTCCCGCCCGCCCTGTACATTGGGAATCCAGGTGCCTGGCTGCCGGGAGTAATCGAGATAGAGCATGGAGGCCACCGCATCGACGCGCAAGCCATCGGCATGATAGACGTCCAGCCAAAGCAGCGCACTGCTGAGCAGGAAGCTCTGCACCTCATTGCGCCCATAGTTAAACACATACGTGTGCCAATCCGGATGGATACCCTGGCGCGGATCCGCGTGCTCATAGAGGTGCGTGCCGTCAAAGAAGCCTAACCCGTGCGCGTCATTGGGAAAGTGTGACGGCACCCAATCGAGGATCACGCCAATACCGTGCTGGTGTAAGGTGTCAATGAGATACATAAAGTCTTGTGGTGTGCCATAGCGATGTGTGGGGGCAAAGAACCCCGTGACCTGGTAGCCCCAGGACCCATAGAAGGGGTGCTCCATGCTGGGCAAGAATTCGACGTGCGTGAATCCCAGGCGCTGCACGTACTCGGCTAACCTGGGGGCCAACTCGCGGTAGCTGAGGAAACGGTTGTTGTCCTCAGGCACCCGTCGCCAGGAGCCCAGGTGCACTTCGTAAATCGCCATGGGGGCTGTGAGCGCATGGCGCTGGGCGCGCTCGGCCATCCACGCCTGGTCACCCCAGTCGTACCATAACTCCCACACCACTGAGGCGGTCCTGGGTGGTGTTTCATGACAAAAGCCATATGGGTCGGCTTTGTCCACGCTATAGCCCTCGTGCTGCGAGCGGATATGGTATTTGTACACGGCTCCTGCCTCGAGCGTGGCAATAAAGCCTTCCCAGATGCCCGATTGGCCGTGGGGCTGCAACGGATGGCTGTCCTTGCACCAGCCATTAAAATCCCCCATCACGTATACCTGTACCGCATTGGGAGCCCAGACAGCAAAATACGTCCCACGGGTCGCATCGACAGTCAGCGGATGCGCCCCGAGCTTTTCATACAGACGGGAGTGCGTGCCCTCGTTGAAGTAGTACACGTCCGTATCGCTCAAGAGCGTGATCCCGGAGGTGACTGACGGCTGTTGTGCCAGGGCCTGTGCAGGGTGTTCGGGCTGTCTCGTGCGTCTGTTGCTGGCCATTGCTCCTCCCTTCCCGCGGTCGAGACGCTACAGGCTACAGATAGTATTCGAAGTCCTGCTCGGTGCGGATCCGACGTCGCAGGCGGAAAATGTGGGCTGGCACCACCTGGGGATGCAGCTCGACATAGTGCCGCGATCCATGCCAGATATAGCGCGCATCACTGAGTTCATCATGCATCTGTGCGGGTTGTGTTGGATCAAGTCCCAGGGCGTCGAGCTGTAACTCGACCCAGCCACTATGCACGTGATAGGGACTCAGATTCACCACCACGAGCACAACATTGGAGCCGTCTGCAGTGCTCTTGCTGTAGCACAGGAGTTCAGGATTATCCACCGTATGGAAGTGCAGGCCCTGATTGCTCTGGAGGGCTGGATTCTCGCGCCGGATCCGATTCACCCGCGCCATAAACTCCTGCAAGCTATGACGCTGCTCCAGGTCCCAAGAGCGGATCTCGTACTTTTCAGAATCGAGATATTCCTCACTGCCTTCGAAGCGTGGACGAGGCTCGCAGAGTTCGAAGGCTGGACCATAGATGCCATAGGAGGCGCCGAGCGTGGCGGCCAGCACCAGGCGTATGAGAAAGGCCGGTCGGCCACCGTGCTGCAGATACTCCGTGAGAATATCCGGGGTGTTAGGCCACAGATGTGGGCGGAAATACTCACGGACGTTGGTCCGGGTCAGTTCGGTGAAGTAGCGCGTGATCTCCTCCTTGGTATGGCGCCAGGCAAAGTAGGTGTAGGACTGCGTAAAACCGCGCTTGGCGAGGTCGTATTGGACTTTGGGCCGGGTAAAGGCCTCCGACAAAAACATCACCTCAGGATGCGAGCCTTTGATCTCGTTGATCAACCATTCCCAGAAATGCAGTGGTTTGGTATGGGGGTTGTCCACGCGGAAGATACGCACGCCCTGCTCGATCCAGAAGCAGACAATGCGCTTCAGCTCCTCCCAGAGGGCTTGCCAGTGCGCCGTTTCAAAGTGAAAGGGATAAATATCCTCATACTTCTTGGGGGGATTTTCGGCGTATTGCACAGTGCCATCAGGACGCCACTGGAACCACTCCGGGTGCTCTTGCACATAAGGGTGGTCGGGGGCGCATTGGAAGGCAATGTCGATAGCTATCTCTATGCCATACTCCTGGGCTTTGGCAAGCAGGTCCCGGAAATCTTCCAGAGTTCCGAGCTGTGGATGCACGGCCATATGCCCGCCGGTCGCCGACCCAATAGCCCAGGGACTGCCCGGATCATCAGGAGTGGCCATGGTGGCATTATTCTTGCCCTTGCGGTGGACCTCACCAATAGGGTGAATTGGAGGGAGATAGAGGACGTCAAAACCCATATGTGCCAGATAGGGTAGACGTGCCTCACAATCCTTGAAGGTGCCGTGCTGGCCTGGTATCGGGGCACAGGAGCGTGGAAACATCTCGTACCAGGTGCTAAAGCAGGCCTTGTCGCGATCCACCACCACCGGGAACTCACATGGAGTGGCGGTTGCAAAGCGGCGGTCAGGATACAAGGCCATCAGCCTGACTAAGATCTCATCTTCCAGTACCAGGCGAGCCTGGGCAATGCTGCCTGACCCCAACGGCATCCGCAGCCGGCGAGCGCGTTCCTGGAGTGCCACGGCATCTGTGCCGGCTGCCCGCTGGCTGGCAGCTTCGATGAGCTCAGCACCAATCAGCAGCTCAACCTGGACCTCTTGTTCTGCCTCAACTCGCTTGTGCAGGGCCTGATACCAGGTGGCAAAATGGTCTGCCCAGGCCCGTATAGTGTAAGAATAGCGTCCCAGCCGGGGCACGCTAAAGCGCCCCTGCCAGCGGTCATTACCCAGGGGAGCCATGGCGACCTCTGTCCAGCCCGCTTCGTCTGCCCAGCGATAGCACAGCACAGCACTGAGCAGGTCGTGACCATCAGTAAAGATGTCAGCCTCAACCACGACCTGGTCACCGATGGTGCGCTTAATGGGAACACGGCCAGCGTCGATGGCGGGTTGTATCCCCTCAATAATAACTCGTCTCAGTCCAGTGTCAGGGTGCATACAGCCTCCTTTTCTAGTACCCCATGAGCAAACGCCATGCCAAAGGCGACGGAGCGGGAGACGCAGCCTGCTCTCTACCCATCTCTCACACTCATGACCACCAGCGCTGGCGTGTGCCCTGCACCTGAGCGAGCGCTTCCCGAGCGGCTCTAGAAGACACCGGTCTGTGCTGAGACCAGAAGCCAGCGAGCAGTGCATGTGTACACAGAGCGTTCAAAGTTTCAGGGACACCCTGGGCTGCCTTGATGATCCGTGTCAGTGCCCTGGAAGTAAAGACGGTTTCTGCCTGAGGAGTGGCTGTGGCCAGGTGGTGGTAGATGTAGGCTTTGCTCTCCTCTGGTGTGAAAGGCGAGAGAGTATAACGTAGCACAGGGCCAGGCGTCAGGTGATGCAATTCCATGGCGTCTAACTTGAGGGCGAGTTCTAGACGCCCTGCCAGTACGATGTGTAGCACTGCTCCAGCAGAGGCGGCATGCTCAACAAGCGTCCATAGCTTTTTGAAGATCAACGTCGGCATCAGGTGGGCATCATCAATGCCGAGGATAACCGGCTGCTGCTGACAGGCGGCGAGGAACATGTCTAGCGTGGCTTGGGTGAAATCAAGCCCGAGTGCTTGAGAAAGCCGTTGCCACAGTTCCCGAAAAGTCAGACTGGTATCCACCACATGCGCAGTTTTATACTGTCGCTGTTGGGCTAGTGTCAAATACACGTGCAGGAGCATCGTCTTTCCGAGGCCGGCATCGCCAAGCAGCGCCACCATACCCTGGTGCTTATAAAGGCTGTCGATGAGGCTGGCTAAGGCGTCTTCATGGTGCGGACTTGGAAAGAAACAAGCCGGGTCTGACGTGCGCTGGAAGGGGTTGTGTGTGAGATCATAAAATTGCCAATACATATGAGAATTGCCGTAGCACCTCCCTCGACCCTACCGGTAGTGGGCTGTAGTAGCCCCGTCTGCGCGGGAGACATTCCCTCCCGAGGAAGCAAATTTGATGCCATCATGTGCTGTGGTTGCGGGGGTGTCTAGCTGCGCAACGCGTCGGTGGTGTAGGGGTGAGCGCACTGTCAATATGAGAGCCACACTCTCACAATGAGAGGGACTGTCTCCTTGGCAGGAGGAGCCCGACTCTCCGTATGCCCCACATGAATGGAAATGCTGGCTTAACTGGGCAAAGGAGGCGGCAGTGCCAGGACGTGTGGCATGCCTCTTGCTCGCTGTTTGGTAGAGGGAGGTATGCAGAGGTGTCTGACGCAGGAGAAGACTGCCTATGGCGAGCGCGTTTGTCCATCACTCCCCGGCTCCACCATGCGTGTGGGGCATGCTCATGGGCCGGCCGCTGGTGGGGACGCCGAGTAATTTTGGACACTCGGGAGATTTGCCAACGCATCCGGAATTGCTCGACGATCTGGCTGTGCGCTTGATGCAGAATGACTGGTCGATCAAATGGCTGGTGCGCGAGATCGTGCTGTCGGCGACGTATGGGCAGTCATCGCTCAGCTCTGCTCGCGGCGCACAGGATCCATCAAACGTGCTGATGTGGCACATGAACCGCCGGCGGCTGAGTGTCGAGCAGTGGCGGGATATGGTGCTGTTTATCGGCGGTCGATTGGATCGCAGCGATGGCAAGTCACTGGAGCTGGATGATTCGAACAATTTCCGGCGGACGGTTTATGGCCGCATCAGCCGCCTCAAGCTCAACGATCTGCTGATGCAGTTTGATTACCCTGATGCAAATGTGCATGCGGAGAAACGGTCGGTGACGACAACGCCGGCGCAGAAGTTGTTCATGCTCAACAGCCCGTTTGTGATCGGCGCTGCAAAATCACTCGTGGCACGATTGCGGGCCGAGGGGATTGAGGATGATGCGGAGCGGGTGAAGCGTGTTTATGAGCTGGTCTTGTCGCGCCAGCCGCGCGATGAAGAAGTTGAGATGGCTCAGCAGTTTCTGAATGGCCCCGAGGAGTCGGGCATGAGCCGCCTGGAGGAATTTGCGCAGGTGATGCTGGTTTGCAGCGAGGCGATTTATGTGGATTGAACAGCCAACGCGTCGGCAGATGTTGCAGCGAATGTGCGCGGGTTTCGGCATGGTCGGCCTGGCCGGGATGCTGCCGAGAATCGCGGCCGCGAGTAGCGTTGCGCCACTGGCGCATTTCGCGCCGCGGGCCAAGCGGGTGATCTTCTTGTTCATGAACGGCGGCCCATCTCACGTCGATACATTCGATCCCAAGCCCGGGCTTCTAAAGTTTGAAGGGAAACAACCTGAAGGAAAGAAAACCAAGGGCTCAGGCTTCATGCCCTCGCCGCTCAAATTCAACCGCTGCGGCCGCAATGGCATCGAGATCAGCGAGACGTTGCCGAACATCGGGAGCATCATCGACGACATCTGCGTGGTGCGCTCGATGCACACCGATGTGCCGAATCATGAGCCGGCGTTGCTGAAAATGCACACTGGCAATTTGCAGCCGGTGCGGCCGTCGCTGGGGTCGTGGGTGCTTTATGGACTGGGGAGCGAGAACGAAAATCTGCCGGGATACGTCGTGCTTCGGCCCACTCCTAAGATCGTTGTCGGCCCGGCCCTGTGGAGCAATTCGTTCCTGCCCGCGCAGTATCAGGCCTCCAGCGTGATCACGGCCGACATGGCGGTGGAAAAGCTTGTGGCCAACATTCACAACCCGCTTCTCTCGCGCGATCAGCAGCGCAAACAGCTGAATCTGCTCGAAAAGATGAACGAGATGCATCTGCGCCAGCGCGACGGCGACTTGGAGCTGGAAGGCCAGATCAAGACCATGGAAACCGCCTTCGCCATGCAGCGCGAGGCGATGCAGACATTCGATATCTCGCGCGAGAGCGAGGCGACGCGCGAGATGTACGGCAACACGCCATTCCAGCGCTCCTGCCTGCTGGCGCGGCGGCTGGTGGAGGATGGCGTTCGCTTCGTGACGGTTTATTACACCAGCCAGGACAATCAGCCCTGGGATACGCACTCTGATCATGACGAGCGGCATAAAAAATTGTGCGCTGACGCCGATCGGGCGACGTCAGCGCTGATCAAGGATCTCAAGTCGCGCGGAATGCTCGATGAGACACTGGTCGTCTGGGGCGGCGAGTTTGGGCGAACCCCGTATGCCGAGAATCGCGAGAAGGCTAAAGTCGGCCGCGATCATCATCACACGGGATTCTCAATGCTATTGGCCGGCGGCGGCGTACAGGGTGGAATCGCTTACGGAGCGACGGATGAATTGGGGATGCACGCGGTGGAGAAGCCAGTTCACGTGCATGACCTGCACGCAACGATTCTGCATTTGCTGGGGCTCAATCATGAGAAGCTGACGTATCGATACGCGGGAAGAGATTTTCGACTAACAGATGTGTATGGGCAGGTGGTCAACGGCGTTATTGCGTGAGGGATTGCAACATGAGAAGAATATTTGCGTTGCTGGTGGGAGTGTTGTGGTGCGCCATCTCGGCCTCGGCCGCACCGACGGATGATATCTATAAGCTCGGCCCGGATTCGCAGGTGCAGGAAGGCGTGCCGCAGGGGAAGGTGATTGGGCCGCTGACGCTGGAGAGCAAATCGGTCTATCCAGGGACAACGCGGAATTACTGGGTGTATG
>Ga0137409_10003376_pt1 | contig 16936 bp, 8 predicted proteins | sample CZODoug1_16funga_FD_122059 | JGI IMG/M metagenome (GOLD analysis project Ga0137409, IMG submission 122059) | Vadose zone soil fungal communities from Angelo Coast Range Reserve, California, USA - CZODoug1_16fungal (Hybrid Assembly) | ecosystem: Environmental > Terrestrial > Soil > Vadose zone... | reverse complement strand
GAATGAGATCGGGCCAGCTATCATTGTCGAAGTCAAAAAACATGGTGCCCCAGCCCAGGTATTGCATATGTAGACCGAGTCCCGCGGCGAAGGTAACATCGGAGAAAATTCCTTCGCCGTCATTGCGGTAGAGGGTCGGCGTGTCATCGGAGAAGTTGGTTTTGAAAATGTCCAACCGCCCGTCGCCGTTGTAATCCGCGATGGTTGTTCCCATGCCCGCCTGCTCGTGCCCATCTTGGTTGAATGCTACGCCAGCCATCACCGCAACATCGGTGAAAGTTCCATCGCGATTGTTGTGATAAAGGATGCTTGGGGCACTATCGCAGGCTACGTAGATATCCGGCCAACCATCATCGTCAAAGTCGAAGGTGGAAACGCTAAAGGCATAGTGTCCACCGGTCTGGTCTATATGAGCCTTGGTGGTAACATCTGCGAAGGTCCCGTCTCCGCGATTCTCATACAAAATATTCTTCGCGCCCGGCAGACCACGTGGTCCGCACATCACCGGCACGCCTTTCCACACGCAAGAACTTCCCTCGCCCGGGGTTGGGGTAGTAGACAGATTGAAATTTACATAATTTGCCACCATCAGGTCGAGTCGCCCGTCCCGGTTGTAGTCAACGAAAGCACAGCCAGTACCCCAGGCCTTTCCTGATCCCGCTACGCTAGCCTTTTCGGCCACTTCGGTGAAAACGCCATGGTCATTATGATAGAGACGATTTTTCCCATAATAGGTGACGTACAAATCTTCCCAGCCATCATTGTCGTAATCCCCGACGCATACGCCCTGACCCCATCCGGTGGCAACGAGACCGGCCTTCACGGTGACGTCCGCGAAAGTCCCATCATGATTGTTGTGATACAAGTGGTTGGTGGGAGCCTCATCGGATGGGAATCCTTCTAGTGTGGTGCCGTTCACAACGAAAATATCTGGCCATCCGTCGTTGTCATAATCAAAAATGGCCACGCCCGTTCCCGTCGTCTCGATGATGTATTTCTTGGAATCGACCCCGCCAAACACATTCACTGCGGTCAGCCCCGCCTTTTGGGCGATATCCGTGAAATTTGCGATGCTTGGATTGTCGGTAACTTTGTGCGCCGCGGTCTGAGAAGGCCAAGGGCCGCTGAACAGGAGGATCACTATGGCTGGCCACAGCAATATTTTCTGCAGGAGCGCGTTCTTGATCTCCAGGCTGCCACTCTTCAAGCGTCCACCTCAGGCGCGTCGAATCGATCCGTGGATTCTGCGGAGCGCGGTCTCACATGATTCACGGAAGCAACCTCTGAAAGAGACAGATCGTAAGGATGAATTGCACGTCGAAATCTTTTTCCCCGTAGCAGGATAGGGTGTGGCTTCGCCGTGGGTCAAGGAAGCTCCCCGCACCCTGGGAAAACTTTTCTGAGAGACCTGCCCGGCAATGATGCCTCGTCGGCCTTGGAGTTACTGCTCGTTACTCCCTTTCGGGCGGAACCTGCCATTGTGGCACGAAGAAATCACCCAGAAGATCACCTTCGGTGGCGGCGGGCGCTTCGCTGGATGCCTCTGCAAACTTCGCTGCATTTTTTGTGTCGCCAGCCCGGCGATAGGCTTGACTCAGGAGTCGCTTTGCCTGTGTGCTGCCGGGATTAAGTCGGAGGGCTTCCTGGAGTTCGGCAATTGCTTCGTTCACGCGGCCAATGGCAAATTCCGTCTTTCCCAAATGCAAGTGGGCTTCCCCGCTATTTGAATTCAATCGTACGGCCTCTTGAAAAGCCGTCATCGCTTCTAACGGCTTGCCGGCGCGATCAAAGGCCAGCCCCCGAAAATAACTGATGAGAAAGTTGGGTCCCAACTTCTGACCCGCATTGGCAAGCTCGGAGGCCGCTTCCTCGGCGCGACCGGTCCTCAGCAACACTTGCGCCAATCCGATGTAGCCGGTGGGCAAGGGATCGCCGGCGGCCACAAGATCGCGAAACACACTCTCTGCCTCAGCGTAGCGGTCAGCAGCCAGATATGCTGCTCCGAGCCGCAAACGCAAAGCGTAGGACTTCGGGTTGGCGGCAAGGCCATTTTGAACCGCGGAGATTGCTTCGGAATAGCGGTTCAGTTCCATCAACTCCCGTGTCAGATTGAGCCAGTGCTCTTCCTCGCCCGGGGCAAGGAGAGCAGCCTGGCCCAAAGCATTGACCGATCGCTCGCCCTGGCTCAGGTGGGCACAGGCGATGCCGATCAAAGACCAAGCCTGCGCAGATTCAGAGGATTCTGAGACTCCTTGGGGCGGAGACCGTGTGTAGGCGTGGGCCTGTTCAACCGCTTTCTCATAGTTCCCGGCAAGCAGGTAAGCCAGAGCCAGATCAAATTGCGCCCACCTCGCCTGAGCGGGGGATTGACGCTTGCTCAGTTTCTGAATGAGGCTGATCGCCGAGTCGTTCTCGTGGACGGCAAGGAGCAAGGAAGCTACCTGAATTGTTTGCGCGTCGTTTAAAGGCAGGGTTACGAGATGATCGAGCGACTTACGCGCATCTTCACCACGCCCTAAGGCCAGGTACCCGGTCGCGATTTGGATAGAGAACCGCGCGTCCGCTGGCAAGGGCACGCGAGATATCTCCAATTCCTGGATGGCCTGTAAGTAACGCTGTGCCTCCAGCTGTACCCGCCCGAGATAGTAATGGGCAAAAGAATCGCCGGGGGACAGTTCCACTGCGCGCTCCAGCGCTGCGCGAGCTGGTTCGAGCTGGTGTTCGGTCCATTTGAGAAACCCCAGATTGCGATAGGCATCTTCGAGGAGCGGATCCAGGTGAATCGATTCGAGATACTCGGCGGCAGCCTCGGCACTCTTGCCCAGCCGGGCAAGCACGATCCCGCGAAAATTGCGGACGCGCGCGTCGTTAGGGCGTTCGCGTTCCGCAATCGTGAGCTCTTCGAAGGCATCGTCAAGCCGATTCTCCTTCAGCGCCTCGAGACCCTTCTGAAATGCGTCTGCCTGCCCGGATACTTGATCTGCGGCTCCGGCGGGAGAATTTGCGCACCCGTAGTCCGCATAGGGAGAAAAAAGGAAAAAGAGAATCAGGAGGTCTTTCATGCTAAGGATCTTCGGCGGATCTGGTTACTTCCCCCAAGCGCTCCGTTTGCTTTTCGAGCTTGCTGTGTGATTCACGGTTCAGGGACGTGGAGAGAGCGAATTCGCGGGCGGCGTTCTCCTTTTCGCCCAAGGCTTGGTAAACCCTCGCCAGCTTGTAGTGGACCGAGCCATCGCGATCGCCGGACACGGCGACCTTGAAATGCTCTTCCGCTCTCCGGTAGTTGCCGAGATCGGAGTACGCTGTGCCCACGTCACGATGAATATCAGCGTTTTCAGGATCGGCCGCCAGCGCCTTTACCAGATAAGGCAGAGCTTTATGAGGCTGATGTTCAAGCAAGTAGGTGTCCCCCAGGTCGTTCAGCGCACCCGCATGACGCGGGTTCAAGGCGAGTTCCGCCTCGAGTTCGGCGCGGGCTTCGGGGACTTTGAGATCCTTCCATAACAGATGGCCCAGGCTGTAATGCAAATTGGGCACGGATGGCTTCAAGGCAATGGCGGCGCGATACTCTTCGATGGCCTTTCCATCATTTCCTTTTGCCGCTTCAAGGTCGCCCATCAGCTGATGCAAGCGATGCGAATTTGGGTCTGCGTGGTAGAGCCGGAGATAAGCCGCGGTCGCCAGTTTTTCGTAGCAGCGCGCGCGCCAGTAGGAGGCCTCAGCCGAATTCCGATCCGCTGACGGCAATCCCTCAAGAGTCTTGAGAGCGTTCTCATTGTCTCCCATTTCCAGCAATGCGCTCGTCACGCGAATGCGAAGTTCAGCGGAGGTTCCGAGACTGAGGACCTTCCCTACGCATGGCGCGATCTCAGAAAAATGTCCCTGCTGGAGCGCGAGGTTGACGCCTGCTTCGGTGCAGCTCCTGCTGGAAACGTCCATTCTGGCTGTGGAAGCTGCAAGGGTGGCCTCCGTCCCTGCTTGAGAGAAGTTTCCGTTCTGTTCGGCGAGAAACGCAAGAGCCAAGTGCGCTGCTGGGGAATTCCGATTTTGCAGGTCTCCCGCGAGTTTCTGGATTTTCTCGCGGGTGGTGTCGGGAAGTTGTTCAAGAGCGGAATCACCGAACCCTGTTTCGCGAAGGCCCAGGAGCCTTTCTGTTTGCTCCATGTCGATGGCCATCGCTTTCTCCCAATCTTGAAGCGCAGCCTCCACATTCTCCTGGACCAACCTTGCTTCGCCGCGACGCACCAGGGAACGCAGGTTGCGAGGGGCGCGCCGCAGCTCCTCATCAAATTCCCGAATCGCCCGGTTCACTTTTCCCGCGCGTAGAAGAACTTCACCGAGCTCGACATGCAATCCGGCACGGTCCGGCGAAGCAGCCAGGGCATTTTGAAAATGAATCACCGCCGAAGGCCACTCGTTGCTCGATGCATAACTTTCCGCTAGCAACTGTTCGCTGCGGGAAGAGCCCGGAGCAACTTTTTCCAGGTGAGCGACCTCTTGCTTGCCCAACCGCTCGTAAGCGTGTCCCAGAAGGTAGAGAAGATCAACGTCCTTGGGTTGCAACTGCAGCGCGAGGCGGACGGTTAGGACTTCGGACTGAAGCTCGCCGGAGATCTCTTGCGCGGTGGCCAACCACAGCCAGATGTCCGGGCGATGGGGTTCTGCTTGGAGCGCTGTTTGCAAGTAGGGAATGGCCTTCGCTCCTTCGCCCAACCTGCAATAGTCAACCCCAAGGAAAAAATTGGCGCCGGCAAGCCCCGGTTTGAGTTTGAGCGCGCGGTGGAATTCCGTCATCGCTTCGGAAAAGCGATCCTGAAGCTGATAGACCAGCCCGAGGTTCATATGAACTTCCGCGAAATCCGGGGCGAGGGCAAGCACGGCCTGGTATTCCCGCTCCGCTGCAGGGTAGTCCTTATCACGTTGGGCTCGCTGGGCCGCAGCAAAATGGGACTCGATCACGGAATCCTGAGCGGGGCGTGATGGGACAGTCTGTCCAGCCAATTTCAAGGTGGGGGTCGTCAGCATAGCAAGTTGGAGCAGCAAAATCCGGAATCGAAACGCAATCATGCTCGCCGTGATCGATTGAGCGCTCATCGTTGGGGGCCACGCCCGAAAAGTGCGGGATGATTCATTCTAGTTCTGAGGATTGCGCTGCACGGTTTTCTCTTTTTCCGATTTTGAAAGGCGTTCAAACTGCGCGAGTTCGGCGGCACTTGCTTGCTGATCGTGCAACTCGCGATAAACCTTTGCCAGTAGATAATGAGGTTGGGCAGCCGCAGGGTCGGCGTTAATTGCCGCCAGGAATTCAACTTTTGCTTTTTCAGGTTCCTTCTGGCCCTGGTAGCACTTCCCAAGCAGGACGTGCACTTGAGACATATTGGGTTGGCCGCGCTCCGCTACGAGCAAGAACCGCAAAGCCTCCGAGAAGCGCTCGTCCCGCACAGCGATGTCACCCAGGTACAAATTCGTGAGTGCATCGTTTGGGTTTTCATTCCAGGCTTCCTTAAATGCCTTCTCTGCAAGGTCCGTTCGGTGCTGCGCCCAGTATGCAACTCCGATCGCATAGTGCATCCCTCGAGCGTCAGGACGTTTGGCGAGAGCTGCCTGGTATTCCTCAATGGCTTCGGGATAGCGTTCCTCATCCGCGTAGATCTCACCCATCAAGGCATGCAGTTGAAAGGAGTCCTGGTCCAGCGCCTTGAGCAACTCGATAGAACGGAGAGATGCATTTTTGTAGATACGCGCGAGCTCGTAGAGGGCGTCAGCGTCTTTCGGGTTCTGAGCAAGGGACAGGTTCAACTGCGAGGCAGCTTCTTCGATTCGGCCCGAAGATTGCAGAGCCATTGCCAAATAATAGCGGCAGCGCGGGTGGGGGTTGGGAGTCGTGAGTTCACGCTCAAAGCTATCGATGGACCGACTAAATTCGTTTCTTCCGAAGTAAGAAACTCCGAGAAAGAAATTGACTCCCGGATATTGCGCGTCGCTGGCCAGCACTTGCTTGAACAGCCGGATGGAATCTTCGAACTTGAGTTCCGTCTGTTCCAGAATGCCCAAACGCTTAAGGACCTCAGGGCTATTCGGAGAAAGCGCCAGGGCTTGTCTGTAAGTTCGTTGCGCAGAGGCGTAGTCTCCGGTCTTTTCTTCATGGCGCGCTTGTTCGAGCAGCATTTCCACGTTGCTTTGCGTTTGCGTTGCCCCGGCGGTTGTCGCCATGATCGCGGCGAGGGCAGCGAACAACAGGCAAGAGGCGACCCTACGCAGCGTCAGGGGAGGGCTCAAAATGAACTGCGTCCATCGTTCTGGAGGCCTGCTTTCCACGTGTGTATCTCTCACTTTGTGTGAACCTGCGAAAAAAACCAATGTTCCGCAGAAAGTATATCAATCTGTTCCAGGCAGCGCTCCGAAAAGACGGAACAATTCGGGCTACGCTACCGACGTGCGAGCGCAGACATGCTGGCGTAAGCTGCCTCACCGCACGCGATCTTGTTCGAGGTGCAGGAAACTCCCCCGGCACTGCCTTCAGGAAGAAATGGGGGCCGGCTTCGAATCAGCGCCGTAGACCGAATGGCTAAGGAATTCGGCGGACCGCGACGAGAGTCGTGGAATTCGGCGCCCCGGAAACTGTGCGGGACCGAATCAGAGCCTCAAACCAGATATTCTGAGAGATGTTATCCGAGGCGGAAATGCCGAGTGCGCTCATGAGTTGACGCCGATTTTCTTCATCCGCAAGGAACCGGCCCGCTGCTTCGGTTCCCTCCTGCTGGAGACCTTGGAATGCGAGCACGCTTCCGTCGTGCGTCGCGTTTGGAAGAAGAGAAATGGTAGCGTAATCTTCCCCCATCGTTCCTGTCCACCGCAGGCCTTCATATTGTGGCTGTTCACCGGGCAAAGGGTTTTTGTTCAGAAATACCTTGGCGCTCTTACCGACGATGGCCTCGCTCTCACGGAAGTTAAGCTTGTCCTGTAGAAGCGTCACCCAGGGATTAGAGCCAGGGCTTCCTATAAAAATGTAATTGTTGTGGTCCAGGTCGCGCATCCTCAGATCCCGCGGATAGCGCACGGACACCTGCGATTGCAGTGCACCCGCCATTTTGAGCAGGGAGACGACGTCCGCTACATCCGCGAATGAGGTCAGCGTGGAGTTCGAAATATACTCATTCAGTCGAGAATCGGCTTCACCAATCTTGCTGGCGGTCGTGCTCCGCAGAAAGTCCCGGCGGAGATATTGGTCGAGAGATCCTGGCTGACTGGCGAGGATTCGGGCCATTCCATAGTTGCTGTCAGCCACGACGATGATCGTCTGGTGCCGCGCATCGAAAATCTGGGAAGCCGGCCAAGAAAGAGAAACGGTGCCCGGCACCGCGCCGGCCGTCCGGTGCGTGACGACGCGGTACGACAACGCTGCGCACAGCATGGCCAGAACGCCGCATACAGCCCAGGGAACCATCGCCCGGCGGCGCCAAGGCACAACTGGAATCACCGTAGAAGCGCTTGCTGCGGGAAGGCCGGCGGTTCTCGGAACCGTTCTGAATACCGGCGCGTAGGAGCCTTTGGGTATGTCCAGTATGAGCGTCTCGTTACGACCTTCCTCATTGAAATACTCGTGGAGTTTCAGGCGCAACTGCCGAGCGTGTACCCTGACGGAGCTGTCCTCCAGGGGGCTGTAATCGGAAGGTTTGTGGAACAGCGCGTTGCCGATGTGCTGCTCGGATAATTCGTGGGCATGCCCGTGGATGGTTTGCTCGGCGATGTACTGCAGCAAATCCCTGAGCCGGGTGCTTTTCTGGAAGGGCGTACTGGATACAATTCGTTGTACGAGATGCCAACGCTCATCACTAAGAAGGTTGTCAGTGACTGCTGGCTGTGAAACCGACGTTTGCGGGGAGGCCATACACTATCAACTATATCGATTCAGCGAGGTGATTTTATCAAATAGACTTTCCAAGTCAAGTACCTAACCTATTTCTTTCCAACGGTTTCGCATGATTAGCGGAGTGGCAGGCGGATCGGCACGCATGTGAATCACAATGAATTCACGTGTTAGACCCTTTCCTTCACACGTCGAGTAGGTCAACTATCCGTTCACACCGCCCGCATAGTAGAAAAGCACTAGATTGCCGGGCAGGTCTCAATCTTAGTTCGCTTGGGGTGTTCAGTTCTAAGTTTAAGAGTTCGACTTGGTGACATCTCGGTTTGAACCCTAAACTGGAGTCTGAGCAGAGTGGTAGGGGGAGACAATCAGTGAAAAGATTTATCCATGCCCTTGCGTTTATCCTTTTGGCATCAACGTTATCTGTGCGTGCCCAGACTACGAATGGCAGCATTCAGGGCACGGTAACCGATCCGAGCGGCGCAGCGGTCGGCGGAGCTGGCGTGACGGGTCGTAATCTCGATACTGGGCTCACGATTACCACCGTGACCACCGATGCGGGGTTTTATTCGTTGGCGAACCTGCCGCCTGGCCGCTACTCCGTCACCATCGAGGGGCCGAACCTGAAGAAATACGTGCGGGAAGGTGTCACGGTGCAGACAGGTTCTACTGTTACCTTGGACGTCCAGATGCAGGTTGGAGCAGTCTCTGAAAACGTGACAGTTATTGCCGACGCCAGCCAGCTTGAAACCGCAACCTCGGATATCGGTTCGACAGTGGAGAGGAGCCTGATTGCAAATCTGCCGCTGGAGGTGTCCGGCACCGTCCGCAACCCGGTGCAGTTCATTACGCTCGTACCAGGATTTGTGGGAGGTGTGGGCAACAACCCCGGTAGCAACACGACCGACAATTTCAAGGTGAATGGAGGTCAAGAAGGCGGCACGGACATACTGGTCGACGGAGTCTCGATCTCCCTGGTGTCGGCCAACATCCAGGGGAACAAGGGCGTCTCGACGGAAGCGGTACAAGAATTCAAAGTGCTGCAGAGTAATTTCTCGCCTGAGTATGGTGCATCCGGCGACGGGATTGTGAGTCTCACTCTAAAGTCTGGCACGAATGACTTCCATGCTTCTGTTTATGATTTTCTGCGCAACCGCGCGCTGGACGCCAACAGTTGGAAAAACAATACTCTAAGCCAGCCTAAGTCGGTCAACACGCAGAATGACTTTGGATTCACTGTGGGCGGCCCCGCTTATTTCCCTCATCTTTATGATGGGAGAAATAAGACGTTCTTTTTCTTTGACTATGAAGGTTTCCGGTTTAAGACCGGGAGCACCGGGACGAGAACTCTTCCGACGGAAGCTTTTCGCGCGGGGGACTTTTCCGCTCTTTTGCCTGGGACACAGCTTTACGATCCGACCACGCACGCGGCTATCCCTGGGAACATCCTGACCAACGACCCGAATTTCAGCCCGAGTTCGGTGATGACGAATGTCTTCAAATTGCTTCCAGCCACGAACGGGAATCTCAGCGATAACGTCATAGACCCATCTATCTCCAGGACGACCGCTAATCTATGGGACGTCAAGATTGATCACATCATCTCCAACAAGCAGCGGATTTCTGGCGGTTTTGACTACGACAACACACTAACGGGCGGTGTTTCGAGCCTGGGACCGATTTTCGGGTCACACACATTGCAAAACACGCGATATGCGCGCTTCAGCCACAATTACATTTTCAGCCCAACTGCAGTCAACCAATTTCTGTTCGGATTCAGCCGGCGTTTCCGTGGTGAAACTTCGAACTCTCTTGGCCAGGGATTCCCGCAGAAAATAGGACTTACGGGGGTGCAGAACACGACCTTCCCGTGCATCAAATTTATCGGCAGCCCGACCGGAGAGCAGCTGAATAACTGCGGTGCATCGGAATTTGCCGACAACATATATCAACTGAACGATTCCGTGAGTTGGATCAAAGGCAAACACAACTTCAAGTTCGGTGGAGAAGTCCGCATGCTGCAATTCAACGTGCGGCGACTTACACAGTCCTCCGGTGAATTCGATTTCAAGGCCGCACAGACTAGCAGCTCGACTGGAACAGGGGGAGATGCGGTTGCCAGCGCGCTCTTCGGCCTCGTGGACACGGCGACACTGAACTACGGTGCTTTTAGCGGTGTGCGATACAAGGATTACTCCTTCTACGCGCAGGACTCATACAAGGTGAGGCCCCGCCTAACCCTGAATTACGGCCTGCGCTACGATCTGGGCCTGCCGGCCTCGGAAGCGTTTGATCGGTTTTCGGCGGTTGACCCGACGCTCGCTAACCCGGGCGCAGGTAATATCCTCGGGGCGTACACCTATTTCGGGACGGGGACCGGGCGGAACGGACGGAAGCGTCCGCAAGATACCTACAAGAAAGCATTCGGCCCGCGTGTGGGGTTCGCCTACAGCATCAACGACAAAACAGTTCTGCGCGGCGGATATGGCATCTTCTACCAGCCGCTGAAGGAAGGATCATTCGCCGACCAGGACGGCCTGGGATTCTTCAACCGGCAGACGGTTAACGTAACCAACGGTGGCCCGACGCAGATCGATGACGGCGTGACGCGAATTTTCCCTCCTTTCGGCCCCCTGACGCCTGAGGCTCAGAATAACCAGAATGGAGTGATTCTGGTGCCGCGAGGCAGCGGTCGGCCTGCGGACATGCAGTCCTGGAATCTCGACGTACAACGCCAGATCACGGCAAACCTAGTGGTAAGCGTGGCCTATGTCGGTTCGAAGGGCACTCACTTGCCAGCATTGAACATCATCCCCAATCAAGTGAGCACGTCGTTTCTCTCGCTTGGTAGCGACTTGACGAAGAATGCTACCTGCCTTTCAAGCGGGGGTTGTCCGAATGCCGTTGCCGCCGGTGTTACGTTGCCTTACCCCGGCTTCACCGGAAACATCAACCAGCTTCTTCGACCGTTCCCTCAGTACGGCGACTTTAACCAGGAAGATAACTCGTTCACCCCGGATCGCACTGGCAGCTCCACTTATCACGCGATGCAAGTGGGAGTGGAGAAGCGCTTTGCCCAAGGGTTAAGCTTCCTGGTTTCCTATACCATCTCGAAGAACATTACGGATGCCGACTCGGCAGGACCCGGTGTTTCCGGTTTCAACGGTACAAACAGCTTTATCGGCCAGAATTCCTATAATCGTGGAGCCGAAAAAGCGGTCAGCCAGCTCGATACACCTCAAAGCCTCGTGGCGAGCTTCTTCTATGAGTTGCCAGTCGGGCACGGCAAGCGGTACTTGAATGCAGGCGGGCCGGTAGACCGTCTAGTGGGAGGCTGGTACGTTTCCGGTGTCGCTTCCTACAAGTCCGGACTTCCAACGACAGTATACGGCCCTTGTGGTGGCACTGCGGGAGATGTCTTGTTCGCAGGGTGTCACTTTACCGGAATTGCCCGAGTCAATGTCTTGCCCGGAGTGCCCGAAACGAATAAGAGTTCGAATTTCAATCCCGGCACCACCCCATTCTTCAACCCTGCGGCTTTCACGGTTGCGGCTCCCCTGACGTTTGGCAACGAACCGCGCTCCCTCGCTCACGCTCGAACCTTTGGCGGTCGGAACGAGGACATCTCGCTGGGTAAGAAAACTCGGATCTTCGGCGAAAAGGGAACCGTCGATTTTCGGGCGGAGTTCTTCAACATCTTCAATCGGCACATCTACCAGGCACCCGGCGGATTTGCGCCGAACCTAGCTAGCCCATTTATTCCTGCAGGCAGTCCCGGATGTTCCGGCCCTCTGGCCTGCGGCTTCGGCGCAGTTACCGATGCTAGCGGACCGCGAACCATTCAATTTGGCCTAAAGATCGCATATTGATATCGGGGAACTTTGCTCGGAAAGCAAGCTGGGCAGAGCTGTACGCACGCCCCTATAGCCGGGGTGCAGACCTATGAGTGAGTTCAATCGGCGTCGTTTCGTGAAGACGATGCTGGTCACCGCTGTGAGTGCTGCCCCATCTTATGCGGGTTTTCCCGCAAGAATCGCCCTGCCATCTTTCGAATCAGATCTCCCATCGCTCTCAACAGATCTTGAAAACGGACCCCAGCGACTCCGCGTGTCCCCCATTGGCGCGCCGCTGGCCTTTCAGAACTTCCTGCGTGTCGGCGACGAGTGGAAACCTGCCACCTTGGCGAACAACCCAGTCGTGACAGGCGCTTCCTTCCCATTGCTTACCTCGCATGTTCGGCGTGAGGGTTCGAGTGTTCTCTGCGTGGGGGAGGGCAACGCGGAAGGCTTGAACGGCAAGGGTTTGTCCTACGGTTGGGAGTCGGAAATCAGCGCTCTGAGCTTCGGTGCTGACGCGTTCTGGTTCCGGTTTCGAACCACACTCCATCTCCCCGCGCCGGTCAGGCTGTCCCAGCACAGCCGGATCGAGCCCCAGGTCATCAACTGGTTGAGTTCCTCTTCCACTCTTATGGAAGGCCAGTCAGGAAGCTGGAGGCGCGTGCTGCTAGAACAACCCACGCGAAACTCTTTGGGCACTTACGGCAATGATCTTCCGGCGGTTTATCTTCTGGACCAGAGCGTTGGCGTCGAGACCATGATGTACTTCGATGTAGGCGAGATGGGTTGGATGTCGACTGAAAACCTTCCGCGCTTTCTGGTTTATCGCTGCTCCAGCATTTCGCGCATCGAACGCGACGGCACCCAGCGAATTGGCGTGGGTCTGCTTGCCGAGCAGAGCACCGGCAATGTCCTTCCTGAGGGCGACGTCAGAATCACCTACTGGCTTCTTCAGCGGCCCATGACTCGATTGCTTACCGAACAAGAGTCCGTGTCAAGGTGGATGCAAGCGCTGTTGCCCCTGTTTGAGGAAAAACTTACCTGGCCGGCTTGCGCCACTAGCTGGAAAGAATTCGCCTCAGGTACAGTGGAAGACTTGCAAGACAAGGGTGCGGCGCAGATCAAGGTGAACGGTCACACCGGGTTGCGCGCCTACGTTAAGGCCAGCTCCCAACTCTGGAACGACTCCGCCGACAACTTCGAGCTGATGACCGTCGCGGATGTCCTGTGGCCTTCGCTTCTCTACCTCCGGCTACATCCTTCGCCCAGTTTCGAACTCGAGTGCAATGAACTTCTGGCTGATCTTCCTGCTTTCTACCATGCGGACACCCACAGTATCAGTAACGATTTCACGCGGCCAAGGGAGGAGAGAGCCGATTCGTGGTACCCCTTCGAGAATGCCCTCATCAAGTACCCGATGATCGGTTCTCTGGCGGGATCCAAGGAAGTTACGGATCATTTCCTCGACGCCTTCCAGACCGCTCAGAAGATGGCTCAGCAGTACAATTATCTTTTCCCGATTTATTACCAGGTCGCTACTCTTCGAGCTGAAGGTGCCGGCACAAATTATGCCGTCGGCGGTTTATATGCTTGGGCAGCGATCTTGGCGAACAGATTGTCGGGAGAACAGCACTATCTCGAACAAGCCCGGCGCGCGATCCGGGTTCTATACACCGTCCCGGCAGAACGCCTCTTTCACGAGCCCCAGGAACTTGCCTACGGTGCGCTCGCGGCGGCGGAACTCGGTATGCAGGAGGAGGCGAAGTACCTGCTCTATGAAGAGCTCCGCATGTTTTACTGGTACTCCGATCCCAGTCAGAAGTCCCACGATATCCGCGGGATGGTCCAAGCAGCAGCCTCCATCCTCTATCCTGCTTTCAAGGAGAACGTGGAAGCCATTCTCCCGTGGACGGGGATTATGAAACGAGGGATCGTTTTTGAGGGTCTCCTGCGTTTCATGGACCAGCAGCGGCGCAGCAACTTCTATTTCTTCCAGGACTGTTCGGGAAAGGGAAAGCGCGAACCATCGGCATTCATTCCGTTCGAAAATCTGGGTACTTTGGAACTTGGTGGCATGACCGGAAATGTAGGAAAGGAAATTTACGGCGCCGGCGAATCCCTTTGGATGTATCTGATGTTTGAGGCATTGGGGAAAGTAAGTGACCGGGAGTTAATGCTGGTGAACCTGGACCTCCTCGACGTGGCCCAGGCAAAAGAGTTTCCGTCACAAGAGCTAAATTTCATCTTGTACAACCCCACGGCCGTTACGCGATCTGCAACGATCGCGATTCCTGCGGTGAGACAGCGAACCGTTCGCATGAGCGCAAATGGCCAGACCATCAGCGAAACGCTGCAAGTCCCGAGACGGTCTTTCATCCGATTGCTGGCCGAGTTCTGACCGGTAATCTGTTTGCTCGTATTCATGAAAGAAGAGCTTTTCTGGAAGTTTTCTATCGTGTTTTGTTCGGTCGCAAGGAGAGGAACTCTCGCTATGCTCAAAGTACTCTGTTTCGCAACCCGCGCGGCACGGGCATCCGCCGTTACCTGGTTCGTCGTTTTCGCGCTCGCCGCTGTTGCCGCCGTTCCATTTACTCCACCTTTTGGAAAGTGGACGCGGCTTTCCACCGATCCCATCGTGTCTCCCCGCGGCGACGCGTTCGAATCCGCAGGAACGTTTAATCCTTCCGTTGTAAAGAAGGATGGAAAATTCGTGATGCTTTACCGTGCGCAAGACCGCAACGGTACTTCGTCGCTTGGGTATGCCACGAGCGATGACGGTATTCGTTTCAATCGTCGGCCCGAGCCGGTCATGGTTTCCGAGGCGCCCTATGAGAAAGGTGGTGGTGTTGAGGACCCGAGGCTGCAAAAAGTCGGCAATACGTACTACCTGACCTACACGGGATACAACAACGTTGATGGAGTGGCTGCGGACAAGAAAGACGCTCAACTGTGCCTGGCTAGTTCTACGGACCTGATTCATTGGAAGCGGCAAGGCATCATCATTCCCGGTTACCAGGGCAAATGGAACGTGAAATGGACGAAGTCTGGCGCCATCGTTCCGGAAAAAATCAAAGGCAAATACTGGATGTACTATCTGGCCGACGCACGGGAAAAAGACAGTCAAATGGGCGTGGCTTACTCCGAAGATCTGCTGCACTGGACGGAGGCCCTCGACCACCCGGTCCTGTCAAGCCGCTCAGGATCGTTTGATTCCCAAGTTGTAGAGCCGGGACCGCCGCCAGTCCTCACGCCTGAAGGCATCTTCCTGATCTACAACGGCGCCGACGACAAACTGGTTTATTCAACCGGGTGGGTTCTCTTTGACAAGAAAGATCCCACAAAAGTTCTTGCACGCTCTCAAGAGCCGGTATTCGCCCCGGAAAAGGAATGGGAAAAGGTGGGGCAAGTTCCGAATGTCGTATTTGTAGAAGGCTTAGTCCGGGACGGCAAGCGCTGGCTGTTTTATTACGGCGCTGCGGACAAACACATCGGCGTCGCAACGGCGCGAATACTACCAGGTCCTCGATAATGGCTCTGCCAGGTGCCGTTTACTCCGATTCACACAGGGCGGGAGCACCGGCGAGAGGGGGACGGCATGGAATCGGGCTGAAATTTTGAAAGGCAATATGAAACTCAATTCTTGTCTTCTAAAGAGCACGGTGGTGGCGGCACTGGGCGGACTTCTTTTCGGGTTCGACACAGCCGTGATTGCTGGTACCACCCATGCGCTGAGGGAAACATTTCGCCTGTCACCTGCGGCGTTGGGAATGACGGTTTCCGCAGCACTCTGGGGAACGATAATTGGATCCATGTTGGCTGGAATTCCTGGCGATAAATTTGGCCGCCGTGACAGTTTGCGCGCCATGGCCGTGCTCTATCTCGTTTCAGCTCTCGGCTGCGCCTTTGCTTGGAATTGGAGTGCCCTCGTTCTTTTCCGCTTCATCGGCGGCCTCGGCATCGGCGGTTCCTCGGTGCTCGGCCCGATGTATATCGCGGAGGTCGCGCCGGCTAAGTGGCGAGGCCGGCTCGTAGGGTTGTTTCAGTTCAACATCGTCTTCGGAATTCTGCTCGCCTATCTGTCGAACTACATCGTAGGTACGATGCGGTTTGGCCCCGCGGAATGGCGCTGGAAGCTGGGCATCCCCGCGGTTCCCGCCATTTTCTTCCTGCTCTTGCTTTTTGGAATCCCGCGCAGTCCCCGCTGGCTGGTCAAAAAACAAAGGATCGCGGAAGCAAGAGATGTGCTCCGTCTGACGGGAGAGGAAAATTACGAGCAGGAACTCCAGGAAATTATCGCCTCGATCGATGCGGAGCATGTCGCTGATGATTCGCTATTCTCGTGGAAGTACCGCTTGCCGATTTTTCTAGCGGTTTCGATCGGCATGTTCAACCAGCTGTCCGGAATCAATGCGATCCTCTACTACTTGAACGATATTTTCGCTTTTGCCGGCTTCAACAAAGTATCTTCCGACCTGCAGGCCGTGGCCATTGGCGCGACGAACTTATTATTCACTATGCTGGCTATGTCCGTCATCGATCGCATTGGCCGCAAGACACTGTTGCTAATCGGTTCGGTAGGCACAGCGGCCTGTCTCGCAGGCGTTGCTGCCGTCTTTTTTACTCGCAGCCACCAGGATCTTCTCGTATGGCTGCTGATCGGGTACATAGCATTCTTCGCGTTTTCCCAGGGCGCGGTCATCTGGGTTTTCATCAGCGAAGTATTTCCCAATCGCGTTAGAGCCAAGGGCCAGAGTTTGGGCAGCTTTTCTCACTGGTTCATGAATGCGCTCATTTCCGGAATCTTTCCGCTTCTGGCCGCGTCCTCTGGCGGATACCCTTTCGTCTTTTTCTCTCTCATGATGGGACTGCAGTTTTTCGTGGTCTTATTTGTGTACCCTGAAACCAAAGGTGTGACTCTCGAGGAGATGCAGAAGAGGCTGGGTATTGCTTGAGCTGGTCACTGCAGCACACTGTACCTTAAAGAAATAGGTGTACAATTGCCGAGTTTTCGAAGCCAAGCGAGAGGAAATTCCGGTCGCCAATGTCGATATTGGCTGGGCTGCACCCATGAATAAGAGGGCTTTTATCAGGCTCTTCGCTGCGGTGATTGCAGGCCCTGCTATCTCGCCTCTGTTGGCCTGGGCGTCAAAAACCAAACTGAAGAACTGGGCGGGCAATCTCGAATACAGTACTGACCGCTTGTACTCCGCCAACTCGCTTGAAGAGGTGC
>Ga0137409_10003375_pt1 | contig 16942 bp, 16 predicted proteins | sample CZODoug1_16funga_FD_122059 | JGI IMG/M metagenome (GOLD analysis project Ga0137409, IMG submission 122059) | Vadose zone soil fungal communities from Angelo Coast Range Reserve, California, USA - CZODoug1_16fungal (Hybrid Assembly) | ecosystem: Environmental > Terrestrial > Soil > Vadose zone... | reverse complement strand
GATGGTGCTGATATTCAGCTGGATGCGGCCGGCCAGAAGATCGATCAGCGCAAGCGTGGAGCCCTTGTAAGGCACGTGCAGCATGTCGATCCCCGCCGCTTTCTTGAGTAGCTCGCCAGAGAGATGGCCCACACTGAAGTTACCGACCGAGGCGTAGTGCAGCTTGCCGGGATTGGCGCGGGCATAGGCAATGAATTCTTTCATGCTGGACGCCGGCAGCGCTGGGCTGGTGGTCAGGAAGTAGGGCGAGTCACCCAGCAGCGCGGCCGGCGCGAAGTCCCCGACCGGGTCGTAGCCCAGCTTCGGGCTGAGAATGTGGGCCAGCGCATGGGTCGTCGTCGTGCCGAGGCCCCACGTATAGCCGTCGGGCGCGGCGCGTGCCACCGTTTCCACGCCGATGGTGCCGCTCGCGCCGGAACGGTTATCTACGACGACCGGTTGGCCGAGCCGGTCCCCGCCGCGATACGCGACCAGTCGCGCCACGACGTCAGTGGTCGTTCCCGGTGGGAACGGTACGACGAAGCGAATCGGACGCGACGGATACGGCTGCGCGCCGGCGGGCGCTGCCAACGCGCAGCCAAGGAGGAAGGCGGAAGGCGGGAGGAGGAAGTAAAACCAACCTCCTTTTCCCTTTCCCCTTTCCCCTTTTCCCTTGTTGTTCATTCCTCATCCCTCCAGCGCCCGGTCGAGCCCGACCAACAGCTCTTCAAAGTCATTCAGCGAATTGAAGCGGGGCGCTGCGGCAAGGTGCGGTGTAATGATGACATTGCGGAACCCGAGCAGCGGGTCGTCGGCGCGGCCCGGCGCATCGTAATGGGGGTCGAGACCGAACCCTCCGAGGCGGCCGGCGCGCAAGGCGTCGAGTAGCGCCGCGCGGTCCACCAGCGGCGGGCGCGAAATGTTGACCAGGATCGCGCCCGGTTTGATCAGCCCGAGTTCCCGCTTGCCGATGATGCCGCGCGTGGCGTCGGTGAACGGCAGGTGCAGACTCACGAAGTCGCTGCCTGCCAGCAGCTCGCCGAGCGGAACGTAGGGTGCGCCGAAGCGCGCCTCCTCCCGCGCCGCGAGCCGGCGGCGCTGGGTGTAGACGATACGCATGCCGAATGCTGTGGCGCGCAGCGCCATCTCGCGACCGATTTCGCCGAAGCCGACGATGCCGATTTGCCGTTCGTACAGATTGCGCGTGCCGGTGATGCGCGCCCAGTTCGCGTTCGCCGTGTGCCGGCGGTCGTATTTTGCGGGCGAATGGCCGGCTGCCTGCAATTGCTCCAGGCTGATGAGGCCGGCGGTTTCGTGGATCTTGCGGGCGAGCGCCAGTATCAGTCCAAACGCATGCTCGGCGCAGGAGATGTTGGCCCGGCGCCGCAGGGTGAGCATCCGGATACCGGCCCGGCCGCAGGCGGCGGTATCGATACCCGACAGGACGGTGCCGTATTTCTGGACGATGCGCAGCATTCCACCCGCCGCCGCGATTTCCGGCTTTCCTAAAGCGAGCGATTCCGTGACCACGGCGGTGGCGCCAGGCATTGCGGCGAGCAGCCCGGCCTGGTCCGGGACCAACCGCACTTCGGCAGGGTAGAGGCGCTTAAGCCGCGCGCGCAGTCGCTCGCACCATCCGGTGAAATCGGGTTCTTCATGCGCAAAGAAGTGCGAGAAAGCCCCGATACGTTCGGCGGACACGGCGGGATCCAGGATGACCTGGATCAGCCGCGGGAACGGGTCGTCTTCGACGACCACTATGGGTCGGGTGACGGGTGACGAGTGACGAGTGACGGGTTTTGTTTTATTGGGTGGTGCTTTCGCACCCTTGCTTTTTGGCTTCGCAGGCTTAGCGGCGCTCATCACTCGTCACCCATCACTCGTCACGCCTTGTCGGGATTGATGTCGAGCGCCTTCAGCAACCGCGTCTGCATGTTGTAAGCGCCGATTAGCACCGTCAGCTCCAGTATTTCGCGTTCGCTGTGGTGCTTGCGCATGCCGTCGAACACGGCGTCCGTGACCGCGACATCCTGCGTCACGGCATCGACGTACGCCAGCAGCGCGCGCTCCTTCTCGCCGTAGACGCTGGACTTGCGCCAGTCGCGCAGGGCGTCAATTTCTTTTGGGGTGAGTCCGGCCGCTCCGGCATATTTCGATTCGTGGACGCTCCACACGTAATCGCAGCCGGTCAATGCCGAAACGCGCATGATGACGAGCTCCCGCACCCGGTCACCGAGGCCGGTCTGGAAGCGCACTGCATTATTGAAATCGAACCACGCCGAGGCGAGGCCGGGGGTGTGCAGCAGGGCCTTGTAGAACACATGTAGCTGGCCTCCGCGCGCTCCGCGGATTTTTCCGGCGAGCGCAGCGATGTCCGGCGTGGCGTTTTCCTCTATCAGGGAGATGCGCGGCATTGGCTTGATAAAGCGTGATAGGTGATATGTGACAGGTGATAAAAGTCAGTGCCCGGTGTAGCCGGGAGTTCTTATCACCTATCACCCGTCACATATCACGCCGTTGGGGACTAGATGCGTTTCGCCAGTTCGACGGCTTTGCCGATGTAGGTCGCGGGCGTGAGCGCGAGCAGCCGCTTCTTTTCCGCGTCGGGGATCGCGAGGCCCTTGATGAAGGCCTGCACGGTATCGCGCGTGATGCCTTCCTTGCCGCGTGTCAGCTTCTTCAGCTTTTCGTAGCCGCCGGTGATCCCGTAGCGGCGCATCACGGTCTGGATCGGCTCGGCGAGCACCTCCCAATTGCTCTCGAGGTCTCCCTTCATGCGGTTGCGGTCGGCCTCGAGCTTGTTGAGCCCCTTGAGGCAGGAATCGTAGCCAAGCAGAGTATGCCCCAGCGCGACGCCCAGGTTCCGCAGCACGGTGGAATCGGTGAGGTCGCGCTGCCAGCGGGACACCGGCAGCTTGTCGCTCATGTGCCGCAGCAGCGCGTTGGCGAGGCCGAGATTGCCTTCCGAGTTCTCAAAGTCGATCGGGTTCACCTTGTGCGGCATGACGGAGGAACCGACCTCGCCTTTCTTGACCTTCTGCCGGAAGTAGCCGAGCGAGATGTAGCCCCAGAGGTCGCGGTCGAGGTCGATCAGCACGGTGTTCGCGCGCGCGCAGGCGTCCAGCAACTCGGCGATCGAATCGTGCGGCTCGATCTGGATGGTGTATGGGTTGAACTCGAGGCCGAAGCTTTCCACCAGGCCGCGCGCGAGCTTTTCCCAGTCCACGCCGGGGTAAGCGGCGAGATGGGCGTTGTAGTTGCCGACTGCGCCGTTAAACTTGCCGGTCAGCTTGACCGCTGCAATACGCTCGCGCACCCGCACCAGGCGGTGGGCGACGTTGGCCAATTCCTTGCCCAGCGTCGTCGGGCTGGCCGGCTGGCCGTGGGTGCGGGCGATCATCGCGGCGTTGGCGAGCTCGCGCGCGAGCCCGGCCAGCTTCTCCGTGACGTGGTCGAGCACGGGCAGGAGGACCTTGTCACGGGCGTGCTTGAGCATCAACGCATGGGCGAGGTTGTTGATGTCCTCGGACGTGCAGGCGAAGTGGATGAACTCCGCGACCTTCGCGACCTCCCGGTTGCCCGCGAGCTTTTCGCGCAGGAAATACTCGACTGCCTTGACGTCGTGGTTGGTCTTCGCCTCGATCGCTTTCACCGCCTCGCCGTCGGCTTCGGAGAACTTCGCCGCCAGCGCGTCGAGCTGCGCCAGCGTAGATGCCGAGAACGGGGGTACTTCCTTGACGGCGGGGCTCGCGGCCAGCGCCTTCAGCCACTCGATTTCGATCTTCACGCGGTAGCGGATCAGGGCGAACTCGCTGAAGGTGTCGCGCAGCCGGGCGAGCTTGCCGTGATAACGGCCGTCGAGAGGGGAGAGGGCGTTGAGCGGGGAGAGCGCCATGACGGATGTATGCGTAATCCGGGAGGAAATTTTACCATGATGAGTATCCACATCGTGGTCACAGCCGCGTTCGGCGCGGGCATGCAGTTCGTGCCCGCTTCGTTCGGCTACAATCGAGTCCCCCGTGCGATTCATTCCAGTCGCGAATCCCCGGCGCGGGAAGAGGGCACTTCATGAACCGGCAATTTCGCTTCGGCATTCTCGCGCGCACCATGCTGGCGTGCTGCGCGGCGGTATTGTGGGCGGCAGGCGCAGCCGCACAATCGTGGAAACCGAGCAAGACTGTCGAGCTCATCATTCCGGGCGGCGCGGGAGGTGGCCAGGATCGCACGGCGCGCATCATGCAGAAAGTGATGCAGGAAGGGCTCGTTCCCACGGCCGTCACGGTGTCCAACCGCGCAGGCGGCGGCAGCAACCTGGCCTACGTGCACTTGAACCAGTTCAGCGGGGATGGGCACTACCTGGCCTCGGCCACGGCAACGCTGCTGACGAACCACATACTCGGAACCAGCCCGCTCAACTACACCCATTTCACGCCGGTTTGTATCCTCTACGGTGAATACATCGGCTTCGCCGTCAAGGCGGACGGGCCGTTCCGGACCGCAAAGGACATCATCGCGCGCATGAAAAGCGCGCCTGAGTCCGTGTCGTTTGCTTTCGGCACCAGCGCCGGCAATGCCAACCACATCGGGATCGCACTCGCACTGAAAGCGGCCGGAATCGACCCCGCGAAGGTAAAGACGGTGGTATTCAAGGCCTCGATCGAGGCCACCAACGCGCTGATGGGGGGACACGTGGACGTGGTGGCGACGCCAATGTCCACTTACATCCCGGTGCTGGGCACCGGCAAGATTCGCATAGTCGCCATCGCGGCGCCCCAGCGGGTCGGCGGCCAGTTCGCCGATGTGCCGACCTGGAAGGAGCAGGGCTACAACGCGGTGATGCCAAGTTTCCGGATGTTCATCGGTGCCAAGGGCCTCGAAGCGGCGCAGCTGCGCTACTGGGACGGAGTCTTCGCCAAGCTTGCGGCGAGCACCGAATGGAAGGCCGAGCTTGCCGCCAACGAGTGGCAGGGCTCGTACCTGCCGAGCGCCGAGACCCGCCGGTTTCTCGACGCCCGCTACGATGAATACCGGAAAATACTCACCGAGTTGAAGCTCGCTAGGAGCCAGTGATGACCGCAGCACACACCCTCGCCGAATTCGCCGCCAACCTCAAGTACGAAAGCATCCCCCCCGAAGTGCTCGAGCGCACCAAGGACTGCATCATCGACACCGTTGCCGCCTGTACCTACGGTTCCCAGATGCCGTGGACGCAGATTGTCATCGAACACGCGAAGCGCAACAGCGCGCCCGGTGATTGCAGCGTGTTCGGCACGCCGGTCAAGGTGCGCGCGCCGTTCGCTTGCCTCAGCAACGGCGCCGCGGCCCACGCATTCGAGCTCGATGCCCTGTGCGAGCCGAGCGTCGGCATTCATCCCGGCGCCGCGCTGTGCGTTCCGGGGCTCGCCCCCTCGCAGGGCCGCAAGGGCAACGGGAAAGCGCTGCTCTCCGCGGTCGTCGCGGGCTACGAGGTGTTGTACCGCATTGGCGACGCGGCGAATCAATCGATCGAGAAAGTCGGCTTCCATTCGCCGGGCGTGGTCGGTGCGTTCGGCACCGCGGTGGTGGTCGGCCGCCTGTTCGATATCGGCGCGGAGAAAATGGCGCATGCGCTCGGCATCGCGGGTTCGCTCGGCTCCGGGCTGATGGAGTTTTCGAAGACGGGTGGCATGGTAAAGCGCCTGCATCTCGGGCGCTCGGCGGAAAGCGGGTTCATGGCGGCGGTGCTGGCGCGCGACGGCTACACCGGCCCCTCCGGCGTGCTTGAGGGCAAGTACGGTTTCCTCAACACGTTCTGCCGCGGCGCGGAACCGGCGCGCCTGACGAAGGACCTGGGCAAGACCTGGCACGTGATGAAGACCAAGATCAAGCGCTATTCCTGCCACGCGACCTCGCAAGTGCCGGTGACGCTCGCGCTCGACCTCAAGGCGCAGCACCATATCACCGGGGACGACGTTGCCGGCATCACGATCGCCGCCAACGAGAAAACGGTGAGCCATCACACGATCAACGAGCCGCAGGACATGACGATGGCGCAGTACAGCACGCCGTTCAACGTCGCGCTCGCGCTCTACCTGGACCCGATGGACCCGCGGTCGTTTTCCGAGAAGAGCCTCGCCGACCCAAGGATCCGCGCGCTGACGAAAAGTGCCAAGGTCGAATTGTTCAAGGGGGCATCGAGCCCGGTGGCGCAGGACTGCCGGATAACGCTCAAGCTGAAAAACGGCACAGAAGTGTCCATGCAGGGCAACAACTTCAAGGGCACGCCGACGATGCCGCTGACGCGCGACGAGTTGCTCGAGAAATTCCTGAAGCTGACGGCGCACCGCGACCGGGCAAAGGCGGAACGTCTGTTCTCGCAGCTCGCCGCGGCGGAGAAGGTGACGGACTTCAGTACCCTCGATTTCGCGCTCTGAGCCCTAGGAAGAACATGAGGGGATATCCCCTTCATGCCCGGGCTCTCTCTAAGAGGTGGCCGCGGCTCGCGCGGCGTCGAGTTCTTTCTCTACCGCTTTGCGGTCGAATTTCGGCGAGAGCATTTCGATGAAGTCGAAAGCATATCCCCGCAGGTAGTGGTTCTTGCGGATCGCCAGGCAGCCGGTGTGGGGCTCGAACAGGTGGCTGACTTCGAGCGCGCGCAATTCCGAATCGCGCTTGGGTTCGAACGCAAGCCGCGGCAGCACGGCGATTCCCAGTCCGGCTTCCACGAACGCCTTGACGACGTCCGCGTCCACGCCCGCGAAGACGATGTGCGGCTCGAGGCCGCTGCGGGCGAACAGCTCGCTCATCTGCAGCTGGCCGTGCGAGCCGATGTCCAGAGTGATGAGGGGGTACTGGGAGACGGCTTTCAGTGTGACCCGCTTTTCCCGGAGCAGGGGATGCCCGCGGGGGGCAACCAGCACCCGCGGCAGCGTGCGGTATTCCAGGAACAGCAGCTCGGGAAAAACCTCGGCGGGGCGCGTGGTCAGCGCGATATCGGCTTCCCCCGAGGAGGCCAGTCTCGACACTTCGGCGGGACTTCCCTGCAGCAGGTTCATCTCGACCTTGGGGTAGCGGCCAACGAAGCGCCGCAGCACGTCCGGAAGGATGTAGCGGGCGAAGGTGAACGTGGCGGCCACATTCAGGCGGCCGGTATTCCCTTCCTTGAATTCGCCGGCCACGGCCTTGATATCGTCCAGCTCGCGGAAGACGAGGTTGGCGATGGCGACGATGCGCCGGGCCGGCTCGGTCATCTCCAGGATGCGGTTGCCGCTGCGGATGAAGAGGTCCACCCCCAGTTCTTCCTCCAGCAGGCGGATCTGCTTGCTGATTCCCGGCTGCGAGGTGTGCAGGGCGCCGGCCGCGCCCGAGAAGCTCAGCCCCTGCCGGGCGATCTCGCACAGATAACGGAGCTGATGGAGTTTCACGTGCCTGCCCCAGGGTGGCGGTTACGCCAAGTATATCCGATGGTTATCGACAATAACAATTCATTCATTGATGGTTATAAGACGGGTTGGTAACCTATGCGCCGGCACGAGGAAGCGGAGGCGGCTCATGGCGAACAAGGAAACGTTAGGCGGCGTCAGCGTTTATATCCCGACGGGGGACCTGGCGACCGTTGCGGCCCACCTGGCGCCGCGTCTCAGGACCGTGCGCGATGCGCGCATCGGCATACTCGACAACTGCAAGGAATTCGCCGACGTCGTGCTGCGCGGCGTGGCCGCGGCGCTCGAGCGCGACCACGGCGCGAAAGTGAAGTTCTGGCGCAAGTCCTACCTGGGCATCCCTTCGCCGTTCGCGGCGGAGATGGCAAAGGAGTGCGACGCCGTCATCAACGGCGTCGGGCACTGAGGGTCCTCGACCCCCTGGACCGCGCGTGACGCGGTAGAGCTCGAAAACCTCGGAACCCCTACCGTAACCGTCATCAGCACGGCGTTCGCCGCGCTCGCCCAGGTCACCGGCGAGGGCGCGGGGCAATCCAGCCTTCCCATTGTCGTCGTGCCGCACCCGGTCGGCGATCGCGACGAGAACGTCATGCGCCGCAGGGGCGAGGACATCGCGCGCGAATGCGTGCGTGTGCTCACCACGCCGGTCGTGGAGCTCGACCGCGAGTTCGACGGCAAGCGCTACCCGACGCCCAAAGCCGTCATGCCCCGATGAAGCCGGAAATTCCCCCGATCGCCGAGTCGAACGAGTCGTACGACTCCATCAACGACTACTTTTACTCGCGCGGCTGGACCGACGGATTGCCCATCGTGCCGCCGACCGAGGAGCGCGTGCGCGCGATGCTGGCGGGAATGCCCGGCCACGACGCGGACGAGCTGGTGAGCGTGGTCCCCCCGAAGATGGGCAGGGCGACGATGCGCCAGATCGCGATCAACGCCGTGATGGCGGGCTGCCTGCCGGAGTACCTGCCGGTGGTGATTGCCGCGCTGCAGGCGGTGTCGGAGCCCATCTACGGGCTTGCGCACCGGCAGACGACGACGCACGCCGGCGCGCCGCTCATCATCGTCAACGGCCCGATCGTGAAACGCCTGAAGATCAACGGCGGCCGGGGCCTGTTCGGGCCGGGCTGGAAGGCCAACGCGACCATCGGGCGCGCGCTGCGACTGGTCCTGGTGAATGTCGGCGGCGCGGGTCCCGACGTGGACGCGTCGCAGACCGGCCATCCCGGCAAGTACACCTTCTGCATCGCCGAGTTCGAGGACGCGAACCCGTGGGAGCCGCTGCACGTCGAGCGCGGGTTCAGGCGCGAGCAGAGCGTCGTCACCGTGGTGAACACGGAGGCGCCGCACAGCATGACGGAGAACGTGCAGACCCGTCCGGACGGCATCATGACGACATTCGCCTCGTGCATGGCGACCCTCGGCGTCAACAATCTCTACTCGCAGGGCCACCCGGTGCTGGTGCTGGGGCTCGAGCACGTGCACCACATCTCGGCGGCGGGCTGGAGCAAGATGGACGTGAAGCGGGCGCTGTTCGAGCGCGCCCGCCAGCCGTGGGGGCTGATGAAGAACCGCGGCAAGTCGAAGGGGCCACGCTTCCCGGAATTCGTGGACCAGAACGACGACAATTCGATGGTGCCGATCCTGTGGGAGGCGAAGGACCTCATTCTGATCGTGGGCGGCGGCGCCGGCGGCAAGTCCATGTTCCTGCCGACCGCGGGCGGGCAGAGCCTGAGCGTGTCGAAGCCGATCGAGGAGAAAACCGGGTGAGCGGCGTCAAGAGAAGGGCGCTGCTCTGCATGAGCGCAGTGCTTTGCGCCGCGGCTATCGTTCCCGCGGCTGCGCAGGGCTGGAAACCGGAGGGGCCTATCGAGATCATCGTGCCCTCGGCGCCCGGCGGCGGCACCGATCACACGGCGCGGGTGGTGCAGCAGATCCTGCAGCAGCAAAAGCTCGTGGCCGTGCCGGTCAACGTGGTCAACAAGTCCGGCGGCGGCGGGGCGCTGGCGGTGACTTACCTCAACCAGTTCCGGGGCAACGCGCAGTACATACACCTCGCTTCCGCCGTTTTCCTGACCGCCCACATCGTCGGGCGCACCACTACCCATTACACCGACGTGACCCCGCTCGCGCTGCTGCAGAGCGAGTACGTGGTCCTGGCGGTCAAGAGCGATTCGCCGCTGAAGAGCGCCACCGACCTGGTGGCTCGCCTGAAGCAGGATCCCGGCGCCGTGAGCATTTCCGTGGGCACCAGTTTCGGCGGGGCCAATCACTCGGCGATCGCCGCCATCGCGCGCGCGGCGGGCATCGATCCGAAGAAGCTGAAGACGGTGGTGTTCAAGGCCTCCTCGGAAGCCGCCGTCGCAGCGCTCGGCGGCCACGTCGACGTCGTGTCGGCAAGCGCGTCGCAGGTGCTGACCCACGTCCGCTCGGGCGCGCTGCGCCTGATCGGTGTGACCGCGCCGGCGCGGCTGAAAGGCGACCTCGGCGCGGTGCCGACGCTGAAGGAGCAGGGCATCAACGTGGAGGTCAATAACTTCCGGATGCTGCTCGGTCCGAAGGATCTCGCCCCGGCGCAAATCGCCTACTGGGACCAGGTCCTGGCGAAGATGGTGCAGGCCGACGAGTGGAAGAAGGACCTCGAGCGGGACGTCGTCGAGGGCACCTACATGAACAGCCGGGATATCCGCAAGTACCTGGATTCCGAATACGCCGAGCTCAAGAGCCTGCTGATCGAGATGGGGCTCGCCAAGTAACGCCGCGTGCGGTGCACGCCGGCGCCACGATCAACCTTCAGGGAGATTCATGAAACCCAACGATGTGAAAGAACCGCTGGCCGCGCACGTCGCGGCGTTCGTAGCAAAGACGCGCCACGGCGACCTTCCCGCCGAGACGGCGCGCGTCGTGAAGAAGCACATGCTCGATACGCTCGCCTGCGGCCTCGCCGGCGTGCCCGCCGAGGGCAGCGAGATCGTGCGGCGCTACATCGCAGGCCTGGGCTGCGAGGGCGGCAAGGCGACCGTGTTCGGCACCGCGCAGCGCACCATACCGCGCTTCGCGGCGCTGGCGAACGCCACTGCGATGCACGCCGACGATTTCGACGATACCTACCATCCGACGCGCTTCCATCCGACTGCGCCGGTGCTCTCCGCCGTGTGCGCGGTGGCCGAGGAAGCCGGTTCCTCCGGCGCCGACGTGCTGGCGGCGATCGCGGTCGGCACCGAGGTGTCCCTGAAGCTGAGTCATACGATCGACAAGCAGCATTACCTGCGCGGCTTTCACATGACCAGCACCTGCGGCGTGTTCGGCGCCACGGCGGGCGTGTGCAACGTGCGCCGCCTGTCCGCCGACGCCACGGCCCGGGCCATCGGCATCGCGGGCAGCAACTCCGCCGGGGTGCGCGAGAACTTCGGCACGATGGTCAAGCCGCTGCACTCGGGACGGGCCGCGGAAAACGCCGTGTTCGCGGCGTCGCTGGCCGGGATGGACTTCACGGCTTCGCCCACCATACTGGAAGGCGATCGCGGCTACTTCATGACCGGTGCGGGCGGCTATAACGCGGACGAGCTGCTCGGCAAGCTCGGCAATCCCTGGAACTACGTGGCCAAGCGCGTCGCGATCAAGCCGTACCCCTGCGGCAACCTGCAGCAGCCGGCGATGGACAAGCTGCGAGACCTGGTAGAAGAACATGACATCAAGCCGGGGCAGGTCGAGCGCCTCGCCGTGAAGAGCCACCGGCTGATGCCGCTGAATCTGACCTATCACCGCCCGGTGACGGGCCTGGAAGGAAAGTTCAGCATGGAGTTCAGCCTCGCCTCGATCCTCGTGCTGCGCCGCGCGGGGCTCGCCGAGTACAGCGACGAGGTGGTCAACCGCCCCGACATACAGGAAGCGATCGGCAAGATGGATTACACCGTGTTCAGCGACGAAGAGGCCGAGGCGAAGGGGTACACGCTGTGGACCACTTTCCTCGACATCAAGCTGAAGGGCGGGCGGACGATTTCCGCGCGCGTGGACGTTGCGAAGGGCAGCGCCACGCTGCCGATGAGCGAGGAGGAAGTTGCTCGGAAATTCCGCGAATGCGCGGAGTTCGCCGGCTGGAAAGGCGCGACCTCGGACAAGATCATCGAGCACGTTCTCGGCCTCGAGAAGGTGAAAGACATACGCGATCTGACCCGGCTGCTGGGCGCTGGCGCGTGAATGGAGCATCACGTACTCACCATCGCCGAAGCGTCCGCGCTGATTCGGCGCCGCGAGCTGTCGCCGGTCGACCTGGTGGAAGGATTGCTCGATCGCATACAGGCGCTCGATTCCCAGATCAACGCGTTCATCACCGTCACCGGTGAGCGCGCCCTCGAGCGCGCGAAGCAGGCCGAGCGGGAGATAGCCGCCGGTCGTTGCCGCGGGCCTCTGCACGGCATTCCATTCGCGCTGAAGGACATCATCGAGACCGACGGTATCCTGACGACGGCGCATTCGCGCGTGCTGCGGGACAACGTTCCGCGACGCGATGCGACGGTCGTGGACAAGCTCTACGGCGCGGGCGCCATTCTGCTGGGGAAAGCGGCGACCCACGAGTTCGCGCACGGCGGCCCCTCCTTCGACCTGCCGTGGCCGCCGGCGCGCAATCCGTGGAACACCGACCATCATCCCGGCGGTTCGTCGTCGGGCTCGGGCTCGGGCGTATCGGCCGGTCTGTTTCCGATGGCGCTAGGCAGCGACACCGGCGGCAGCGTGCGCAATCCGGCGAGCTGCTGCGGCATCGTCGGCCTGAAGCCGACCTACGGTCTGGTCTCGCGGCGCGGCGTCTTCCCGCTCTCCTTCACCCTCGACCATATCGGGCCGATGACCCGGACCGTCGCCGACAATGCGCTGATGCTGGAGGTGATCGCCGGCCACGATCCGCGTGATCCCGGCAGTGCGGCCGTGCCGAACGGCCACTATGCGGCCGGCGTGGAGCGCTCCGTGCGCGACCTGCGCGTGGGCTTCATCCGCCACTTCCACGAAATCGACGTGCCGGCCGAGCCCGAGGTCACGGCCGCGCTCGAGCACGTCGCCCGTACCTTGCAGTTGGAGGGCGCCGAGGTCCGTGACGTCCATCTGCCGACGCTGGGCGAGTTCGGCGCGGTCAATCGCGTGATCCTGCAGAGCGAGGCCTGGGCGATTCATGGTCCGTGGCTGCGCGAGCGGCCCGGCGATTACGGCCAGCTCGCGCGACGCCGCCTGATGGCGGGTGCGTTTTTCTCGGCCGGCGACTACGTGCAGGCGCAGCGCCGCCGGCTGGAAATGATCGCCGAGGTCGAAGCCGCGTTGCGCGAGGTCGACGTGCTGCTGTGCGCCAGCTCGATGGACCCAGCCTGCCGCATCGACCGTCCGGCCGACATCGAGCGCACCTATCCGCGCCAGGCACGCACGCCCTTCAACGTCACCGGCCACCCCGCGCTTGCCATGATGGCAGGATTGTCTCTGGGTGGCCTGCCGCTGTCGGTGCAGTTCGTCGGCCGCTATTTCGACGAGGCGACCTTGTTCCAGGTGGCGCGCGCCTGGGAGCAGGCCTCCGGCGTCGACAAGAAGCATCCGCCGATCGTCTAAGGGCTGTCATCCAACCGACACGCCGAGCGTGTAGTTCGAGGCCCCGTGCCTGCGGACCCGCGTTGCTTGACACTGTCTTTGGAAAGGCCGTTAGATTTCCCCAATAAAACTGGGAATAGTCGAGCTTTGCTTCGGGAGGAAGAATGTCTCGCCTAGATCGTCGGCAGCTTCTCGCCTCCGGCAGCCTCGCGGCCGGCGGGCTCCTGCTCCCGCGCTTCGCCATCGGCCAGGCCGACACCCGGCCGGTGATTTCCATCGCCGTGCAGCAGATCGCGACCAGCGCCAACCTCGAGACGGTGCGCGAGCGCTCCAATGTCGGCGAGCGCGTGCAGACGCCGATCTTCGAGAACCTCATCGCCCGCAACCTGCAAGGCAAGCTCGAGCCGGTGCCCGGGCTGGCTGAAAGCTGGCGGCGTATCGACGAGCGCACGGTCGAATTGTCCCTGCGTAAGGGCGTGAAATTTCATAACGGCGATGAGATGAACGCCGACGACGTGGTGTTCACCTTCGGTCCGGAACGCATGTTCGGCTCGGGCGCCAACACCCCCTCGAGCAAGACGCTTTTCACCACCGTGATGACGCGCGACAGCGTCGAGGGCAAGACGCTGCCGCCCGAGGTCGTCGGCATCGCCAAACGCATCTGGCCGTCGCTCGAGAAGGTCGAGGCGGTCGACCGCTACACGGTGCGTTTCGTCAATCGCGTGCCCGATGTGACCCTGGAGGGCCGCCTCGCCGGCCCGGCCAGCGAGATCATCAGCCGGCGCGGCTTCATGGAAGCCAAGAACTGGATCGAATGGTCGCGCAAGCCGGTGGCGACCGGCCCCTACAAGGTGCGCGAGTTCAGGCCCGACGAGAGCCTGGTGCTCGATGCGCATGACGACTATTGGGGCGGACGGCCGCCGATCAAGACGCTGCGCTTCGTCGTGGTTCCCGAAGTTTCGAGCCGCATCAACGGCCTCTTGACCGGCGAATACCAGTTCATCTGTGACGTGCCGCCCGACCAGGTGACGACCATCGAGCAGAACCCCAAGTTCGAGGTCCAGGGCGGTTTGGTCACCAACCACCGCATCACGGTCTTCGACAAGAATCACAAGCAGCTCGTCGATCCGCGCGTCCGCCAGGCGATCACCCACGCCATCGATCGCCAGGCCATCGTCGACAGCCTGTGGGCCGGCCGCACGCGCGTGCCGCCCGGCCTGCAATGGGAATTCTACGACAAGATGTTCATCGAGGGCTGGACGGTGCCGGCCTTCGATCCGGCCAAGGCGCGCGAGCTCTTGCGCGCTGCCAACTACAAGGGCGATCCCATCCCCTTCCGCGTGCTCAACAACTACTACACCAACCAGGTGGCGACCGCGCAGATCCTTGTCGAGATGTGGAAGGCCGTCGGCCTCAACGTCCAGATCGAAACCAAGGAGAACTGGACCCAGATCATGGAGCGCTCCAATACACGCGCGGTGCGCGACTGGTCCAACTCCGCGCCGTTCAACGATCCGGTTTCCTCCATCGTCGCGCAGCACGGCCCGAACGGCCAGCAGCAGCAGATCGGCGAATACGCCAACGCCGAAGTCAATACGCTCTCGGAATTCCTGGAGACCTCGACCGACCGCCCCGCGCGCCGGAAGGCCTTCCGCCGCATGCTGGAAATCTGCGAGCGCGAAGACCCCGCCTATACGGTGCTGCATCAGAATGCGGTCTTCACCGCCAAGCCGAAGTCGATCAAGTGGAAGGCTGCGCCAGCCTTCGCGATGGACTTCCGCGCCGGCAATTTCGAGGCGTGAGGCCGATGGCGCCGCTGGTATCGATCGAGAACCTCACGGTCACCTTCGATGGCGTAACGGTGCTGCACGGGATTGATCTGCAGGTCGAGCGCGGCGAAGCGCTTGGCCTGGTCGGCGAGTCCGGATCCGGCAAGTCCGTCACGTGGCTCGCTGCCCTCGGTCTTCTGCCAACGGCCACGTCCGTTGGCGGCCGCGTCAGGCTGGAAGGCGCTGACATCCTCGGCGCCCCGCCAACCGAACTCGACCGGGTTCGCGGCGGGCGGGTCGCCATGATCTTTCAGGATCCGGCAAGCGCGCTCAATCCGGTGCTGTCCGTCGGCAAGCAGATCGGCGAAAGCCTCGCGCTGCATCGGGGCCTTTCGGGCGCGTCGATCCGGTCCGAAGCCCGGCATCTGCTCGATCTCGTCGGCATTCCCGATCCGGAGCGACGGCTCTCCGCCTACCCGCACGAATTCTCGGGCGGCCAGAACCAGCGCATTATGATCGCCATGGCGCTCGCCGGAAATCCGGACCTGCTGGTCGCCGACGAACCGACGACGGCGCTCGACGCAACCATTCAGTCGCAGATTCTCGAACTGATCGGGCGTGTCCGGCGGGAAACCGGCATGGCGCTCGTGCTCATCAGTCACGACCTCGGCGTCGTTGCCGAAAATTGCGACCGGGTCGCCGTGATGTATGCGGGCCGCATTGTCGAGGAAGCCGCGGCGGACGAACTGTTCGCCGATCCGCGCCACCCGTATACGCTGGGGCTGACAGGCGCGCTGCCGCCGATCGATGGTCCGCGCCGCCGGCTGACCGCCATACCCGGCATGGTGCCGAATCCGAAGGCGATGCCGCCCGGCTGTGCATTCGCACCGCGCTGCAGTTCGACCGACCGGCTTTGCGAAAGCAATCTGCCGCGCTTGCGCGCAATCGGCGAACGACGACGGATCGCCTGCGTGCTGGAGAGCGGTGCGCGGCTGCACCCGCCTATGCTGGAGGCCGCCGCGGAATGACGGCGCCTCTCGTCAAGGTCGACGCCATCGTCCGCAACTATCGGATGCGAGCCGGCATGTTTGGCCACGTCGCCGACCTGCGCGCGGTCGACGGCGTCTCGTTCGACATCCGGCGCGGCGAAACGCTCGGCCTCGTCGGCGAGTCCGGCTCCGGCAAATCGACCACCGGGCGGATGGTTCTCGGACTCGAAGCGCCCGACAGCGGCTCGGTCGCCTTCGACCAGGCGACAATTCCTACCATCGGATCTGCGGCGTGGCGCTCCCAGCGTGCCCGCATGCAAATGATATTTCAGGACCCGCTCGGCGCCCTCGATCGCCGGTGGACGATCGCGAGACAGGTGCGCGAGCCGCTCGACATCCACAACATCGGCGACGATGCCTCCCGCGCAGTGCGCGTCGACGAACTGCTCCATTCGGTCGGTCTCGCGCACGATCAAGGCCTGCGCTATCCGCACGAGCTCTCCGGCGGTCAGCGGCAACGGGCGGTCATCGCCCGAGCGCTGGCAACGCGGCCCGACTTCCTGGTCTGCGATGAACCGGTCAGCGCGCTCGATGTTTCGATCCAGGCTCAGGTCATCAATCTGCTGATCGACCTGCAGGCGGAACTTGGGCTCACCATGCTGTTCATCAGCCATGATTTGCGCGTCGTGCGGCAGATCAGCCGGCGGGTCGCGGTGATGTATCTTGGCCGTATCGTTGAGCTCGGCGATGCGGACCACCTTTTCGCCGCCCCGCAGCACCCCTATACGCGCGCGCTGGTCTCCGCTTCACCAGCACCAGGACGGCGCAGCGCCGAGCGGATCGTTCTGACCGGCGATCCGCCAAATCCCGCGGCGCGGCCGGCCGGCTGTGCCTTTCACCCGCGCTGCTCTCACGCCTTTGCACGCTGTCGCGTGGAATCGCCGAAACTCGTCGAGACCGCGCCCGATCGCAGCGTCGCTTGCCATCTGATCGATGCCGGGACTGTCCCGGCCGCCGCCTCGGAGGCCGCCGCCTGATGCTGCGATTCTTCGCCGTTCGCATTGCCCGCGCAATGCTCACCATCGCGCTGGTCGTCACCTTTGCCTTCGTCGTGCTGCGTCTTTCCGGCGATCCGGCGCTGATCATCATGGGACCGGAAGCGCCGCCGGAGGTGATCGCCGCCTTCCGCAAGGCCTGGGGCCTGGATGACCCG
>Ga0137409_10003374_pt1 | contig 16947 bp, 16 predicted proteins | sample CZODoug1_16funga_FD_122059 | JGI IMG/M metagenome (GOLD analysis project Ga0137409, IMG submission 122059) | Vadose zone soil fungal communities from Angelo Coast Range Reserve, California, USA - CZODoug1_16fungal (Hybrid Assembly) | ecosystem: Environmental > Terrestrial > Soil > Vadose zone... | reverse complement strand
CCCTCCACGATCATCGGATTGATCACGCGGCCGCAGTCGTGCACGACGACGTAGCGCTTGATCTCGACCTGCGCCGTTTCCGGGTCGACCTCGACGATCATCGCGTGGACGCCGTTCGCAGTGCTGCCGCGATCGGGGCCGAAGTACGCGGTAGCCTCGAGGCCGGGCTCGGTGCCCGGCCGCACCGCGCCGCGCAGCGGATTCGCCCTGAGCGCCAGCGCGCCGAGCGCAAGGCCGCCCTGCGGGTCGCCGCGCACCTGGACTCGCCCGCCATCGAGCACGAGATCCGCCGCCGCGGCTTTGAGCTCGCGGCTCGCCAGCTCGAGGATCTTCTCGCGGACTCGGACGGCCGCCGCATGGCAGGCGCTGCCGGCCACTACGGCGCCGCGACTCGCGAACGTGCCGGTGCCCCAATGGAACTCCCGTGTGTCGCCCGTTATCACGTGCACGTCCGTAACGTCCACGCTCAGGACGTCGGCCACGATCTGAGCGAACACCGTAAAATGCCCCTGCCCCTGCGTTCCCACGCCCGTCGCCAGCCGTACGCGTCCACTCGGCTCGACCGTGACCCGCGCACCTTCGTACGGTCCGATCCCCGTCCCCTCGACGTAGCACACCACGCCGATTCCTACGTGACGCCCCGCCGCCTTGAGCCGTGGCTGCTCCTCCCGCACGAAGCGCCGGTAGTCGATGACTTTGAGCGCTTCGTCGAGGGCGGGCTCGTAGTCGCCGCTGTCGTAAGTGAGCGGCGCCGAGTCCTGGAACAGGATTTCGTTGTTGAAGGGGAACTGGTCGCGCCGGAGCAGGTTCTTGCGGCGGATCTCAGCACGGTCCATCCCGAGCTCCTTGGCCGCGAAGTCCAGGAGCCGCTCGATCACGAACACGCCGTGCTGGCGCCCCGCGCCCCGCACCGGCGTAACGATGGTCTTGTTCGTGAAGACCGCGGTGAACTCGCTCTCGTAACTCGGGATGTCGTAGGGGCCGAGCAGCGTGCACTGGCTGTTGATCGGCACCGTGAGGCCGTAGGGATCGTAGGCGCCGGTGTCGTGCAGGAAGACGTCCTTCACACCGAGGATCTTGCCGTCCTTCGTCACCGCGAGCTCGGCGTCGTGGATCTGGCCGCGCTCCTGCGTGGTGGCGAAAAAGTTCTCCTGGCGGTCTTCGGTCCATTTGACCGAGCGGCCCAGCCGCATCGCCGCCCATGGCACCAGCACTTCCTCCGGATAGAACATCATGATCTTCGGTCCGAACCCGCCGCCCACGAACGGCGCGATGACGCGCACCTGCGACTCGAGCAGGCCGAGCAGCTGGGCGAGGCCGTTCCGGATGGGGATCGGCGCCTGCGTGGTATCCCACACCGTCAGCTCCTCGGCGCGCGGGTCCCAGTGCGCCGCCACTGCGCGGTTTTCGATGGCGGCCGACGCGCCGCGATCGTAGCGGAATCGGCGCTTGATGACAGCATGGGCGCGGGCCTTGGCCCGCGCCCAGTCGCCTTTCCGCTGTACCGCATGCGCCGCCAGGTTCGACGGCAGGTGGTCGTGCACGCGGGGCGCCCCCGGGGCGAGCGCGGCCTCGAGGTCCACCGCGGCGGGAAGCGGCTCCGCCTCCACCACGATGTCGTCCAGGGCGTCTTCGGCCACGTAGCGGCTCTCTGCCACGACCATCGCGATGGGCTCGCCCACGTGGCGCAGCTTGTCCTTGGCGAGCGGGACCTGAGTGCACGAGTTGAAGACGAGGCCGGCGATGGGAGGGGGCGTCACAAGCAGCGGACCGGGGCGCCAGTAGTCGCCCAGGTCCGCCGCCGTATATGCCGCCACGACTCCCGGCCGTCCGCGCGCGGCGGACGCGTCGACGCTCGTGAGGCGGGCGTGGGCGTGCTGGCTGCGGAGAAATGCGACGTGCAGCAGCCCGTCGAGCCGCACGTCGTCCACGAAGAGCGCGCGCCCAGTGAGGAGCCGCGCGTCCTCGTTGCGACGGACGCGCTCGCCGATGCCGCTAGGCGCGCGGGGAGGCGCCACAGGCGAGTTTCACGGCCGCGACGATGTTCTGGTAGCCAGTGCAGCGGCACAGGTTCCCGGAGAGCGCCTCGCGGATCTCGCGCTCATCCGGACCGGGATGATCGCGCAGGAACGGCACGAGCGTCATGAGGATGCCGGGCGTGCAGAAGCCGCACTGCAGCCCGTGCGCCTCGCGGAACGCATCCTGGAGTGGATGTAGCGCGTCACCCGAGGCGTCTCCGCCGCTCAGGCCCTCGACGGTCTCGACCTCGTGCCCGCCGGCCTGCACCGCGAACATCAAGCAGGAACGGACCGCCTCGCCGTCCAACAGGACCGTACAAGCGCCGCACACGCCGTGCTCGCACCCGACGTGCGTGCCGGTGAGTCCCAGCTCGTGGCGCAGGAAGTCGGAGAGGAGCAGCCGCGGCTCCACCGCGCGCTCATGGCGCACGCCGTTGACGGTGAGTTCGATGGCCATCGGCCCGCCCCCCTGACTCACTCGACGCCCTCCAGCACCCAGATGTCCCCGCCCCTCGGCGCCGCTCGATCGAACAGCAGCCAGCGGCCGTCAGGCGACCAGACGGGATAGTCGATTCGCATGTCGGGGTCCGGCAACTCGAACACCTGGTATGGCGCTGCCCCGCTGGTGGGATGAGCCCAGAGCACCTTGTGACTCCGGACATCCATGATCAGGGAGCGGCTCGGGTTGAAAGACATATGAGCGCCGCTCGCCACGTCGGGGAGTCGCTCGACAGCACCGGTCTCGACCGAGACTCGATCGATCTGCGGACCGCTGGGCGTGTCCGCCCGGAAGGTCACGAACCGCCCATCGGGCGACCATCGCATGAAATGCCCCCCGACCGCCAGCGACGTCAGCGGCCGCTGACCGGTGCCGTCCGCGTTCATCACCCACGCCTCGACCCGACCGCCTCGGTCGGAATGAAACGCAATGCGCCGGCCGTCGAGCGAATAAAAGGGGTCGGTATCGATCGCCGGATCGCGGGTGAGGCGGCGCAGCTCTCCGTCCGCCACGCGCACGGTCCAGATGTCGTTGTTCCCGGAGCGCGCTGAGAAGAAGGCGATGAACGCGCCGTCCGGCGACCAGTTGGGCTGGTAGTCCCCACCCGGGCCCGTGGTCAGCTGGCGATCGGACCGGTCGGCGAGCACGTGAAGCCAGATGTTCATTTCGCCGAGCCGGTCGGAGTTGAAGGCGATGGTCGCGCCGTCGGGGGACCAGGCGCCGCGGCTCTCGACGCGCGTCGTCGCGATGACGGGCTCGGGCGCGCCCGTGGTCCTGCCAGTCACGGGGTCCACCGGAAGGCGCCACACATCGGAATTGATGCCGAGCACCGAGAACGCGAGCCGCTTTCCGTCCGGCGCAAGGGCCAGCTCGACGTCGTCACCCGCGCCGGTCGTGAGTTGCTGCGGCGGCCCGGCAGAGAGGGCCGCCGCGGCGACGCCCAAGCGCCAGATGTTGAGGCCACCGCCTCGCGAAGAGCTGAAGTAGATGAAGCGCCCGGACGGCGACCACGCGGGGTTGAGATCGATGACGTTGTCGTTCGTCAGCCAGGTCGTCGCTTTGGAGGACACGTCCACCACCAGCACGTCGGACTTGGTCTTCTGGATTCGCCGGAACACGATGTGCGTGCCGTCCGGCGACCACCGCGGCGTCGCATGCACCACCGCCTCCGAGCTGTCCCCCGTCACCTGCTGCGGATTGCGACCGGCGGAGTCGGTGACCCAGATACGGCGCGGCCCGGCCCATGCGGCGTCGAAGGCGAGTCGCGCGCCGTCGGGCGAGTACGATGGACTGAAGGCCTTTGGGACTACCAGCTGTCCTCGTCCTGATGCCACGTCGATCGTCCAGACATCCCCGCCTTCGGCGTACCACCCCAGCACATCGCTCGGCTCGAGCTTCCCCGCGGCGAGACTCGCGCGCACGAACGCGATCCGCTTGCCGTCCGGCGACCAGCTCGGCTGGATGTCGTCCTGCGCCCCGACGGTGAGCTGCCGCTCCTCGCCTGACCCGAGGCGTTTCACAAACAGCTTCTTGTAGCCGCCCGCGTCACCGACGAACACCAGGCGCTGTCCATCGGGCGACCACGCCGGCCACTCCTCGACACCCTCGCGAAACGTCAGCTGCACGAGATGCCGGGCGAGCGCCGACGCGACCGACCCCGAGGCCGCCTCTCGTGTCCGGCCGCCCGGCGGCCAAGTCCAGCGCAGCGCCACCACCACCGCCGCGGCGGCAAGGGCGAGTACGCCCAGCACACTCGCCGCCCGACCCAGCCGGCGGGGCGCCGCTCGGGCGGCCTCGGGCTCGATCCGCAGCGCGTCGGCGAACTGGGTAACGGTCGCAAAACGGTCGGCCGGCGCCTTGGCGAGCGCCCGGATGATCGCGCGCTCCACGCTCCCGGGCACCGTCTCGCGAGTGGCCGAGAGCGGTGGGACGGCGGCAGTGAACCGCTTCGCCATTAGGGCTTGTGCTGTGGGTCCGGTGAAGGGCGGCTCCCCAGCGAGCATCTCGTAGAGCACACAGGCCAAGGCGTAGATGTCCGTGCGCCCGTCGACCCGGGACTCCCCGCTCGCCTGCTCGGGACTCATGTAGGCCGGCGTCCCCACGGCCATACCGGTCTCGGTCAGCCGGTCGCCCCCCGCGGCGCTGATCGCCCGGGCGATTCCGAAGTCGACCACGACCGCGTGTCCCGCCTCGAGCAGGATGTTCTCGGGCTTGATGTCCCGGTGGACGACGCCGCGGCTATGCGCGTACGCGAGAGCGTCCGCGACCTCGCGGGTAATCCGGAGCGCGTCGTCGAATGGCAGCTGCGTCTCCCGCTCGAGCCAGGCGCGCAACGACTCACCCCCAACGTAGGGCATAACGTAGTACAGCAGCCCGGCCGCTTCGCCGGAGTCGTATAGCGGCAGGATGTTGGGATGCTGCAGGTGGGCGGTGACTCGGATCTCGTTGAGGAACCGCTCGGCGCCGAGCATCGCCGCGAGCTCCGGGCGAAGCACCTTGATCGCGACCTCGCGCTGGTGCTTCACGTCTTCGGCGAGGTAGACCGTGGCCATCCCACCGGTGCCGAGTTCCCGCTTGAGGCGGTAGTGGTCCGCGAGGATAGCGCGCAGACGCTCGAGGGGTTGCGGCACGAGGCAAACATGGGGCTCTCGGGAAAACGTCGCCAGTAGTGTGCCCGCACCATTGCCCTTTCGCGGAGCTCGACTCAGAATTCCGAACTCATGAAGCGTCGCGAAGCACTCGCCAAGCTCACCGGCCACGAGCGGTACGTGGACGATCTGCCGCTCGAAGGCTTCCTGTGGGGCATGACGGTGCGGAGCCCGGCGCCGCGCGGCCGCGTCACCGCGATCCGGTTCGGCAAGGACATCGACTGGTCCCAGTTCGTCGTGGTGGACCACCGCGATATCCCGGGACCGAACGTCGTGGCCCTGATCGAGCAGGATCAGCCGGTGCTCGCGGCCGACTACGTACGGCACGTGCACGAGCCGGTGCTGCTCGTCGCTCATGCGTCGCGCGAGGCGGTGCGACGCGCCGTCCGCTCGGTCGAGGTCGTGGTCGCGCCCGAGCCGCCGGCCCTCGACTTCCGCGTCCCGCCCGCCCCGGACCAGATCCAATACGGCAGCGACAACGTCATCAAGCATCTGAAGATCGAGAAAGGCGAAGTGGAGCGCGCGCTCGCCGGAGCCCCGGTGGTCGTCTCCGGGACGTACGAGACCGGTGCGCAGGAGCACGTCTACCTCGAAACCCAGGGGATGATCGCCTATCTCGAGGGGGACATGCTGGTGGTGAAAGGCTCGATGCAGTGTCCCTACTATGTCCTCAAGGCGCTGCAGCACGCCCTCGCGCGCGAAGAGTCCCTGGTCCGCGTGATCCAGACGCCCACGGGCGGCGGGTTCGGCGGCAAGGAAGAATTCCCGTCGCACATCGCCCTGCACGCCGCGCTGCTGGCGCTGAAGGGCGGCCGGCCGGTGAAGCTGATCTACGACCGCGGCGAGGACATGGCCGCCACCACCAAGCGGCACCCCGCACTGGTGCGGCACCGCACGGGGCTCACGCGCGACGGCCGGCTCGTCGCGCAGGATATCGAGGTCGTGATCGACGGCGGGGCGTACGTGACGCTATCCCCGGTCGTCCTGTCGCGCGCGATCATTCACGCCGCCGGGCCGTACGCGTGCGATCACGTGCGCATCACCGGCCGCGCGATGTTCACGAACGCCGTCCCGTTCGGTGCGTTTCGTGGGTTCGGCGCGCCCCAGTCGCAGTTCGCAGGCGAGCGCCACATGGACGTGATCGCCGGGTCCCTCGGGATCGATCCGGTCGAGCTGCGACGCGTCAATCTGCTCAGGGACGGCCAGACGACCGCCACCGGTCAGGTGATCCGGGATGGCACCGACCGCCTGGCGGTGATGGAGCGGGCGCTCGAGCTTTCCCGCTACCGAGAAAAATATCGGGAGCACGCCGCGTTCAACGCCACGCACGCGACGCTGCGCCGGGGCTCGGGGCTCGCCACGTTCTATCACGGCGCCGGTTTCACCGGCGGCGGTGAGGTGGCGCTCAAGTCGCGCCTGCGCGTGGCAGGCCGGCCGGACGGCGGCGTCGAGGTGTTGAGCGCCAACATCGAGATGGGCCAAGGGACGCTGACGGTGTTCACCGAGCTCGCGGCGGCACGGCTGGGATTGGCACCGGAGGACGTGACCATCGCCGAAGCCGACACCGGGCGGGTGCCGAACTCGGGTCCCACCGTGGCGTCGCGCACCACGATGATCGTGGGCGGACTGGTCGAGCGCGCGGCGGATGATCTGCGCCGCCGGGTGGGCCTCGACGACTCGGCCCGCGGGGCGACCGTGAAGCGGGCGATCGGGCAGTGGCACCGCGAGCACCCCGGGGAGCCGCTGTTCGGCGAAGCGGCCTACGAGGCGCCACCCGGGATCACCTGGGACGACAAGACGTACCGAGGCGACGCCTACGGTGCGTTCGCGTGGGCCACCTACGTCGCCGACGTCGAGGTGGATTTGCGGACCTGCACCACCCGCGTGATCGACTTCGTCGCGGTGCAGGAAGTAGGCAAGGTGCTGAACCCGACGCTCGCCACGGGACAGGTCCAGGGGGGCGTAGTCCAGGGGATCGGCTGGGCGTTAATGGAGGAATGCAAGTGGCGAGACGGGGCGATGGCGAATAATCAGCTCACCAACTACCTGATCCCCACCTCCGATGACGTTCCCTCGGTCCGGGTCGCGTTCCTCGAGAACCCCTACCCGCACGGTGCCGGAGGCGCGAAGGGACTGGGCGAGCTGCCGATCGACGGACCGGCGCCCGCGATCCTGAACGCAGTCGCCCGCGCGACGGGTGTCGATCCGCGGGCCATTCCCCTCACGCCGGAAAAACTGATGGAGCTGATGGAGAGTGCGGAATTCGGAGTGCGGAGCACGGAGTAAACGACATATGATCGTCAACTCCGCACTCTCGGTTTCGTTCACTCTCAACGGCTCACCGGTGACGCTCGACGTCGACCCCGCCGCCCGCCTGCTCGACACGTTGCGCTATCAGCTCGCCCTTACCGGCACGAAAGAGGGCTGCGGCGAGGGCGAGTGCGGCGCCTGCACGGTCTACCTGGACGGCTTGCCGGTGAACTCCTGTCTCGTCCCCACCTACCAGGTGCGCGGGCATCGGGTGGAGACCGTGGAGTCGCTCGATCCGGCCGCCCTCGAGCCGTTCGAGCGGTGCGGCGCCACGCAGTGCGGGGCCTGCACTCCCGGCGTCGTGATGACGGCGTGGTGGATCCACCGGCATCCCGAGCTGCTCGGCACGCACACCATTCGCGAGCTGATGGCGGGGAATTTGTGCCGTTGCACCGGCTACGACGGAATCGTGGACAGCGTGACGGAAGCTCTGCGGGGAACGGGCGGGAAGCGGGAAACGTGAACGTCATGCTGCCGCGAGGCGTGCCCGAGGCGCTCGACATGCTGGCAAGCGACGGCGCGGCGATCCCCATGGCCGGGGGCACCGACCTGCTGGCGCACTGGCCCGTGCACGTCGAAGCGCACGAGCGAACCTACGTGGACCTGTCCCGGCTCGACCCCCTGAAGCCGCTACGCTGGACCGCGGACGAGCTGCTGCTGGGCGGGCTCACCACTTATTGGGACGTGATCCGGGACGCGCGGGCCGGGGAAGAGTTTCCGCTGCTGGTGGACGCCGCGCGTCAGGTGGGGGCGATTCAGATCCAGGCACGCGGCACATGGGCGGGGAACATCGTCAACGCGTCGCCCGCCGCCGACGGCGTGCCGGTCTTGATGGCCTACGACGCGGTGGTGGTGCTCGAGTCGCGGCGCGGCCGGGAGGAAGTTCCGCTCGACCGGTTCTATTCCGGCTACAAACAGATGAAGCGCCGTCCGGACCAGCTGGTCGTGGGGATCCGGATCCCGCGCCGCCGCTACGCCTACCAGGTGTTCGAGAAGGTCGGGGCGCGACGGGCCCAGGCGATCGCGAAGGTCGGCCTGGCCGTCACTCGCTCCGGCGCCGGCTGGCGCGTGGTGGCGGCGAGCGTCGCGCCCACCATCCGCCGCTGCCCCGCCGTCGAGCACCTGCTCGAGACCGGAGCCGCTCCCGAAGGTCCTGATGATCTCCTGCCCGCCATCGCGCAGGACGTGGCTCCGATCGATGACATCCGCTCGAGCGCCCACTACCGCACGCGCGTCATGGCGCGTGTACTGTATCATGACCTGCGGGACTTCTGGGGAAAACCGGCGTGATGCCCGCGCGCCGGCCGATCCACACGGCCTACGTCGGCGCCCATCTGTTCCACACAAGGTTAGCCTCGCACTGGGGCGAGCTCGCGCTCCAGGTCCTGAAGATGTACGCCCCCGACGCATCCGACCTCGCGACGGCCGTCGATCATGCTCTCGACGATCCCGTGTACGCACAGCTTCGCCACAAGCTCGAGCGTGAGCCGATCGAAGACCTGCGCATCGACTTCGAGGACGGTTTCGGTACCCGGTCCGATGAGGAAGAAGACGCGGCGGTGCACACCGCCGCCGCCGAACTGGCGGACGGGATAGCGACAGGAACCCTGCCGCCGTTCTGCGGCATCCGGATCAAGCCATTGGCCCCCGAGCTCGCGACACGAGCCCGCCGCACCCTCGAGCTATTCGTGACGTCGCTGGTCGAGCGAAGCGGTGGCACGCTGCCCTCGCATTTCACGGTCACGCTGCCGAAGGTGGCGCACCCGGAGGAAGTGGCGGCCCTGGTACTCCTGCTCGACGACCTCGAGTCGCGGCTGGATCTCGAAGCTGGTGCCCTTACCCTCGAGCTGATGGTCGAGACGCCGCGGGCGATTCTCGGTCCCGACGGCCGCTGCCCGCTGCCGGCGCTCGTCGCCGCGACGCGCGGTCGCTGTGGGGGCGTGCACTTCGGCGTGTACGACTACCTAGCGGCACTCGAGATCGCACCCTCTCAACACCGATTGCGCCACCCGGCGTGCGACCATGCGCGCCACGTCATGCAGGTCGCCCTCGCGGGGACCGGGGTCCTCCTGTCCGCCGGCTCGACCAACGTGCTTCCCGTCCCGCCGCGCGACCACCTGCTCCGCGCCTGGCGGCTGCACTTCCAGGACGTGCGGCACGCGCTCGGGAGCGGCTTCTACCACGGATGGGACCTGCACCCGGCCCAGCTGGTGACGCGCTACGTCGCGGCGTTCGGGTTCTTCAGGGAGAGCCTGGACTCGACGGCGGTCGGGAACGTGCTCGAGGACCCGGCGGCACGCAGCGCGCGGGCGAGCCTGATCCGGCGGGCGCTCGACTGCGGGGCGATCAGCGAAGCAGAGGGGAACGCGGCGCTATCGTAGCAACGCCCCCGCGCGGATCCATCGCCCCAAGAGATCCCGTTCCTCTGGAGTCATTCCCGTCAAGTTGCCGAGCGGCATGGTCTGCGCGTCGACCGCGACGGCGAGAATGCGCGGCGCGTTGGCTCGGATCTGGTCCGGGGTGTCGAGCAGGACGCCCAGCGGCGCGGCAGGGATCCCCGGCGTCGTGGGTGCGCTCGAGTGGCACTCGGCGCAGCGACGCGCGACGATCAGCCGCACGTCCGCGAACGAGACCTGACCCACGCTCGACACAGCGGGACCCGACCGCGGCGCCGTGACCAGCGCGAGCGCGACCAGGGCGAGCGCGGCGGCCGGGAGGATCCACACGCTCTTCCGGCCCTGGTTCCGCAGGTTGAACCAGTGGCGCGTCGCGACTCCGATGACCGCCAGCCCGGCGAGGATCGCCCAGTTGAGCTTGTGGCCGTAGGTGGCGGGGTAATGGCTGCTCACCATGATGAACAGCACCGGGAGCGTGAGATAGTTGTTGTGGAGCGAGCGCAGCGCCGCCTGCTGGCCGCGCACTGCGTCGGGAGTGTGACCCGCGGTGAGCGCGGCGACCATGTCCCGCTGGGCGGGAATGATGACCATGAGCACGTTGGCCGCCATGATCGTGCCGATCGCGGCCCCGACGTGGAGGTACGCCGCGCGCGGGCTCAACAGCTGCGCCAGTGCCCACGCGAGCGCCGTGCCGAGCACGAACAGCGTCGCACCCAGGGCGACCGGCCTGGCTGCCAGCGGCGAGCGGCACAACGCGTCGTACGCGAGCCAGGCTGCCATGAGCGACCCTACGCCCACGGCGATCGCCGCGCGGGGGCCGAGCACCGCGTTCTCCGGTCGCACCAGAAAGGAGGCGGCGCCGAAATAATAGATCAGGACGAGAAGCGCGAAGCCGGTGAGCCACGTGGCGTACGCCTCCCACTTGAACCAATGGAGCGTACGGGGGAGCTCTCTGGGAGCGACCGTGTACTTCACGACGCGGTAGAACCCGCCGCCGTGCACCGACCAGAGCTCGCCCGCGACGCCGGGCTCCCGCCGGTCAGGTGGGGGCGGGGCGAGCCGGCTGTTCAGCCAGTTGAAGTAGAACGACGTGCCGATCCACGCGATGCCCGTGATCACATGGGCCCAGCGCAGCCCCAGGTTGAGCCACTGTTCGAGGTGGGCGCTCACAGCGGGCGGGTCAGCTGCCGCGGTACGTCGTGTAGCCGAACGGGCTGACGAGCAGCGGTACGTGATACTGCTCGGCATCGCGAATCTCGAATACGATCTCGACGAACGGATGGAACGGCGAGATCCCGAGGGCGGCGAAGTACGCCCCCGTGTCGAAGCGCAGGCGGTACGTACCGGCCGGAGCCTTCGCGTCGCCCGGGAGCAGATTCGCGACCCGCCCGTTGGCGTCGCTGCGGGCCGTGGCGAGCTCGGCCCAACCGTCGCCCGAGCGGCGCGCCAGCGACACGGCGATGCCCGCCGCGGGCCGCCCGCGCGCGATGTCCAGGATGTGGGTCGTGATGCCGCTCATGCGACCACCAGTTTGTCGAGTCGGAGCCGTGTGATCTTCGCCTGCTCTTCCGCCGCGACGCGCAGCTCCGTGGCGGGATCGTTCGCGAGGCGACCGCGCAGCGCGCCGAGCATCTCGTCGGCTGTCTTGCCCGTGGCGGAGATCAAGAACACGTGCCCAAACCGCCCCTCGTACGTGAGGTTCCCCTGCGCCAGGGCGGCGAGCGTCGCCCCGGCCCCGCCGTCGGCTCCGACCTGCTCGCGCCGCGCCCAGTCCGTCAGCGCCCTCCCTCCACTTCCCCGGTCGCCAATGCGGGGGTGCGCGGCGAACGCCTCGAGCCAGTCGGTGCGCCCCAGTCCCCACCACACCCGCTCCGCCGCCGCCAGCAGCTCGTCGTCGCTCGCGAACGGGCGCGCCGCGAGCATCGCCTCCACCCAGCGGCGCGCGCCGCAGCAGCGGCCAAGCGCGGTGCGCGCCGCGGGCATTGGGAGGGAGTTCAGATATGCCGCCGGGGTCACGCCGGTCTCCCCCACACCCGCAGCCGCGCCACCCCTCCATCGGGGAAGATGTTCAGCCGCACGTGCGTCACCGGGTCGCGCCTCCCAGTCGGGACGGCCAGGCGGTGGCGCGCATTGGCCCGCAGCGTGGTGCGGGCCACAAGCTCGCGCCAGGAGGCGTCGTCAGCCGGCGGCGCGCCGCTTCCCGCTGCGTCGCACCCCTCCAAACTCGCGCTCTCGGGGAAATTGCCCTTGAAGTGGGTCGTGTCCAGGTCGACGCGATCGATCACGCCGCGCCGGCCCAGACGCAGCACCACCCAATCGTGCCCGGGGCCCCGGCGGCGGCGCGTCTCCCACCCGTCGCCCATGTCGCGGGACTGTCCCGGCATGATCAGGTTCAACGGCTCGCTGAAGAATTGATCGCTCGTGGCGAGCGGAACGCCGCCGTGTTCCACCGCGACGAGGTCGACGGCGCGCCGCGCCGCCGCGATCCTCCGCCAGTCGGGGCGCGCCTCGCCCCAGATGCGCAGCCGCGCCACGCCGCCGTCCGGGTAGATCTTGAGCCGCACGTGGGTATAGGGGGCGTCACTTACAAGGGCAAACTCGTTTTCGGTGTCGCCGGCGAGCGACGAGCGCGGCAACAGCTCCACGAACGCGCGGTCCAGCGTGCGTAGCGCTCGAGGGCTCACTCCGGGTGTGCCCGACAGCTGCGCCGCGTCGAGCGAGCACGCGGCGGGATGGTTTCCACGGAAGTGAGTCGTATCCACGGTAATGACGCGAATTGCGCCCGGGATGCCGAGCCGGATGATGCACCAGTCGTACCCGCCCTCCGGGCCGCGCCGCCGGCGCGTCTCCCACCCGTCCATCCATTTGCCACGATCGGTGTACTTGCCCTCGATGAACACGGCGCGCGCCACCGCGAGCAGGTTGTCCCTGGGCGCGAAGAATTCGTCCGACGCGACCAGCGCCCGCCCGCCGACCCGGGCGGCAGCGAGGTCGATGAGGCCCTCGTGCGTCACCGCTCCCATCTGCCGATGGCTCCCCCCGGAAACTCCCCTTCCTCATACACGCAGGTTCCCCGCACGAAAGTCTGGCGCACGACGCCGTGGAGTACCATCCCCGCGTATGGCGTGACCGGATGCCGCTGGCGCAGCCGCTCCGGCGCGACCGTGAAGCGGGCCTCGGGATCGAACACGATGACATCGGCATCGCACCCGGGCGCGATCCGCCCTTTGCGTGTGAAGCCCGCGAGCCGGGCGGGTCGCTCGGCGCACCAGCGGGCGAGGTCTCCCAGGTCCCGGCCGCGGTCGCGCGCTCCGGTCCAGGTGGCGGCGAGCCCCAGCTCGAGCGACGCCACCCCGCCCCACGCCCGCACGAAGTCGCCCGTGTCGAGACACTTCAGCGCCGGGGGGGCGGGCGAGTGGTCGCTCGCGACGAGGTCGAGCGTCCCATCGGCGAGGCCCTCCCACAGCTGCTCCCGATTGCTCCGCTCCCGGATCGGCGGGGCGCATTTCCAGGCGGTGGCGCCGTCCAGGATCTCCTCCGCGGCGAACGTGAGATAGTGCGGGCACGTCTCGGCCGTGACCGGGAGTCCGGCACGTCGGGCGTCACGCAGTCGGTCGAGCGTCTCGGCCGCCGACACATGCACAATGTGGACGCGGCAACCGGTTTCGCGACAGAGCCCGAGCATCAGGTCCACCGCCTCGAGCTCCGCAGCGCGGGGGCGTGAAGCGAGATACGAGCCGTAGCGTCGCGGGTCGCTGCCGCGCGACGCCGCCGCGCGCGCGACCGGGCCGGGGAGCTCGGCATGCACCAGCAGCGGGAGCCCGAGCCCGGCGAGCTTGGTCATCGCAGGCCGTAGCTGGCTCTCCCCCACAAGAGGAAACTCGTCGATCCCCGACGCGATGAGGAAACACTTGAAGCCCCGCACACCCGCGCGCGCCAGGGGCGCGAGCTGGTCGGTGTTGCCCGGCACCACGCCGCCCCAGAAGGCGTAATCGACCGTGGCACGACCCGCGGCCGCCCGCGCCTTCAGCCCCAGGGCAGGCGTGTTCGTGGTGACCGGAATGCTGTTCAGCGGCATATCGACGATTGTGGTGACGCCACCTGCCGCTGCGGCCCGCGTCGCGGTCTCGAAGCCTTCCCATTCGGTTCGGCCCGGCTCGTTCACGTGTACGTGCGTGTCCACCCCGCCGGGCAGCAGCGCGGCGTCTCCCACGTCCAGACGCCGAACCGCGTCGGGCGCCGCACCGTGCTCGTGAATAGCGGAAACCACGCCGTCGGCGATCGCGACCGCGCCGGGCGCAACTCCCTCCGGGGTGACGACCCGCGTACTGAGAATGACGAGATCGGCGCTGGGCATGGCCGGGGAGGCGAGACGTCCGCCCCTCACGTCGCGTCTTTGCGGAACGTCCGCCCCACCAGGACGGTGACGTTGTCTGTGCCTCCGGCGTCGAGCGCGTCGCGCAGCAGGTCCTCGCAGACCTGTTTCGCCGAGGTCATCGCGAGGAGGCGCTCGCGGATGCGACTGTCGGGAACGTGCTTCGTGAGGCCGTCGCTGCACAACAGGCCTACATTGCCCCACTCCTGCTGCATCTGAGTGACGATGGGTGCCGTCTGCGGTCCCCCCAGAGAACTCGACAGCACGTTGGCGAAGGGCGAGCGCAGCGCGTCGCTGCGCCGCAGCACGCCCCGATCGACCAGGTCCTGCACCAGCGTCTGGTCGCGCGACAGCTGTATCAACTCGCCGTTCCGGAGCAGGTAGCAGCGGCTGTCTCCCACGTGGAGGAGATAGGCGCGCGGCCAGAGGCCGATCCACAGGGTCAGCGTGGTCGCCATGTACGCCTGCAGCGGGCCCGTCGGGCTGCTGCCCTGAATCTCCCCATGGACGCGCAGCGCCGCTTCTTCGAGCGCCCGGGGGAAGCGCTCTTCGTCCGCAAGATCCACGGAGTAGTAGCAGTGCACCGCCTCGGTCACGTATCGCGTGATCGCCGCGACCGCCAGCCGACTCGCCTCTTCCCCCCCGACACTTCCACCGACGCCATCAGCGACCATGGCGAAGAACGCGAGGCGCTCGGTGTGCGGCGACTGGAGCTCCGTCATGGGGAGGCTCGTGAGATGCACCTGCATCCGCTTTTGGAGCGAGGAAATGAGAAAGTGATCCTGATTCTCGCGCCGCACCTTGCCGGGGTGGGTGAGGCCGTAGACGTCGATCTCATCGTCGCGCGGCTTGCGACCCAGCGAAACGGCGGACGCGGTGGAATCGGACGTTTGCATGGAGGTCACCTCTCGCTGCAGTAGCCCAGCCCTGGTAGTCCGTTGTGGCAATCCGCTGACATGCCGATGCAACACCCGGCCGCTTCCAGAATCTGCACTCTTTTCCGATTCTTTGGTTTTGCACACCAGCCGCACGAAGGCCGTGCCCCAAAAAGCGGCGTGGCGTCTCGTGTTCGCACCACTATACGACGTCGTTGGTTGGCATCGGTCTTGCGAAGTGTCGCGTGCCGAAGGGCAGTCCGTTCGGCACATGCACTCGAGGGAGCAATGAACGAAGGTCGCAAGCGGATCATCCGCACCGTAGTCGCTGCGCTGGGCCTGACGGCGTTACTGGCCCTGCAGCCCGAGTCCGCCCGGCTCGTCGAGTCGGCGTGGGCGCGGAGTGCGGGTGGGCCGGTGCGCGCGCCGATCGTACGAAGGCTGATCCTGTCGGACCAGGCGCGCCGCTTTCTGGCGCTGCAGTATCGCTCCTATCCCACCGAGTTCATGGGTTGCATGATCGGCGAGACGCGGGGCAGCGCCGTCCTGGTACGGCGCATCGCGCCGGCCGACGTCGAGCCGAACCACTCCACTCCCACGCGGGTCGTCCCCCATCAGACGTGTGAGGATGCCGGGTGGTCGGGGACGGTGGGCATGATCCACAGCCATCCCGGGGGCGAGCGCTGCTGGTATTACTTCCCGACCACGCAAGTCGCCAGCTCGGACGGCCAGTCGTTCGCGGCCCAGCCCTATCCAGTGGATGCGATCATGTGCGGCGACCACGTGGTGTGGATCAACCGCGACATGGCGGAGGCGCAACTGCCGCTCGTGGCGGATACCACCGCCCGCCAGCCGTTTACCCCGGTCACGCGGTGACGCGGGCGGCGCGAGCTCCGAGCACTCTCCATGGGCGGGCCCCGCTGCGACTTCTACGACTGGGTGACCCACACGACGTGCGAGGATACCGCGCGTTGGGTGACGCACCAGAAATCACACGACACGGGCCGCCTCGAGAGCTATTATTGTGATAAGCATCGGCCGCCGCGGGCGCATCTCATCGGCGCGCCGGGTGCCGCGCAGGATCCCAAGGCGCGATGACGGACGAGGGCATACACGACGCTAGGGTGACGGTGGACCTGACACGAGCGGGGCAGTGACGCCGAAGCGCTACTGGGCTCGACTGCGGGCGGACATCGACCGCCCGCTCCGCCGCGGCGCGTGGTACCATGTGAAGAAGCTGGGTCCGCGTGAGGCCCTGCTCGACGTCGGCGGCGAACCCGTGGACGTCCCGCGGCCGGTCCTCGACATCATCAGCCGACCGCCGCACCGCTGGTCCGTCGTGCCGCGTCCCAAAAACCCGGCCCGGTTTCCCGGCGTGACCGAGTACGGGGTCTGCCCCAACTGCCGAGAGCGCGTGCCCCTCACTGAACGCCTGGCCTCACTGCGCTGCAGGCACTGCAACGAGGTGTTCGACGTCGCTTGGGAGGAGCAGTACTTCCAGGGCGTCTAGGTGAGCCCCAGCCGGCGTTGCAGGTGCGCCTGCACCGGCAGTGTGATGATCCCGCGCTTGACGGCGTCCGCGAGCGCGGCGGTGGTAGCGGCGCGATCGGCATCGATGCCCTTCTCGCGTAGCTCTTGAATGATCCGGGCGAGTCGACTGTCGTACTCCTGCGGCTTGAGTTTTTCGGCGTCCGACACCTGTTTCAGCTTCTCCAGTTCCTGCACAAAGCGCGCGATTGTGACCGGTGCCATTGACAACCTCCCTTGGGGTCCCAGGCTGATCAATCTAACCCGTGCGCGCGGATCGGCTGCGGTTTGACTTCCCC
>Ga0137409_10003373_pt1 | contig 16951 bp, 9 predicted proteins | sample CZODoug1_16funga_FD_122059 | JGI IMG/M metagenome (GOLD analysis project Ga0137409, IMG submission 122059) | Vadose zone soil fungal communities from Angelo Coast Range Reserve, California, USA - CZODoug1_16fungal (Hybrid Assembly) | ecosystem: Environmental > Terrestrial > Soil > Vadose zone... | reverse complement strand
TTCGCTTTTAGCTGCACGCCACGGAACGCGACTGCCGTTCAGCTTGCAGGCCGGCTTGCTTTTCTCGCTTGCCGGTATTGGTTCCCTGTCAGACCAACCAGCCGTAGACGGGATGGCCGAGGAAGACCATCAACCGCTGCATCTTGATATCTCAATCAGCATGAAGCCCATGCCGATCGAACAGAAATAGGTTATGGGCGGCGTCAGCGCTGACAGCAGCATCCGCCTACAAACACCTCGATAGCTTCCATATATCTTGATAGAGGTGGCTCGCATCGCAAACGTCCGTTCTTGAGTCTGATTCCTCGACGCTGGTGACGGAAGGACCGTATCGCATCGTGCGGCATCTGCTTTACGTCTGCGAAGGAATTGCAATCGTCGGCGTGATGCTTCAGGCGATTTCGCCGCTGGCCGTGTTGATCGCTTGTCGTGGCGACGCGTCAATATCGACGCATGACAAACGAAGAGGCGATTCTATTTCGCCTTTTTCCGGAGTATCGCGCATATGCCGCGCAGACGGCTCCTGTGTCCCCGGGCGGCTCGCCTGATTATATAGGCGGTCAAATCCGTCTGATTGTTCGGAACTTTCATGCGTCAAATATGTGTTCTACCTGCCTCAATTTGTGGTGCCTATCTGCCTCAATGCGGCGGAATTTTGGGTTCCAGTTCCAATTTGTTGCGTGATGGTTACACAGCCTTTCCAGATTAAGGTTAAATCGTGTAAAAGTAGGCAAAACATTGACCTAATCCCGGTTTTAACACAAAGTTTACCCCGTGGTGGTCGGGGCTGCTCCCGCACCACTGAAATTGGATTTTAAAACTTAACATCAATTTGGAGGCGTTTAACATGCGTAAGTTTCTGAATAACGTGAAGACCTTGGCCAAGGACCAGGACGGCGTGGTGTCGTTCGAGTACATTATCGTCGCGGCTTGTATCATCGGCGCAGTGGCTGCGGCGTTCGGTACGGGAGCTACTGGTGCCATCGGAACGGCGCTGTCTGGCGGGATCACCACTATCACCGCCAAGTTCACTGCGGCCGTGTAATTCGGCGATCTGACCCGGAGGGGGGCATCGGAATGTGCCTCCCACTTAGATTGTAGATTGTACCCCGCTTGGCAGCACGGCAATGTCTGCCAGCGGTAGTAGTTGTGGTTCATCTTGTAAGAAGGATTTTCTCCTATGTTGAACTATTATGTTAAGACCACCGAAGCCTTGAAGAACCTGCGTACGGATCAGGAAGGCGTGGTGTCGTTCGAGTACATTATCGTCGCGGCTTGCATCATCGGCGCAGTGGCTGCTGCGTTCGGTACGGGAGCTGGTGGTGCCATCGGGACGGCGCTGTCTGGCGGGATCACCTCCATCACCGCTGCCTTCACTGCGGCCGTGTAATACGGCTATCTGACTCCGGAGGGGGCATCGGAATGTGCCCCTCCACTTTTTAATGTTTTTAATGTGACCCCACTTTAAGTTTATTAATGTGCCCTCGCTTTTTTGAGGCCTGGATTTCATGAATTGGATTGCTCCCACAGCCTCGTTTCTGGAAATCGTATTGTTGCTATACGTCGCAACGATCGATATCGCGACACGATTGATCCGAAATGAAATTTGTCTGGTGCTGGCGCTACTCGGGATCGCTAGCCAATTTGCCAGCCCGATGCAGGTTGCCGAATCGCTGATCGCCGCGACAATCCTGTTGCTGCTGCTGTTAGTCATTTACCAGCGGGGATGGATTGGCGGCGGCGATGTCAAGCTGCTGGTCGCATTGGCGATTGGTCTCCCAATGATGGGCGTGATTCAGTTGTTGACCATAACCGCGCTGGCCGGCGGCATTCTTGCCCTGGTGCATCTGATGATGCGTCTCCTGCCTCAACCAAGGCTAGCGCCAGCCGGAGCGTCGCTCGTACGCCGCGTCTACGCGGTGGAGCGCTGGCGCCATTTGCGACACGCACCGCTTCCTTACGGGGTTGCCATAGCGTGCGGTGGTATTTGGACCGTTTTCAGCCGAGGATTTTGACATGTCATCTACTTTGCGTCTCTCGATCATCATGGTGCTGTTGCTCGCAACCACTGCGCTCGGGCTTATTGCCTACAACATGAACCTGCCGAAAGTGCAGGTCCCGGTAGTAGAGGTCACGGTGAAGGCGCCGGAGCCTCTCACTGTCGGGTACTTTGTCGCCGCCCATCCGCTGCCGAGAGGGACGCTGGCCCGCGATGAAGATTTCACAGTACGCTCGGTGTCGCCGGGTAGTGTTCCAGCAGGGGCGATCCTCGATACACCCGACGCCAAGATCGGAATTCGCGGATCTCTGGTTCGCAACTTCCTCGACACTGGCAGTCTCGTCACATCAGAAAACATCTTGCGCCCGCGAGAACGGGGTTTTCTCGCCAGCGTCCTGGCACCGGATAGCCGTGCCGTCAGCATCAACGTTGATGCGGCGTCTGGTGTCTCGGGCCTGATCTGGCCGGGTGACTATGTGGATGTCGTGTTGACCCAGGAGCCGACGACAGCGAGCGAGGATAAAACAGCTCAACAGCATGGCATGCTGAGTGAAACCGTTGTTCAGAACGTTCGAGTCGTCGCGATTGACCAGGAGATTGTGCAGGGTGGCCCAGCCAACAACGCCACGGCCGGTAAGGTAGCGCGCACGGTAACATTGCAGCTTGCGCCAGAGCAGGTCAAGAAACTCACCGTCGCAGGACAGCGCGGCAAGCTCACCTTGGCCGTACGGTCAGCGGTCGACCGGCAGGATACAGCGGACGCGGACACGACGGTGGTGGTTTATGCACGCAATAACGGCACGAAATTCTCAGTCAAGAAAGACGATACCGGGACCTCGCGCACTGCGTTGAGCGGAGGGAGGTAGTGGTGAGCGTTAACATGGCAATGGTCAGTCCGCCTGAAGAACCTATGTCTCTTGGAACGCGCAACCGAATCGTCTGTTTCGTAAACGACGAGCTCAGTGCAGCGGCTCTGCGCAAAGGCCTCGAAGGTAGCAACCTATCGATCAGGCGTGGCACGATCCGTAATGCCATACGGATGCTCGAAACCGACACCGAGCTATTCGCGTTGGTGACAGACATCAGTGGACTCGATGATCCATTTACCGAACTGGAAAGGTTGGCCGCCGTCTGCCCACCCGATGTCCGGGTGGCTCTGATCGGTGAGAGCAGAGAGATCACCTTCTACCGCGAGCTTATGGAAATCGGCTTGAGCGAGTACCTTCCGAGGCCGCTCACGCGCGATATGGTGCTAGACCAGCTGCGTCCGAAGCTGCTTGGCGACGTGGCGCCCGGTCCCGCGACCGATCGTGGCGGGCATGTGATCTCGATCTGCGGTGCGCAGGGGGGCGCCGGAGCAACGAGTATCGCTATCAATCTCGCACTGCAACTGGCCGAGACCACCAAGGCCAAGGTCGCGCTGCTCGACCTTCATCTACAAAACGGCGAAACAGCAGTGATGTTGGGTGTTCGGCCTGGGCCAGGGCTGCGGATCGCTCTGGAAAACCCGATGCGGGCGGACACCTTGTTTCTCGAACGCGCGGCAATTGAAATCAACGAACGGGTTTGCCTGATTTCCGCCGATGAGGACCTCGATGCGCAGCTAAACATCACGGAAGCGGGAGTGAGACACGTGCTGGGTCTGCTTCGCCAACGGTTCAATTACATCGTTGTCGATATACCAGTCCCGTTTCCGTCATCCATCCATCCGGTGCTCGCGCTTTCCCGGCACGTGCTGGTGCTGCTGGAAGCCGAGGTGACCGGACTTCGCAATGCCCACGCGCTTCGCAACGCCGTCACCAACATCGCCGGCAAGGATCGGGTCTTTACCTTGCTCAATCGTGCCGATCGTGCCGGGGGCCTTCCCAGGGCCACGATTGTCAAGGCCCTGGGCGCAGAGCCGGACATGGTGATTCCAGATCTCGGCAAGGGGATGACCCAGGCGGTCAATCTCGGAATTCCGGCTCTCAAGCACGTGTCAAAACTGCGACGTCACCTCGCCCCGATTGTAAGGGAGATCGCCGGTGTCGGCGCCCAGCGGAAGGGATGGTTCAGGAGGCTGTTGCGGTGACGAAAAAATTCGGTACGCGCGAACGCGACGGCCGGCCTACCCGTTTTCCTGTATCGACGCCAGGGGACGGCACGCCCACTCGTTTGCCTGCATCGACGCCAGGGGACGACACGCCAACCCTTTCTCCTGCATCGACGCCAGGGGATGGCGCGCCAACTGATTTGCCTGCATCGACGCCATGGGATGGCACTCGATTTCCTGCATTGACGCCCAAGCGTGATGAACCATCGACCGAACATCCCGCGATGCGAGCTTCGCTGCGTGAACGGGTCATCGAGCAGATTGAGCCAGCGGTGGCCGCAACGGTTTCGCGCGATGTTCTTCGGCGGCAGATCGAGGAAATCATCCATGGAATCGCCAACCAGGAACGGCTCGAACTGTCGGGTCGCGAGCAGTTTCAGCTAGCGGACGAGATCGCGGACGACATGACCGGCTATGGGCCGCTCCGTCCGCTTCTAATGGATGAAACGATCAACGACATCATGGTCAACGGACCAAGTAACGTTTATGTCGAGCGAAAGGGCAAGCTGGAACGGATCGCGATACGATTCCGCGACAATGATCACATCGCATCGGTGGCGCAGAAGATTGCGGCGCAGGTTGGACGGCGCATTGACGAATCCAGTCCGATGGTGGATTGCCGCTTGCCGGACGGCAGCCGGGTCAACATCATCTTCCCGCCGCTGGCGATCCATAGCCCCTGCATTTCAATCCGAAAATTTCCAAGTCGCCGTCTGGATATGGCCGGAATGATCGCAAACGGTTCAATGACCGCGGCCATGGGACATTTGCTGGAGATTGCCGGCCGGTGCCGGCTCAATGTTCTGGTCTCTGGCGGCACCGGTTCCGGCAAGACGACGCTGTTGAACGCCATGAGCCAATTCATCGATCACAGCGAACGCATCGTCACTATCGAAGACGCCGCAGAGTTGCAGCTTCAACAGCCGCATGTGATCAGCCTGGAGACCCGACCTCCCAGCCTCGAAGGCACGGGGCAGGTGACACAACGCGATCTGGTGTGGAATGCCCTCCGCATGCGTCCTGACCGGATCGTCGTAGGCGAGGTGCGCGGCGCTGAAGCGTTTGACATGCTGCAAGCGATGAACACCGGCCATGATGGATCGATCTCCACGGTGCATGCCAACTCCGCCCGCGACGCCCTGACCCGCATTGAAAACATGGTGCAGATGGGACAGCCAAATCTGCCGCTGCGGGCGATTCGATCCCAGATCGTCGCTGCGCTGGATATGATCGTGCAAGTAGAGCGCATGCGGGATGGACAGCGTCGCGTTATCCAGATCAGCGAGGTGATCGGCCTGGAAGGCGATGTGATCACCACCAATGACATCGCGGCGTTCGAGTACCAGGAGGAGGATGTTCACGGCCGGATCGTGGGCACCTATAAGTCCACGCACGCCATCCCGAAATTCAAGAGCCGTCTGACCTATTATGGGTTCGATCGAGCCTGGGCCGAGGCTATGAGGCAGTTATAATGGCGCAGTCTTTGACCATCATTGTCCTGGCGCTCCTGATCTGCGCAGCAGCCATGACGTTGCGGCTCGGCGCTCGACAAAGCCGCATGGATCGACAGGTAGCGACAGCTCTGCCAACCTCAGATCCGGCGAGCCTGCCCTCCATTCGTCGGTTAGAGGCCGGGTCCCGGTGGCGCTTTCTCCACCGCCCGGCCAATTACAACGCTGGGATAGCTTACGCCTGGGGTCCCGCGTATGTGCTACTTGCCGGTGTCATCGCAGCAGCGGCAATCTTTTATGTTAATAGCCTGCTGAATTTTTATTTTTCCAGAGTCCAGGTGTCTCTCGCGGCTGCAATTGTGGCCATCATGGTGGTGCGAGGTCTTTTTGGATGGCAGCAGCGACGCATCGCCAATCAACTTTTTCGACAGCTACCTGACACGGTCCAGTTGGTGACAAGTACGGTTCGATCGGGGCTGCCCGTGAGCGAAGCATTTCGCATCATTGCTCGCGAGATGCCGCAACCGACCGCCGGGCAGTTTGCTATCGTATGCAGCGAAGTGACGATGGGACGCTCTCCAGAGGAAGCTGTAGAAGCTGTCTATCGGCGAACGCAAGTGACAGAATATGGGATCTTTGCGGTGACACTTTCGGTCCAGCTGAAGTCCGGTGGCAGTTTGACCGAAACGTTGCAGATTCTGGCAGACACCGTGAGGCAGCGCGTTGCGCTCGCTGCTCGTGCGAAGGCTCTGGCAGGAGAGGTGATCTTTTCCTCTCGAGCACTTTCATTATCGCCCTTCATTGTAGGTGGGTTACTCTACTTGATCAATCCGCAAACAGTTGACCTACTGATCTACGATCCGACCGGAAACTTGCTGCTGGCTTACGCAGCAGCCTCGGTGCTTCTCGGGACCCTTGTGATACGTTGGATGGTCAGAAGGGAAACAGAACTATGACTTTTGGTTTCAGTTTGGTCGCCCTCGCCATAACGCTTGCGACTGCGACCTTGGTGTTGATCATTTACGAACTACACATTCGTGCGTTGAACATGCGGGTGTCAAACGCCGTGATGGGCGTTCCTGACCGGTCAGCGCCCTTGCGAGACATGACCGGCTGGTTTTCATCGATCGGCGTGCGGTATCGGCGCTTCTACGCGTCGGAAAATCTGGACCAACTACGAACGATTCTTCAATCATCAGGTTTCAATCACCATCGAACCTTGCCGATCTGGATCGGTGTCAAAACCGTCAGCATGTACTTATTCCCGATCGTTGCCTTTTGTGCTGCGCAGATTCTTGGGTACCCACTGACCGACGCGCTGATCGTCACGCTCATTGGCGTGGTGATCGGAATTATGGGGCCGCGGTTGATCCTGTCGGTGCTGAGACGGCGTTTTAACGCGGCCATCCGGCTAGGCACGCCGGATATGATCGATTTGCTGGTTGTCTGCAGCGAAGTGGGAATGGGTCTCGAGAGCGCGCTGGAGCGGGTAGCGGAAGAAATGAACGAAACTAATCCTGCGATGTCCCGGGTGTTATACGGCCTTCTTGATGATCTCCGGATATTGCCAAATCGCACCGAGGCATTCGAGAAATTAGCATCTACATCAGAAGGACTTCGCCGGTTCGGCGTCATGGTTGGCCAAAGCCTGCAATATGGAACGCCGTTGAGCCAGGCGCTGCGCAGCATCGCCACCGACCTCCGGCGAGAACGTATTACCAACCTGGAAGAAAGAGCACACAAGCTGGGCGCCAAGCTGACTATTCCGATGGTGTTGTTCCTGCTTCCAGCCATGTTCGTCATTTTGGGTGGAAGTCCGTTTCTGCACCTCATGCGTACATTCACCAGCTTCGGCATGAACTAAGCCATGAGCACGATTACCTTGTCGAAAAACTGGTCTTACGAGCGGATGATGCAGCTGCTTGGCGGCATGTGGTTCATGTTGCTGGCGCTTGCCGTCGCCATCAAAATTGGGGCATCGCTTACCGACCCCTGGCCCTCGCTTGTGTCGAGTTTTTGCCTGGCCATCTTCTACACGCTGGTGACGGTGTTGATCATGACCAGGCCACCGGCAAAGGCGCAAGCGCCCGGCCTGCTGCCCAGAATAGCTGCGTTCGTCGGCAGCTATATGCCATGGACAATCACCTTCTTCGGCAAAACCGACCAAGCGTTGCCAAACCTGCTATCCACCGCTTGCGTGCTGATTGGCATGATTATGATGCTTGTCACGATCCGACATCTAGGTCGGTCGTTCAGTTTGGTACCACAGGCACGTTCTTTCCCAGAGCCAAGCTGTATCTCGATAGCACTTCCGGGACTTTGCTCTGTACGGCGACTGGTACTACAGCCTTGCCATCGAACGGCATCGACGCACTCATGAGTTTTAGCTGTCAGACGACGTCTGACGTGACTATCGGTCCGAGTGACACCTTTGATCTGTGGATCGGCGTGAACTACACGGCATTGAGCACCGATTCCTTTCCCGGCGCTGCCGTGACTTGGGGTGCTAGCCCGGAGGTGTCAGCTATCGGCATACCGGCGATTGTCGGCCCACCAAGCCTTGAGAGCGTTTCTCCTGATTCTGGTGCAGTGGGGGCTCCGGTGACAATCACTGGAGCAAGTCTTGGGGCGACGCAGGGAAACAGTACCATTTCGTTTAATGGTACTCTGGCGACAGCTAGTAGTTGGAGTGCAACGAGCGTCTCAACTTCAGTTCCGGCTGGAGCCACAAGCGGTCCTCTGTACCTTAATGCAAACGGAATCGAGACAAATTCTTTAGGGTTCACAGTTAACCCCGCACCGTCCATCAACACACTTGTACCTAACGCGGCCGCCATCGGAGCGTATGTAATGATAAATGGCGCTCACTTTGGCACGACTCTGGGGACGGTCACTTTCAATGGAATCTCCGCTGGGGTCTATCAGTGGGCGAATGCCAGTATCCAGACGGTGGTTCCGACTGGCACTACGACAGGGGCGGTAGTTGTGACGGTACCGGGCGGCGAAGTCGCAAATGGTCCGACTTTCACTGTACTGCCCGCGCCAACGATTTCCAGCATTTCGCCTGTCGTTGGTCCTCCGGGCACATCCATCACGTTTACGGGAACCAATTTTGGAGCTACACAAGGAACGGGAAGCGTCAGCATAGGAGGAGCCGCCACTGTAACGAGTTGGAGTGATTCCCAGGTAGTTGCTCAGGTTCCCACTACGGCCTTGACTGGAAATGTCTTTGTGTTCGCTAACGGAGTCAATAGCAACGCAGCCACATTCACTGTCACGCCGACCATTGCGTCGATTGCACCTTACTTCGCGAATGTTGGTGATTCCGTCTCCATCAACGGTCTCAACTTTGAGACTTTTGCGGGCAGCGTCACTTTCAATGGTATTCAAAATGTGGGGTCGACGACACACTGGAATTCCAGCACCAGCGTCACCCTACTAGTCCCGACCGGTGCAACGACAGGGCCTGTTGTTTTGACGACGTTTGACGGGTTGGTGAGTAATGCGTTTCCATTCACCGTTGGTTCCGCACCGACTCCCGTAATCTCGAGCGTTTCGCCCTCTTCCGGGATCCCCGGTGCAATAGTTACAATTTCCGGCTCGAATTTTGGTTCTTCGCAAGGGAGTAGCACGCTCAAATTTAATGGCGTCGCGGCCACGCCTAGCAGTTGGAGCATGACCAGCATCGTCGTGCCAGTTCCGTCCGGAGCAACCACCGGAAACATCGTCGTCACCGTTGTTGGACTCGCGAGCAATGGTTTCAGCTTCACCGTCCCGATTCCAGTTCTGACGAACCTACTTCCGAGCAGTGGCGCCGTGGGAACGTCTGTCACCATAGCAGGACAGTATTTCGGCTCATCTCAGTCAGCGGTCAACGGGAGCGTAGCGTTCAACGGTACCAGTGCCACTCCAACTAGTTGGGGGCCGACAAGTATCATCGCGCCGGTTCCAGCTGGCGCCACTTCTGGGAATGTGGTGGTGAACGCAAGCGGCGCAGCGAGCAACGGACTGTCTTTCACAGTTGTCCCAAGCCCGACGATCACAAGCCTCTCGCAGACCTCGGGTTCGGTTGGAACGGCAGTTACGATCACGGGTACTAACTTCGGGGGTTCTCAGGGTACCAGCACTGTAACGTTTAACGGAACCGCCGCGACGCCGACAACGTGGAGTACTACCAGCATTGCGACGACAGTCCCTGCTGGAGCTACGACTGGCAATGTCGTGGTGACCGTGAGCAGTGCGCCCAGTAACGGGAGTTCGTTCACCGTTGTGGGCGGCACGTTGGCGGGAACGGTCACAAAACAAAGTGATGGATCGGCTGTCGTTGGAGCAACCATTCAGGCCCTGCAAAATGGAAACGTCCAGGCCACGGCGACAACTGGAAGTGGCGGCTCCTATTCGATTGGCAGCCTGACGCCCGGAACCTACGACCTGAAGGTCTCAGCCACGGGATTGGGCACAAGCGTGCTGGCGAGCATAACCGTTTCAAGTGGAATAACGACACAAAATGCCACTCTGTCTTCGCCCGGAACGATCTCCGGACAAGTGACTCGGTCAAGTGGATCAGTCGGTATTGCCGGAGCCTCCATTTCAATTAGTCAGAACAGCGACAACGTTGCTACGACAGCGACGGACAGCAATGGCAACTATTCGATTTCCGCGCTTGGTCCCGGCTCTTATACGGTTCAAGCCTCGCCCGTGGGTTTTGTAACACAGAGTCAGGGTGGAGTCAGCGTTACAAGCAATTCGACGACAACACAGAACTTTAGTCTGGTCGCCTCTAGTACCGCGCCCGTCAACTACATCTACGACGAACTCGGACGACTAGTCGGTGTAGTGGATCCTACCGGTAACGGTGCGTCCTATGCATATGACCCCGTCGGGAACATTCTCTCGATAACACGCTACAGCTCAACGCAGGTGTCCGTCATCAAGTTCACGCCAACGTCGGGACCAGTAGGTGCTACGGTAACCATTTACGGCTCAGGGTTTAGTTCGACGGCATCACAGAACACTGTCAAGTTCAACGGCACGACAGCGACTGTTACTTACGCGAGCGGCACCCAGCTCGTTGTTACCGTTCCAACCGGCGCGACGACGGGGACAATCAGCGTCACCAGTCCCACGGGAACCGGAACGAGCACGGCGTCGTTCACCGTGGGTGCGTCCGCCGGCGCGCCGACGATAAGTGGATTCAGTCCAAGCATCGGAATCGTCGGTGCTTCGGTCACAATTAATGGAACGAATTACGACGCGACCTACTCGAACAACCGCGTCCGGTATTCCATCTCGAAAGAAGCATCAGTGACTGCCGGGACGACGACGAGCTTGACGACAGCAGTTCCTCCGGGGACTACATCGGGGCATGTGACGGTGTTCAATCCCGGCGGGTCAACGACCAGTAGCGCCGACTTCTTTGTCCCTCCGTCTCCGCATGTTGCAACCGATGTGGTTTTCTCGGGTCGATTCGCCGAAGGCCAAGCACAGGCTATGACAATTCCGAGCTACGGTCAGGTTGGCCTGCTGGTTTTTGACGGAGTTGCCGGGCAAGAAATCAGTGTCAACGTCACTAATGTGTCCGGGAGCGGCAACGTAAATCTCTTTGGTCCAGACGGCACAAATCTCGCTCAGTCGGCGTCCTTTTCAAACAGCGGAACGTTTTTCGTGGTTCCGGTCATCGCTCAGACCGGCACTTACCAATTCATGCTGAGTAATTTCGGAGCGGGGAGCGAGTCCGCGACGATCAACTTATACAATGTCCCGCCTAATAGCTCGGGCGGTGTAACGGTCAACGGCTCTGGCGTAACCCTAACGACTAACACTCCAGGCCAGAATGCGCAGGCAACGTTCAGCGGTACCTCTGGCCAGTCGGTCACGGTGCATGTCACGAACAGCACTCTGACTGGCAACGGGACTGTGCAGCTCTTATCAACCGACGGCGTCACTGTCCTTACTTACGGATACCTCAACGGAGGCCCGAACTTCAATCTTGCCAGTGTGACGTTGCCTGGGACAGGGACCTACACGATTTTCGTGAATACGATTCCGAGTGGCCCAATTACAGGCAGCATCACCTTGGGTGTGACGAATCCATGAGCGGGGTCGGAGGAAGAGGAACCATGAGGAGAATAAGGATGAAGCAAGCACTCTTCATTGCGGCAGTCGTGCTGATGGCAGGGCAGTGCTCTTTCGCGAAAACCCACACCATTTCGCGGGTTCGATCCCGACAGTCATCAGGTACAACTCAACAGACTCCATCCGTTCTCAAAGGACAAAGCGCTACGTTGCTGCCCAATGGAAACTGGTTGCTTTCAGGTGGCGAGGGAAACGATGGCGTTCTCGACGCAGCATACCTCCTTGACTCTTCCTCAGGAACGAAAGTCCTACTTACGAGCAAGATGATTCACGGACGGGCTTGGCACACTGCCACAGTCTTGCCGGATGGAAGCGTCCTGATATTAGGGGGCGTCGATGCCAAAGGGAGAATTGTTGACGAAGCCGAGGTGTTCACACTTCAAAAGCAACAGTTCTCCACTCTCAAGACGACCGGGTTTTCGCCACGAGCCCACCACACGGCGACCCTTCTACTCGACGGAGACATCTTGATTGCAGGCGGTACGCGCAAAGACGGAGAAGTCTCGGACGAACTGCAACTGTGGGATCCAAAGGCGCAGATGGCCATGATGCCTGGCAGTGAGTTGAAAGCCGCAACCCGCGATCACACGGCAAACCTACTTCCCAGTGGTGACGTGCTTTTTTGGGGGGGCATCGACCGATTTGGAAATCCCATCAACTACGGCCAAGTGTTCGACCCCGTCTCGCACCACATTCGATTTCAAACTCAACCGCCGCTCGCCCCCATTCCCGGTGACTTGCTCCACGTAACTATGTCAATGCCGGACGACGGGGCGACCGATGTCCCCGTCAATTCAGTCGTATCAGTTTTGTTTTCCAGGCCAATTCGCGCCCTGACGTTTGAAGCCACCACTGCCGTTTTGATTGGGCCACAAGGTAATATTTCGGCCACTTCTGTTGCAGCAGAAGGAGGGATGCTGGGATTTGTCACACCTCTACAGCCCCTGGCCGTGGGGACAACCTATAGCTTGGTTTTTAATGGAGTTTCGGATCTCTCAGGCCAGCCCTTGTTTACGCCCGAGATTTCTTTCACGACTAAGAAAAATGATGGTTCTTCGGGCGGCTCATCGGGGGGCGGTGGGATGCCCATGGGTGGAGGTACGAATGAGCCTTTCGACCCCAAATGGGAAAAGCTCCCTCCGCTTCACGCAGGAAAGGGAATCACGGCTCTGGCCGGGCAGGCACTTCAGGTGAACGGAAAGCCTCTTCACCACGCAAAGATCGAAATCGAGGATGAAGTAACGCACACGGATGAAACTGGCCGCTTCTTGCTGAAGCATCTCGCGCTCGGTCACCACGTGATGAATGTCTATGGAGAAACTGCTCAACCGAAGCGGCCCTATGGTTTCTTCCAAATCGCTGTGGATATCGACAAGAAGGGCCAGACCAACATCTTGCCTTTCACCATGTTCATTCCGGTCCTGGACGTGGCTCATGCCACGCATTTCTCTGTTCCGACGGACAAGGAAGTCATTGCTACTTCACCCTCATTTCCTGGCATGGAGGTACACATTCCTGCCGGAGAGATCCTTCGCTGGGTAGATGGCAAACCGATTGACGAAGTCACGCTGACGCCGATTCCAATGATGCAGATGCCAATGCCTGGGCCTCCGGGTGTCGAGACTCCGATTTCATTTACGTTGCAGGCGGACGGCGCAGTGGATGAGCTGCCCGACGGAAGTGTCGGTGCCGGTGTTCGCATCATTTTCCCCAATGTTCTAAACCTTCCCCCCGGTCGTCGCGCGAACTTCTGGACCTACGACCCGAAGATCAAGGGTGGTTGGTTGATTTATGGCCAGGGCACGGTAACGGCCGATGGCAAGCAAATAGTGCCCGACCCCGGCGTGGTCATTCATCGGCTTTCTTGCTCGCCCTTCAATATTGGTGCCATCCCGCCAGGAAATGGGCCTCCTGGTGGTGGCGATGGCGGTGCAGGCGGGGGGGGGTGTAAAACAAGCACAGGTAAATGTGGACCTCCCACGGGAGGTGACCCCGTAGACCTGTCTACTGGACTCTTCGTGCACCAGAAGACAGATCTGGCTATTAACGACGTCATTCCAATCGTCTTCGGTCGCACTTATCGTCAGATGGACAACGCATCTCGTGATTTTGGAATCGGTACCTCCCACAGCTATGGTTCGTATCTATACAACTACGGACTTGACGATTTTTCTAGCGGCGCAGATTTGGTGCTCCCCAACGGCGGGCGCGTCCACTATGCCTGCATCACAACGGATTGCTCGGGGGGCAGCGCAATGATTCTTCAGGCTTCAAGCGATCCAGGCCCTTACTTTATGTCTCAGCTGACGGTCTCTCCCGTTCTCTATCAAGGCAATCAGGTTTATGTTGTGCGCCTGAAAACTGGAACCGTGTACGGTTTCATGGGAGGCGGAGGCACAGGCAGACTCGCCTATATCCGCGACCGCAATGGGAACCAGCTGTCGATCACGTTCGATAACAACGGTTTGGGAAAGCCCATTCAGATTACATCGCCAGGCGGACGGTGGTTGAGGCTTACCTACGACACAAGCAGTCGGATCACCCAAATACAGGACAACATCGGAAGGACCGTTGGCTATACATATGACGCCAATGGATGTCTGCACACCGTCACCGACGCGAACGGTGGGGGGTGGACCTATACATATGATGCCAGCAACAACATGACGACCATTACCGACCCCCGGCAGATCCTTTACATCACCAACAAGTACGACGGAAATAATTATGTCATCAAGCAGACGATGGCTGACAATAGCATTTATCAATTCGCGTATACATTCGACGTGAACGGGAAAATTACACAAACAAACGTGACGAATCCCCGGGGCGACGTTCGAGTCGTATCTTTCAATTCTTCGAAATATTGGGGGACAGATACTGGTGATGCCATGAGCTCGGCTCCGTCTGCTGCCCTCGCGACGCGCCAGTCGACGACCAATCTCCCAGTGACGACGACTGACTCCTTAGGCCGTCAGACCGCGATTACTTATGATGCGATGGGAAATATCCTGAGTGTTACGCGTTTGGCTGGCACGTCGCAGGCTAGCACGACGTCGTTTGCCTATGAACCGACATTCAACCACGTGACAAGCGTTGTGGATCCGCTGAATCATACAACGCGATTTGTGTACGATACGAACGGAAATCTCGTTACTGTCATCGATGCCCTCAACAACCAAAGCAATTCAACGTACAACGCTAAGGGAGAACTTCTTTCAGTAACTAGCGCGCTCGGCAACACCGTGCATTTTACCTACGATCCGGTGTCTTTAGATCTGAATTCGACCTCTGATGCGTTAAACCGAGTGACTCAACGATTTGTGGACGGCGTGGGAAGGGTGGTTTCTTTAACTGATCCGCTCGGGCAAACCAGGAAATTCGCCTATAACGCACTGAACGAGATCGTTAGCTCGACAGATTCACTGGGCAACCAAACATTGTTTTCATACGACCTCAACGGCAACCTGCAATCTCTAACGGACGTCAACAATCACGCAACAAACTATACTTACGACAGCATGGACAGGCTGTCAGTGCACAAGGACGCGCTCCTGAACCCGGAAGGCTATCAGTATGACGCCGCCGGGAACCTGATTCAGTTGACCGATCGGCGAGGCAAAGTAACGACCTTCCAATATGACTCCCTCAATCGCTTGGTATTCGTGGGCTACGGCACCGTGACGGGGAATCCAGCCACTTATGAAAGCACGGTTACGTACACCTACGACGTTGGCAACCGGGCGATTCAAGCGACCGACAGCTTGTCGGGGACGGTCACCTGGCAATACGACGGTTTGAATCGCATGCTGAGCGAGACCACACCGCAAGGAACAGTGTCTTATTCCTACGATGCAGTCGGTCGTAGGACCGCGATGACTGTGCCGGGCCAGGCTGCTGTGAACTACACGTACGACGCTGGCAGCCGACTCATTCAGTTAGCTCAGGGTATGTCCGTTGTGCAGATGTCTTACGACGCCGGTAGCCGTCGAATATCCCTAATCATGCCAAACGGAGTTGCCGCGGGTTACAGTTATGACGCCGCGTCCCAGTTGATCGGGATCAATTACGTGCACGGTGGAACTAATTTGGGAACTCTGAGCTACGCTTATGATTCGTTAGGACAACGCGTCGCCTTGGGTGGGAGCCTTGCGCGGACGAATCTGCCAAACCCAGTGAGTACAACCGGGTACAACGCGAACAATCAGCTAACCACCTGGGGAACAGCAAATCTTTTCTATGATGTCAACGGCAACATGACAAGCGATGGAACTCACAGCTACACCTGGGATGCTCGGAACCACCTCACGCAAATCGACAACGGTAGCACGGCGAGTTTCGGGTACGATCTATCAGGACGGCGGAACAGTAAGTCGATTCTCGGAACAACAACGAGCTTTGCCTACGATGGCGCCAACATCGTTCAAGAAATTATTGGCGGGACAAATACGGCGAACTCGTTGACTGGCGGGGTCGACGAAGTGTTCCAGAGGACCGACTCGTCGGGCGCGCGAAGCTTTTTGAGGGACGGCTCGGGGAGTATGTTGGCTCTCGTGGATGGGACCGGAACAGTTCAGACATCGTACACATTCGATCCGTTCGGCACCACGTCCTCTGCGGGGACATCCAATACAAACAGTTCCGCTTACACCGGACGCGAACTTGATGCCACAGGCCTCTACTTCTATCGGGCCAGATACTACAACCCGAGCCTTCAAAGGTTCATTTCCGAAGACCCGATCGGGTTTCGGGGAGGAATTCATAAGTACGCCTATGTTTCCAGTTCCCCGACGAATTTCGTGGATCCAACGGGCCTTGACAAGAAAGGGTTCTTCGATGGTGCAAAGAATCTCGCCAGATGTGCGGCTTCGGTTTCCCAAGCGGGGTCTCTAAACCAATTATTCGGTGTTCCGAAGCTTGTTGGTAGCAACTTCTTCGGAGACGTAGCAGGTGCCGCTCTTGGGCCCGAGCCTGGAACAGATCCCACCACCGGGACGAATGATCGCATCGACCAGGGTATCAATGCTGCAACCGATCTCGGCATTCACGCAGCGCACATAGTGGCACCCCATCTCGCTATCGGCACAGGTACATTTATTGCTGAGCCGATATCATATGCGGCTGGAGTTTATAACCCCGTTACTCTCGGAGAAACTACAGCAACCATTGGAGCCATTCCTGAAGTTGCGGCAGGTTTAGCGGTTGCGGAAGTGCTGCTGGGTGCCAAAATTGGCCTCGACGGTCTTGTCTTTTTCGAGTCTCTCGTAGTTTGCG
>Ga0137409_10003372_pt1 | contig 16954 bp, 10 predicted proteins | sample CZODoug1_16funga_FD_122059 | JGI IMG/M metagenome (GOLD analysis project Ga0137409, IMG submission 122059) | Vadose zone soil fungal communities from Angelo Coast Range Reserve, California, USA - CZODoug1_16fungal (Hybrid Assembly) | ecosystem: Environmental > Terrestrial > Soil > Vadose zone... | reverse complement strand
ACACCGGCGTCACCGGTGGCTGCTCGTCCTGCCACGAGACCAATTTCCTGTGGATGGGAGTGAACAACTACCCGATTCGGCCGGCAACAATCACTGCCGGCGCGACATACGTAGGGTTTAACACTCGGCCCGGAGTGGCGGCGTCTACGTACAGCATCGCGGACTCCGGGCATCCGAATTTGGGCGACTGTTCCAATTGCCACAACACGACGGACTTTTCTGGGTACTCCAAGCCAGCGAATCACATTCCGTATGCAGCGGCTGCGGCGTGCATCGCCTGCCATACCAACGCCGACTACTCGGTGCTGCCGACATTGGCGAATATTCACGCCAACGCGCAGAGCACTACCGGCAACTGTGCGCAGTGCCACTCGCCGGCAAACGCGGCCGCGTATGCCATCCCATTTGCAAACTTTGCGATCGTCTCCACCAACAGCCCGGGGGTCAGTCATATCCCGCTCAGCACGCAGGACTGCAGCGTGTGCCACGTCGGCGCCAACTCGAGCACAGTGACGCCGGTGCCTAACGGCGCTTTGTTCGGCAATTCGGCGATGAGTCATACCGGCATCACCAATAACTGCGCCGCCTGCCACGGAGCGATGATCACATCATCGACCTTCACAGGCATCGCGCCCAAGACCTCCGGTGGCCTAAGTCCTAATCACCTGCCGACGACCGCGGCGTGCGAGTTGTGTCACACCAACGCGATTCCGTCGATGCTGATTCCTGCCTCGGGCGCAGGTACAGGAATGACGACTTTCGCCGGCGCGCAGATGAGTCACACCGGGATTACTTCCGGATGCGCGACTTGCCATGGTCCGACGATTACCGGCACCTCCTTCTTTGGCATCACGCAGATCGTGGTGATGCCCGCAGTGACACCGGTGGGCGTGAATTCGCACATGCCGTCGTCGACGACATGCGAAACCTGTCACCTTGGATCCGCTCCGGCCGGCCTGATCGCGGGCAACGCCGCGTCGACAACTTTGCCGGGTTCCAAGTTCGCGATGCCGATTCCAACCGGCGCGCAAATCCATACCGGTGTCACGAGCGGTTGCTCGGCCTGTCACGAGACCAGCGATGTCTGGATGGGCGTGAGCAACTACCCGATCAAGCCCTCCACATTGACCGCCGGCGCGACATACACGGGTTTCAATACTCGACCTGCGGTCGTCGCCTCGACTTACACCATCGCCGATGCCGCACATCCGACCGCGGGCGACTGTTCGAATTGCCACAACACGACTGACTTTTCCGGCTACTCGAAGCCCACGAATCACATTCCGTACGCAGCGGCTGCGGCGTGCACCGCCTGCCATACCAACCCCGACTACTCGGTGATGCCGACATTGGCGAGTATCCACGCCAACGCCCAGAGCACGACCACCAACTGTGCGCAATGCCACTCGCCGGCGAACGCGGCGACCTACGCGATCCCAGCGGCCAACTTCGCAATCGTTACGACCACAACGACCGGGATCAAGCACATCCCGCTCGGCACGCAGGACTGCAGTGTGTGCCACGTGGGAGCTAACTCCAGCACGCTGACGCCGGTACCTAATGGTGCGAAATTCACCAACTCGGCGACGAGCCACGTGGGGATCACCAACAACTGTGCGGCCTGCCATGGATCGACGATCACCGCATCGACCTTCACCGGTATCGCGCCGAAGACCTTCAACGGACTGAGTCCCAAACACGTGCCGACCACCGCGGCTTGTGAGTTGTGTCACGCCAATGCGATTCCGTCGATGCTGATTCCGGCCGCAGGTGCCGGCACCGGCATGACGACCTTTGCCAATGGCCAGTTCAGTCACTCCGGCATCACATCAGGATGCGCAGCCTGTCACGGCCCGACCATTACGGCTGCTTCGTTCTTCGGGATCACCAAGATCGTTGTGATGCCGGCGGTCACTCCGATGGGAGTGAACTCGCACATTCCGTCATCAACGACGTGCGAGACGTGCCACTTGGGGACGACGCCGGCTGGTTTGTTGCCGGGCAATGCGGCCTCGACGACGGTGCCGGGTTCCAAGTTCTTGACGCCGATCCCGACCACGACCCAGATCCATACCGGAGTGACCGCTGGCTGCTCAGCGTGTCACGAAACGAACTATGTTTGGATGGACGTATCGTCCTACCCGATCACCCGGTCCGCGCCCTTCATTGGCTTCCAGGTGCGGCCGGCGGCTGCGGCCGGGACCTACACGGTGGCTGATGCAGCGCACCCAACGGCCGGTGATTGCTCCGCATGCCACGGCAGCTTCACCGACTTTGCCGGCGTATCCAAGCCAGCGAACCACATTCCGTACGCGGCGGCAGCCCAGTGCGTGGCCTGCCACACCAACTCGAACTACTCGGTGATGCCGACGCTGGCGAGTATCCACGCCAATGCGCAGAGCACGACCGGCAACTGCAACCAGTGCCATTCGCCCACCGCCGCGGCGACCTACGCCATACCGTCGATCGCCTTCACGATCAAGTCCACCAATAGCGCGGGCGTTAAGCACATGCCGCTGGGAGCCCAGGATTGTGCCGTCTGTCACGTCGGCGCGGGTTCGAGCGTTGCGACGACTCCGGTGCCCAATGGTGCTTTGTTCAGCGGCTCGCGGATGAGTCATACCGGCATCACGAACAATTGCGCGAGCTGCCACGGCCCGACCATCACCGCGGCATCGTTCACCGGCATCACGCAAATCATTGTCATGCCGAAGACTTCACCGGTAGGCCTGACCTCACATATCCCGTCGTCCACAGTTTGCGAGACCTGCCATCTCGGCAGCACGCCGGCGGGGCTGATCGCGACCAACGCTGCCAGCGCGGTTCTGCCGGGAAGTCTGTTCGCGACACCGGTGCCGACGACGGTGCAGATCCACACGGGCATCAGCTCGGGGTGCTCGTCGTGCCATGACACCGGCTACGTGTGGATGGGTGCGAGCCGGTACCCGATTGTGCCGACGAGCATCTTGGGTGGCACAGTGAACACGCAATACACGGGCTTCCATACCCGTCCCGTCCTGCTCGCGTCGCTTTACAGCGTCGCGGATGCCCTGCACCCACTCACTGGCGATTGCTCCAACTGCCACGCCGGCACCAGCTCTTTCACCGGACAGGCCAAGCCCAACGGCCACATTCCGACCAATGCGGCGTGCACGGTGTGTCACGTGGTGGGCAGCGATTTTTCCGTCACTGGCCTGACAACCAACTTCACGACACTGCACACGGGAATTTCGAGTGGCTGCATCGCCTGTCACACGGCTGGCGCTGGTGCCGGTCCATTCGCCGGATGTGCGACGCAGGCCGCCTGCTCGTCGCCGCCGCCGCTCACCTATCAGCCGAAGGTGATGCCCTTGGCACCTGGCGGATCGCCCACGGCGCCATCGACTCTTACGCATATCCCAGCGGCCGGAATCGCGTGCGAGAAGTGTCACGCTCCGACCGTGTTTACAACGTTTAGCGGCATGCAGATGAGAGCCAACACGCCGGCGCACACCTCGGTTGCGGCCTACACCTGCATCACGTGCCACGAAGGGACACCTAAATACGTCTGGTACGGCGTGAATATCAGTACCAAGGCCGTCGGCCACGAGGGCCGAGTGGCAGGCCAGGACTGTGCCGGGTCGCGTTGCCACAGCAAGACCAACTTCTCGTCGTGGATGGCACTGCGTGTGCGACCCATCGTGCGCGCGGCGATCGGCTCAGTCGGCGGTGGACCGCGTGTGTTGCCGGATGGCACGGTGCTCGGATCAACGCCGATCGCCGGCACGCGGTTCAACCACCAGGGCGTCTTGCCCGGCCAATGCGCAACCTGCCATAACGGTAAGACCGCGAATGGTATGCCGGCCAAGCACATCGTCACGCGTGCCTCCTGCGACACTTGCCATCGCAACACGACCTGGCTGCCAGCGGCGTTCAATCACGCTGGCATTTCGGTGGGCACTTGCGCCAGCTGCCATGACGGCATACACGGCCCGGGCAAGCCATCGGCCCACTTTGTCTCGGTGCGCTCGTGCGATGCTTGCCATCGCAAGGAGACCTGGATCCCGGTGAGCTACACCCATCTTTCCCCGGCTTACCAGCCGCGGCCGGACGCGCTAACCTGCGTGTCTTGCCACGTAACCAACGGCGAGATCGTGCCGCGCCAGTTGCGGGTGAGACCGAGGAACCTCCCGCTACCTCAATAAGAACCGGGCGTGGAGAGTAGGATCGGCGCAACGGCGTAACTGCCGTTGCGCTGCGAGGCGTTGTCCCAGTCCGCAATTTTCCGTGGAATTGAGAGCGAATGGCGCGGAGCCACAATAACAACAGCTTTGCTAGGGCGGCGCGGCGCGCCATATTTCTTCTCTCGGCAGCGGTCGTGGCGGTCTTGGCCGCTCTCGCCGCGCTCCCCGCTGCTGCGCAAAATCTCATCGATGATGTCGGCTTGATCCGCACTGACAGCGAGGTGAGGGCGCGCATATTTTTCAACGCGAATGTGCATTTCGTGCGCCAGACTCCGACCACGGAAACCGATCTAGTCCTGATCGAATACCAGATCATCACGCTCGATGATCCGGCCATTGCCTCCAGCGTTTCCGAAAGCCGCAGCCTGCGCGCCGGCGGTGGCATTCCTGATTTCTCCGTGTCCTACCAGCCGAACGCTGCCGATCGGCGCCAGTCGCAGCGGCAATTGCAGTTGCGCTTCAGTCGCAAGACATTGGTCGAAGCCCGGCCCGGCAACACCACGCGCTCAATCGATATCGTCTTCAAGGACGCCGCCGCCGCCAAGGCCACGCCCGCGATTGCACCCGAGACCGAGAAGCGCTTTGCCGTGCGCCTGCAGTCGTTGCCGCTGGCGGAAAAAGACAAATTGCTGCCCATCCCCGGCGGCTTCGACGACTACGAGGGTTTCTCGACCACCACGATCGAGAACGGCGCGCCCTATATTGAGCTTGCGCTCGGCTATTTTTCGACGCGCGAGCAGGCCGAGGCCGTGCTACGTCGCGCCAAGGCAAGGTTCCCGCAGGCCCAGGTGATCGATCTGATCGAGCGCAAGGAGCTTGCGCTGAAAGGCGCCGCGGCCACCGAGGCTAAAGCGCCAGCCGCCCCAACGCCGAGCGCCGCTGCCGCTGCTGCTGCATCTTCGGCGGCAGCTGCAGCCGCGGCAGCCGCCGCCGCAGCGGCAACAGCGGCGAAACCGCAGGAACCAACAACCCCGGCGCCCGCTGCGGCCGCCGAGCCAGCGCAGCCCCCGGCGGCGGCGTCTGCCGCTGGCGCCGCACCCGAGGGCGAGGCCCCGCTCACGGAAATCGACAAGCGCGCAGACGATTTGATGACCTCAGCGCGCAAAGTATTGCAGGACAAGAACTACACCGCCGCGATCAACAGCCTGAACCAGGTCCTGTTCCTTCCTCCCAACAAGTTCTCGCGCGACGCGCAAGAACTTATCGGTGTCGCCTGGGAGCGCGCCGGTGATCTAAAGAGAGCGCGCACCGAATTTGAGTTGTATTTGCGCTTGTTCCCGCAGGCCGAAGGTGCGGATCGTGTGCGCCAGCGGCTGGCGGCGATCACCGAGGGCACGACGCCCACTCCGCCCGCCACGGTGACGTCGGTTCCGGCGCCGAGGAGCGGACCTGATTTGGGAAATAAGGCGAGCGGCAGCATCGCCCAATATTTTTACGGCGGCAAGAGCAAGAGCCAGTCGATCGTCAATGTCGCCGCTGGCATCGATCAGTCGACGTTGACCAAAACAACCGAGTCGGCACTCGTGACGAGCGTTGATCTGTCGGATCTCTATCGCACCGAAACCTCGGAAACACGCGCCGTCCTGCGCGGTACGAATTCGAAGAACTTCCTCGCCTCCTCGCACAGCGAGAGTGTGTTGTCGGCCGCCTATGTCGACTATCACAATCTGCGCAGCGAGCTGGACTTGCGCCTCGGCCGGCAGACCGCGGTGGGTGGCGGCCTGCTCGGACTGTTCGACGGTGTTTCGGCCGGCTACTCGATCACGCCCAAATTGAAACTCAGTGCAATGGGAGGTGTGCCGGCCAATCAGCTCGTGAGTGCGCCGTCGCAGCGCCTGGCGGCCGCTGTTCTCGACGGCAGCAGCCTGTTCGACCATTTTGGAGCAAGTGCCTACTTTGTCGAGCAATGGACCGAAAGTATTGTTGATCGCAAAGCGATCGGGAGCGAGTTGCGGGTGTTCGGTGAGCAGGCCTCGCTGTACTCGCTGGTCGACTATGACACGCAGTTCGCCCAGGTCAACGCGGTCACGCTGCAGGGCTCGGTCCAGGCACCGGGCCAGACGACGTTGACGTTTCTTGCGGACCAAAGGCGCGCGCCCTCGCTCCAGTTGAGCAACGCCCTGATCAGCAACAGCAGCGGCGTCACGTCGCTGCGTACCTTGTTGCAAACGGAGAGCCTCGGACAGATAAAGGATGACGCCCTCGCGACCTCGGCCAAAGCAAAACAAGGCTTGGTGTCCCTGTCACGCGCGCTCGGCCAAAAATGGCAAATCGGCGTGGACGTGCGCTACAGCAGCATCGGCGCACTACCGGCGATCGGCAATTTCCAGGCGCAACCGGCCACCGGCGCGCAATACACGTACACGTTGCAGTTGACCGGTTCGGATCTTTACTCGACGCGTGACATCAATGGCTTCAGCCTGAGTCAGCTCACCAGCTCGACGCTGCACGGCACGCAATTCGCGTACAACAATTTGACCAGCTGGCAGGCTTATCGCCTGACCTTCGAGCCTTCGATCCGCTACTACACTCAAAACGACTCGACCGGCATACGGTTGAAGCGCTATTCGCCTGGATTCCGGGTGTCGTGGCAGGCGAGCAAGCGGGCGTCGCTGCTGGGTGAAACCCTGCTGGAGCATTCGACCACCAAGGGGCCGGTCAACAGCGACACCACGAATTCGGCGTTCTTCTATCTCGGCTATCGCTACGATCTGTTCTAGCCCGCCAATGCGCTGAGCTGAGTTCGGAGCCAAGTCGCGCTGCGCTCGATCGCAACCGCGCACCGCCCGCCCGCGGCACCGGTATTTCAGTACATTGCCGCCAACATGGGACAGCGCGATGCAATGCGGCGCATCGTCGACCATGCGCCGTTCGTCGCCCGAGCGCAACAGCCTGCTAGGCTGAAACCATCGAGTCGCGTGTGCGTGTCACCGATCGGTTGATGTGGGAACGGTTCCAGCGAAAAGCGTTCTCACCTTGGGACCCGTGCTTGGGACATTTTCTTGAATATTTGCTTCGCTATTTCCGCTTTCTGTCGTTGAGGTTCGCTGCATGATTCCCGATATCGGTCAATTCGTGTTGATCCTGGCCCTGGCGGTAGCGCTGATGCAAAGCGTGTTGCCGATCGTGGGTGCGGCCCGCGGCAACTACGCTTTGATGGCGATTGCGAGACCCGCGGCGCGGGCACAGTTTGCGCTCGTGTTGATCGCCTTTCTGTGCCTGATCTACGCGTTCGTGTCGAATGATTTTTCGGTCCTTTACGTCGCCACCAATTCCAACTCACTGCTGCCGGTGCAATACAAGGTCGCCGCGGTCTGGGGCGGGCACGAAGGATCGATCCTGCTGTGGCTCCTGATGCTGACCTTCTGGATGGCGGCCGTGAGTCTTTTTGCCGGCCGGCTGCCCGATCCGTTGGTGGCGCGAATTCTTGCGGTGATGGCGATGATCAGCTGCGGCTTCCTGCTGTTCCTGCTGCTGACATCAAATCCATTCGACCGGATTTTCCCGGTCCCGGCCGATGGCCGCGACTTGAATCCGCTGCTGCAAGACCCAGGCATGGTCGGCCATCCGCCGATGCTCTACATGGGATATGTGGGCTTCTCCGTCGCGTTCTCCTTTGCCATCGCGGCACTGATCGGCGGCAATCTGGACGCGGTTTGGGCGCGCTGGACGCGACCGTGGACCATCATCGCGTGGTCGTTTCTCACGACTGGCATCTGCATGGGCAGCGCCTGGGCCTACTACACGCTGGGCTGGGGCGGCTGGTGGTTCTGGGATCCGGTTGAGAATGCCTCGTTCATGCCGTGGTTGGTCGGCACGGCCTTGATGCATTCGCTCGCCGTCACCGAGAAGCGCGGCGCGTTCAAGGTCTGGACTGTGTTGATGGCGATCTTTGCGTTTTCGCTTTCGCTGCTCGGCACCTTCCTCGTGCGCTCCGGCGTGTTGACGTCGGTGCATGCGTTTGCCACCGATCCCAAGCGCGGCGTCTTCATTCTCCTGTTTCTCGCGATCGTGATCGGTGGCTCGCTCACTCTGTTTGCTTTTCGCGCGCCGAAGGTCGGATTGGGAGGAAGATTTTCACTGATCTCACGCGAGACCCTGCTGCTTGGAAATAATGTCGTGCTGATCGCGGCCGCTGCGGCGGTGATGCTCGGGACGTTGTACCCGCTGTTTCTCGATTCACTGAACCTGGCCAAGTTGTCCGTTGGGCCGCCGTACTTCAATCCGGTGTTCGCCGCGCTGATGACGCCGGCGATTTTCATGATGGGATTGGGCCCGTTGGCCAAGTGGCGGCAGGTCGATGTGCCGGACTTGGGACGTCAGCTGAAATGGGCGTTTGCCATCAGTGTGGTGCTCGCCCTGGTGTTGCCGCTGACGGCACCGCATTGGTCGTGGCTGACGAGCTTTGGCCTGTTTCTCGCGGCCTGGGTCGTGACCGCGATGCTCGCGACGCTCTGGTCGCGGATCGGACCGCGCCTGCGCTGGTCGGCGGTGTGGGAGAACGCGCGGATGCAACCGCGCAGCTTCTACGGCATGACGCTGGCGCATTGTGGAGTCGCCGCATTCATCGTCGGGGTGACGATGGTCAAGAGCTACGAAGTCGAGAACGACGTGCGCATGGGGCCCGGCGACACAACGACCGTGGGGCCGTACATGTTCAAGTTTGTCGGTGTGACCAATGGCGCCGGTCCGAACTACACCTACACGCGCGGGCAGATCGCGGTGTACAAAAACGGCAATTTCGAACGCGATCTGCTGCCGGAGAAAAGGCAATACCTGGTGCAGCAGCAGCCGATGACCAATGCCGCGATCGACAGCGGCTTCACGCGCGATCTGTATGTTGCCTTGGGTGAGCCACTGGAAAACTCGGACTGGGCGGTGCGCATCTACTTCAAGCCGTTCATCGACTGGATCTGGGGCGGCTGCCTGTTGATGGCCCTGGGCGGCGTACTCGCCATGAGCGACAGCCGCTACCGCAAGGCGTTGCCGGAAAAAGCGCGGCGCATGGCCGGACTGTCGGCGACCCCGGCCGGCATGTCCCCGGTCAGTGCCGCGATCGGAGGAGGTAATTCGTGATCCGCTTTCTGATTCCACTGGCGGGCTTCGCCATTCTCGTGGTGTTTCTCGGGCTCGGCCTGCAGCACGACCCGCACGAAGTCCCATCACCGCTGATCGACAAGCCCGCGCCAACCTTCTCTTTGACGCGGTTGGACAATCCGGCACAGGTCATCTCGCGTGCCGACATGCTGGGCAAAGTCTGGTTGCTCAATGTCTGGGCCTCCTGGTGCGTGGCCTGTCGCGATGAACACCAGCACTTGCTCGCGTTTGCCAAGACCAAGGTCGTTCCCATTTATGGCCTGAACTACAAGGACACGCGGCCGGATGGCCTGGCTTGGCTTAATCAGCTCGGCAATCCGTACGAGGCGTCGTTGTTCGATCCCGACGGCCGGGTCGGCATCGACTACGGCGTCTATGGCGTGCCCGAGACCTTCGTGATCGACAAGACCGGCACCATTCGCTACAAGCAGATTGGAGCGATCACACCTGAGGTCATCAAGGAGAAGCTCCTGCCGTTGTTGAGAAAACTCAATGCATAGGACCTTGTGCGATCGATCCTCAGTCGCAGTCGCGCACATATGCGCGAGTGCCGTCGCTGTCGCCTATGTGCTGGCCTTCGTGCTGGGCGCTGGGATGTCTGCTGCTGAGGCCAAGGAAGCGGCGCCGCTCGCGAACGACCCGGTCACCGAGCGGCGGCTGATGACTTTGTCCGAGGAGTTGCGCTGCCTCGTGTGCCAGAACGAAACTCTCGCGTCTTCGCGTGCGGACCTGGCCGAGGACTTGCGCCGCGAAATCCGCGAGCAGATCAAGGGCGGCGCCAGCGACGAGCAGATTCGCGACTACCTGGTCGCGCGCTATGGCGAGTTTGTCCTGTATCGGCCGCGGGTGAAACTCAATACGATTTTGCTTTGGACCGGCCCGGCGCTATTCATCATTCTGGGCGTGGCGCTTCTATTGCGGGCGGTTCGCCGCCGGCGGCTGTCGTTGGTCGATGATCCCGATGATGGCTTGCTCGACGACATCAGCGCTGACGTTACTGGAAAAGGAGGACACGCTTGATGTCGTCCAATATCGTTTTTTGGCTGGTTGCGGTCGCACTGCTGGTTGCGACGATCGCCGCGGTGACCTGGCCGCTGCTGCGTGGCCGCCGTGATTCGGACGGATCGGCTGCGGATTCTGAACTTGACTCAACGCGCCACGAATTGGCACAACTGGAAGCGCGCCGTGCCTCAGGCGAAGTATCGCAAGACGAATACGCGCAGCAGAAGCAGGCGCTCGCGGTGCGGCTGCTCGATCAGATCGCCGCGCCGGGCGCAGCGACGACGGCAGCGGCGGCCGCCAAGACCGAAGCTTCGGCCACAACATCGGCTGCCACCGCGTCAGCAAGCAAATCCGAGATCGCACCCAAGGATGCCGTGGCGGCGATTCCCAAAGCAGGTCGCAATCGCTGGCTAGCTCCCGCTGCGGCCGCGTTCGTCATCGTGTTGTGCGCCGTTTTTTACGCGCTCCTCGGATTGCCGGGCACCGCCCGGCACCCGTCCGTCGCGTCCAGTGAAGAATCGCAGGTCGAAGGCGACAGCGCCGGCAAGGGTGGCAATGTCTCGCTCTCGCAGCAACAGATCCAGCGCATGGTCGATGAGATGACCGAGGAGGTCAAGAACAATCCCAAGGATGCCGCTGCCTGGTCGATGCTGGCGCACTCCTACGACATGATGCGCAAGTTCGACGAAGCTTCCAAAGCCTATGCCAAGGCGACCCAACTGCTGGACAACAACGCGCAACTTTGGGCCGACTACGCCGACTCCCTGGCGATGGCGCAGGGCCGCACGCTCGATGGCGAACCGATGAAGTTGATCAACAAGGCGCTCGCGCTGGACGGCAACAACACCAAGGCGCTGGCGCTGGCGGGTTCCAACGCCTTTGATCACAAGGATTTTGCCGGCGCGATCTCCTATTGGGAGAAAGCAGCGAAGTCTTCAACCGACGCGCAATTCACGCAGCAGTTGCAGTCTGGCATCACGGAGGCCAAGGCGCTGCGGCAGGGAATATCGCCCGACGCGTTGGCGCAGGCCGCCCCCGCCGCGGAGAAGAGTGCGCCAGCCGCGAAATCAGGGCCGGCGGCGACATCTTCTGCAGGTTCGTCCGCCGCAGGAGCGACAACGGGTGGATCGCCCGCCGGATCTGCGACTGAAGCGGCCGGCAAGTCCACCATCTCCGGCCGCGTTTCGCTTGCGCCTGCGCTCAAGAGCCAGGCATCGCCCGACGACACGGTATTCATTTTCGCCCGCGCCCCCAGCGGGCCGCGGATGCCGCTCGCCATGATGCGCAGACAGGTGCGCGACCTGCCGATCGACTTCAATCTCGACGATTCGCAGTCGATGATGCCAGGACTCACGCTGTCCCAACATAAAACCGTGATCATTGGCGCCCGCATCTCCAAGCGCGGCGACGCGATGGCGCAACCGGGAGATCTGCAGGGACTCACGTCGCCGATCGCCGTCGGCAGCTCGGGCATCAAGCTCGAGATCAGCGAGGTCGTCAAGTAGTTGGGAGATCTGCGGGCATGCTCCTCAGGAGCAATTCCCGCCGACCGCCGTTCGCACACGCGCAACGGAAAAGCAGACCGAGCGGCTGTTCTGCGCGGTCGGCGCATCGACCGCACCACCCACCACAATCACCAGTCGCCCGAGCAACATCCCATTTGTCCCAGGCTGCCGCGTGTGGCCGTTCGAATCAAAACTCACAAAGCGGCCGGAGATGCCGGCGCTGAAGTGCGACGTGATGTGGATCCGCTCCGGCGTCGCCGGAAATTCACGCACGACCAAATCGTCGCCATCCAGCGCGCCGTTGTCGTTGCGATCAACGAACACGCGCCAACCCGACACCCAATTCACGCCGTTAACCGGCGCGACTGCAACGCGTTGCCCGCGTGTGATCGCTTCGCTGCGCGCAAGCTGCATCGCGGCGTTGATGTCGTTGGCGGTCATCGACAGGCGCTGTCGATCAAGCAAATGAGAGAACGACGGTATTGCCGAGGCTGCGAGCACCGCACCGATGGCCGCGGTGATTGCGATTTCGATGATCGTCAGGCCGCGTTGCCGATCGCGCAACGACGGTCGCGCGAGCGCGGCCAGGTCGGTCGCGGACATTCGTACGATCAGGGGCATCGATTTGTCCTCATCCAGGAAACGCCGAGCAATACCTGGCGATTGATGCGGGCTTCAACTGGAGCGCGCAAGGACTCAGGCAATAGACCGTGGAGATTTGGATTCCGGCGCAAGCAAGTGAGAGCACCCGGGGGCAAATGCAGTGCACGTGACGAGGCGCAAGCGGCGCCGCAGTTTAAGAAGAAGAGCTGATCGCGAAAACGGCCAATGGAAGTACGGCTTATTGGTAGATTGCTGACTAGGCCGCGCTGGCAACATCCGGGCCCATGGTGGGCTTGGTTGCTCCCGGTCCGGGCCTTGGCGATGTTGCTCGCCGATGGCGACGGATCACGCCCGCGAGCATCCGCAGCATGCAATTCAGCGAGGGTGATCAACATCCGCCGATGCTACAAGCGCAATTCACAGTCGCGAACTGCGGCACCCCGTGGTGGACAAATTCCTCCGAGGTGAATTCGCTTCACGAGACCGTGCGCGGTTGCTTTCGACAGCCAAGCGGTAAGCGCCGCCACTGGGAGAAATTTCTTGCTCGTGCTTGCGCGGCGATCGTGAATAGGGGACCGCCTCACCTGCTCGGATTACCCAGGGCCGTTCGTCGGCAGGCGGCCACCGGGTGATCCAGCTTGTCTCGATCTTGGACGCCACACTCCGAATAATGGTTACTCACACCAAGGTACGAATTTTTAGTTGATTACATGGTCATGGTCTACCCACAAGAAGACTCGCACATGAAGCAAGCGCATGCGCCTTGCACAGCAGGGCCACACATGGGCATGACCTTGATCGAGCTGCTGATCGTGTTGGCGATTTCGGCGATTCTGCTTGCGGTGGGCGTGCCGATGTTCAATGCGACGATCTCAGGCAGCAAGACCGCGGGCGCAGCGAGCGATCTACGCGGTGCGCTCGAGCTTGCGCGTTCCGAAGCGATCCGGCGGGGAGTCACGGTTTCGATCTGTCGCGTAACTGCGCCCAATGCGACGCCGCCTGTTTGCTCGAACGCCGCAGCCGGCATCTTTGCCGCGGGTGATTGGGCGTCGGGCTGGGTTGTCTTCGTTGAGGATGCCGCCGGCGGGACAGTCGGCACGGTCGATGCACTTGATACGGTGCTCCGCCGCCAAAACTCGTCCAATCCCGGATCAAGAGCACTGGTTACAGGCAACGCGGGCGTCGTGTCGTTTGGCGCCGACGGGCTTCGTGTGAATTCTCCCGGCGTAGTCACTGCGTTCAACGTGTCGTCGAGCGATCCGAATTCGCCGCGCACGCGTTACATCTGTGTCGGCGTGACCGGTCAGATCTACGGACAGATCGGAGCTTGCACATGATGCCGCCCCGGCTTTTGTTTTGTTCTAACCGCGTCCGCGGCACGTCTCTGATTGAGGTGCTGATCGCATTGACGCTGGTCGCAGTAACGATGCTCGGTCTGCTCGGATTGCAGCTGCGTTCGATGGGAATGCAAAAAGATTCTCTTGATCGGCGGGCGGCGGCAATGATCGTGGCCGGGTTTGGCGAGCGCGTTGCCGCCAATTACGCGGGCTTTGAGGCCAACCTGTACTCGAACTTGATATCAGGTCCGATTGCTGGAGTTGCGCAAACGGCTGTATGCGCGACTCCGGCGAACTGCACAACTTTAGAAATCGCGCAGCGTGATTTGATTCTCTTGCAAAACGATGTGGTTCAACGATTGCCCGGGGGGATGGCCTTTACTGCAGCTCCAGTGGCTGGCGGAGTGGCCCTCAATACGGGAGTGCAGGTAACCGTGGCGTGGGCTGATGTGCAGCGAACGCAGGCGAATCAACCAGGAACAGATCAAGCGTGTATCGACGCGGGGGTTGATGTAAATCTCCCGGGTCCTGCCGCCGTGACCAACACCTATCGCTGTTACAGCGCGTTTGTCTATCCATGAGCAGCTTCCGAGACTCGAGATACGCAAAGGCTACGCATCGCCCGCAGAAAATGAATTTCCGAAGCCTCTCAGAGATCGTGAACCATTTGCCTGCGCGCTCGCGCGGCCGCACGTTGATCGAGCTGATCGTCGCGATGGCGCTCAGCCTGTTGATCTTGCTCGGTGTTGGGTCGCTGTTTTTAGGAGCCAATCAATCCAGCCGTACAGCGTCAGGCGTCTCCGGGGCCGAGGAGGGTGCGTCGTACGTCATGACGCTTCTTGGGAATGCAATTCGACGCGCCGGCTACAGCGAGATCATCGGCAAGAACGCGAGCCTTTTCGGCACCCGTACCAATCTGTTGTACAGCGGACCGCACGTTCGCGGATGTGTCAACGTCGGCATCAGCGACCTCATAGCCGGTACCTGCGGCGGAGCGGCCGTAACGACGGGTGATGTGCTTGCGGTTTGGTTCCAGGCAGACAACGTGCTGGCGCCGGCGCAAGGCCTGACCAATGATTGCGTTGGCCTTCCGCCCGGCCTCCCCTATCCACAGATTGTCGATCCGGGCTTTCGCGGCCGTGTTCCTGGTGGCACGGTGCCGATTGTGGTCAATCAGTACTACGTCGCGGGGAACGCGCTGGTATGTCGCGGCAATGATGGTGGCGGACCCCAGGAGCTGGTGCGAAACGTGGTCGACTTCAGGGTCTATTACGGCTTTGATGACGTCGCCTACGCAGCGGCGGGAACCGCCTCTTCTGCGCTGAACGAGCGCCCCGCTGCGCGCTCGATTCACGACGCTGCGACCATCAGCGCGATGGCGCCGGTCGGTGGCATGAGCCCTTGGGAATTTGTCGTCTCTACCCATGTGTGCGTGGTTTTGCGCACAGAAGAGACCGGAGTGACAACTGGCGCCCCCTATAGACCCTGTCCAACCACTGAGCGCCAAGCGGCAGGAGTTGATCCAATCGGTACCTTGGCGCTGCCAGCAGGCGAAATTGGTGCGATTCGTCGCTCCTACACGGAAGTCTTCACCGTGCGCTCGCGCGCTGCGCCCACTCCTGCGACGCCCATTTAAGAGTGATCGAGATCATGTTTTCAACGCGCGCGCGATCGTCCATAGGACTAAACAGCAGTTGCACGAACCGTCGGCCCGGCATCGTGTTGCCGGTGGTCCTGGTCATGCTGGTCGTGATGACCACGGTTGTCCTGTTCATGATCCGCCGCGGCACGATCGATGAGCGGCTCGCGGGCAACATGCGTGGCGTAGTCACGATGGACACCGCCGCCCAGTACGCGTTGCGCTGGTGTGAGTTGTGGGTTTGGGAGTCACCGCCGGGGGTCGCTTCTCTGCCGGGCCGGAAAGTGACGCCGCGCTCCATGCCCGCGCCGGCAAGTACTGCAACCGCCGCCTGGAAATATCAGGGATCGCCCGACTACTGGTCTCAGTTTGCCGTCACGTTGCCTGCTATTCCGCTACCAAATACAGATCAAGCCAATCCGTCGACGGCTGCGTGCCTGATCGAAGATGCATCGGCTGAATTGCAAACCGACCTCCAATACAACGACGGCAATGGTATGCCGTCCGATCTCGCGTGGCGCAAGTTCCGCTTGACTGTTGAAGTCAGCCAACCCGGCGCCATTGCAAATGTGGCTCGTGCGCAGAGCGAAATCCGGATGTATCTCAATTGATGTCCTACCCATTTACCTATGACCTGCGCCAGCGAGATCTGCGCACACTTGAACAACCAGCGCCCTGCGCAGGTGGAGTAACACGATGAACTCCCAAATCAATGCCCGCGACCAGATCGAACCGACTCCGGGCGAGCGCTGCTTCAAGGTCGTCGCGCGGGTGCTGCTGCCGCTGCTGAGCCTGACGTTCATGCTGCAACCGGCCGCCTACGGCGCGCCGACGCCGTCGATGCTGGCGCAGGAGCCGATGTTCCTGAATGCGCGGGTCGATTCCAACGTGATGTTCTTGATGGACGACTCGTTGTCGATGGACGACATTCGCCTGCCGACGCCAACCGGACTCGATGCAGGGGAGAGGGTTCTCCCGGTCGGGACTCCCCCCGATATGGTGACGGTGAATGCGCAAATGCCGAATCCGGCGACCGGCGTGTACTCAACCGTGGCGGTCTCAGTCGAGCGCGTCAACGAATGGATCTACCGCAGTTCAGTACTGAACCCGGTCTACTACAACCCGGCGATTACCTACGCGCCGTGGAATGACAATGGACGCAAGGGCCTCTCGGGGCAGTTCGGTCCTGCCGATGCCGGCATGAATGGACCTGACGCGACCGGTTTCCGCGAGGGTCGCGTTGCGCATGACATGCGTTATGTGGGCCCCAACTACGAATCCAGTCGTGGCGCCAATCGGGGCCGCAAGCTCACGACCACAGGCGCGAACCCTCCTGCAGTCGCTTCGTATTTGGTGAATACCCTGCCCCCGACAGTGCCCCAGCGGCCACCCTACGGCGGCTTTGCCGGAACCGTCGACGCCGGTCGCAATCAGGACATATTCTCCCCGCCGCTCGTGTATGTGACGCAAGCACCAGCGTGTTCGGTCCCTCTGGTACCGGCCAACTCCTCGCCGCAGCCCTCATCGTCGCGAACGACGACGACGCAG
>Ga0137409_10003371_pt1 | contig 16954 bp, 15 predicted proteins | sample CZODoug1_16funga_FD_122059 | JGI IMG/M metagenome (GOLD analysis project Ga0137409, IMG submission 122059) | Vadose zone soil fungal communities from Angelo Coast Range Reserve, California, USA - CZODoug1_16fungal (Hybrid Assembly) | ecosystem: Environmental > Terrestrial > Soil > Vadose zone... | reverse complement strand
TCCTGGTGGATGACGCAGATGCTGCATCTGCATCCGACCCACAATGCCTTCGACCGCAAATGCCAGCTCGCCGAGCTCGATTATTTCGCGAGCTCAGAAGCCGGCAGGCGCACGCTCGCGGAAAATTACGTCGGGCTGCCGGTGGAGGTGTAGCTCTGAGCGGCGCTTATTATTGTGCCCTCCCGCTTGCGGGGAGAGGGCATCGCTTGAGTTCTAACAAACTCGGCTGGGTGAGGGGGAAGGGTAAGCCCCTCACCCATTCTCTTTTGTTGAAACTGTTGAGCAGCCCTCTTTTTGCAAGCGGAGGGGAGAGGGCACATTAATTTTCACCCGACTCGCTGCTACCGCCCCGTAAACTGCCGCTCGGCGGCATTGAAGGCCAGGTTGATCTGCTGCAGTCGCTCCTCGGCGAGCTTACGCATTTCGGGTCCCAGAGCGGCGAGGCGACCGGGCTCGAACTCCTCGATCCTCTGCAGATAGGCCCGTTTGACATCGTCGCGCGAAGCGTCGGGCGCAACGCCGAGCACGTCGGCCCATTCAGGCCGCGACTGTGGTGGTGGCGGTGGTGCTGGCGCCGTTGAAAACTTGTCGGTGATCAGCCCCATCAGAAACCAGATCACGATGAAACCGATAAAGCCGGCCAGCACCGTCACAAGCACTTCGCTGCTAACCATTCTGGTCGAGCCTCATCTGCGGAACCGGAAGCTCGTGAAACTCGAGATTGGCCTTGATGCGATGTTGCAAGGCCTGATCGCCGCCGACGAGCTGGAGCGTATTGGGCACGATGCTGCGGTCGCGCAGGCGCTTGTTCAAGTTGGTCACGAGCACCGGGCAAGCAATGAACTCAAACGCAAGGGACAGGAGCGCCTTGTGCGAGAGGTTGAGCTCGCGTCGAGCCGCAATGACGTCGGCAAGCGCGATGATCGCATTCGCGTAGAAAACCGGCAGCACGACCAGCAGAGCGGATGAAACGTCGAGAAGCGCCGTCAAGGCAGGACCGGCGACCACCAGCAGAAACGCCGTCACGGCGGAATAGAGATAGATCGAGCGATGCGCAGCGGCCTGCCGCGCGAGCGCGGCAAGCTCATCGTCCGGCACCTCGCGCACGGTCGCGGAGGACACAAAGAACGGCCGAGCGAAGAAAAAGAGCGAAGCGAACGACAGGTCCTTGTTGCGCACCAGATAAGGCGTGGCCGCGGCCCGCACCACCGGCTTGCCGTGCCTGTTGAATGCGAACACAAACTCGCCAGGTGTCAGCAGCACGACCGAATCGATGATGACGATCAGAGCCGCGATACTCCAGAAGGCGAAGCTCGAGCTCGCGATCGCTTCCAGCATCAGGCGGCGGTCCGCCTGCCAAACAGCCGCTTGACCAGGCCGCCAATCATGGCAGCCGCGCCCGCGAAGATCAGCACGCCGAACTTGCCGATCACCTTGAAGAGGCCAGTCTTGGCGGCGGCAGCGGCCGCACCACCGATGATGAGGCCGGTGAGGCCATATTCGGCAATCTTGTCGCCGGGACGATACTCGGCATAGCGCTGACCGGCATCGAAGGAAAAGTCATTGAGCGCAGTCTTGAACACGCGAATGTCCTTGTCGAGCGAATCCGGATCCGACACCAGGACCGCGCTCATGACGCCCGTCCGGCCGAGGAGCCGAATGCGATAATTGACGCTGACGCCGCCCTCCGAGCTGAGTTTCGTCGCCCATTCGAGCCGCTTGGTGTCCGTGTCGTAGCGCGGAGCGACAAACCAGCCGTCGAGATTAAGTGCCGGATATCCGCGCTTTTTGCGTTCTTCGTTGCCGAGCGCGTTGCCTTCCTTGAGCGACTGCAGCACTGCGTCGGCGTCGATCTTCTCGTCATCCTTGATGTAGCCGGTGTCCTCGAAATCAAAGATGGAAAACCAGCTCAGGTCTTGCGGCGCGAAAGTGTAGCTGTCGGTGCGCGGCAGATTGCGCATCAGAGTGAGAAACTTCGAGGTATCGGCTGCGCCGAGGAAAGCGTATTTGGCCGGGATCACAATGGTGGCGCGCCCGGCGATCTTGCCGTCCGAGGGCCCGACCTTCCAGCCCAGGTTTCGAATCTGGGTGGCAACGCTGCCTTGCCCGCCAGGGTCCTGAGCCATCGATGGCGCGGACGCCGCCACCAGCAACAGCGATATCCAAACGACTCTCGATAGCGAAAGCGTCATGCTTGAAGACGTCATGCCACACCTCACAAACGTGTCATGCTAAAACGCCCGCACTCTAGGATCGCATCAGCCGGTTGCGCAAGGTTTTTGGCTTTACAGGCCGACATCCGATTATTTTTTATGCGGTATATACAACAGCACAACCCAACGGGCGTGGCTTCCCTTTATGGCCGTACGAGAGTAACTTGCGACAAATTCTAAAGCAGGAGGAAACTGGAAATGTCGCGTGGCGTCGGGATCGTGTTGTTGCTTCTTGCCCTGCCGGCAGGCGCCTCCGCCCAGGGTGCGCTCAACGACCAGCAGCGCCTCGGGCAGACTCTCTTCACCCAATCTTGTGGCGTGTGCCACCTCAAGCCGCAGATTACCGCCAACACCTACGGGCCGACGCTGTCGAAGGAGTCCGCAGGCGGAAGCGAAGACGTGATGCGCGAGACCATCACCAATGGGACGCCGCGCATGCCGGGCTTCAAGCTCTTGTTCGAGCCCGCGCAGATCAACGCCATCGTCGCGTACCTGAAGTCCGTGCCGGCACCACAGGCGGCGCCGCGCTGACATACATTCCCAAAAATCCCAAAGCTGACATCAGTCCCCAAGGAGAAGCCGCATGAACAAAACACAAGCGAAAAGCCTGTCCCGTGCTGGTCTCGCCGCCGTGGTGGCGGCCGGATTGACGACCATTGCGGCGCCCGCGAGCGCTGCCGACATGCTGCTCTCAGGCACCATCGCGTCCGCGGGCGGCGAGAAGATGAGCGGCGTGACCGTATCGGCCAAGGCCGAAGGATCGGTGACCACCACGACGGTCTATACCGACGAGGCCGGCGAGTATTATTTCCCGGCGTTGCCGGCCGGCAAGTACACGGTGTGGGCGCAGGCCGTAAGCTTTGAGACCGCCAAGGGCGACGTCGATCTTTCTGCAGCACGCCGGCAGGACTTCAAGCTGTCGACGCTCACGGATGCCAACCGGCAGGTGCGGCAGCTCCCGGGCGACATGATCTACGCGTCGCTGCCCGAGGAGACCGCGCAGGACGCGCGCATGAAGACGCTGGTGAAGAACAACTGCAGCGGCTGCCACACGCTCAGCTACATCCTGCAGCACCGTTTCGAGGAAGATGGCTGGTATAAGGTCATCGAGCTCATGAAGAACGTGAACGTGTCAGGCGTGAACGTCGCGCATGAGCGCAAGGTCAACGCCGTGCTTGAGCGGAACCAGAAGGAGCTCGCCGCCTATCTGGCGCGTGCCCGCGGTCCGGGCGAGAGCTCCATGAAGGTGAAGCTGCGCCCGCGCCCGTCCGGCGAAGCGGCGCGCGTCGTGTTCACCGAATACGACGTTCCGCTCGAGGAGAGTTCGCCCAACAAGCGCCCGCTGCCGGATGGCAGCGACTGGACGCAAGGCTCGCCGTCGAAGTTCAACGAGCTGATCCATGACGCCTACAGCGACTTTGAAGGCAATCTCTGGTTCACAGTGAACACGCCGAACTATCAGGCGACCGTCGGCAAGGTCGACACCAAGACCGGTCAGACCAAGCTCTTTAAGGTTGCCGCCCAGCGTGGCTTTGCAGCCAATGCGCACGGTATCGTGCGCGACGACAAGGGCATCCTCTGGTTCAACGCCAACACAGGCCGCGGCAGCCTCGGCCGGGTCGATCCCAAGACCGAGAAGATCGACGTCTATGTGCCGCCGCAGAACATGTCGCAGACCGGCGGCGCCGTCACCATCGACGCCGATCCGCAGGGCAAGATCTGGGTCACGGCGCCCGACGGCGCGCTGCACTTCGATCCGGACACCGAGAAGTTCACCGAGTTCAAGTCGCCCACCTTCAAGTCGCCGACCAACGGCTCCAATGGAGTCACGTACGGCCTTGCGGCCGACCGCGACGGCAACGGCTGGTGGCTGCAAATGGCGCTCGATACCGTCAACAAGGGCGACGTCAAGACCGGCAAGACCACTGAGATCAAGCTTCCGCCTGTAAAGGCGGCGCTCGACCTGATCAACGATCCGGAGCTGGTCAAGTTCTACGAGGGCTTTGCTCCGCTCGACTTCAATACGCCGGTGCCCTGGAATCAGGGCCCGCGCCGCATGGGCGCCGACAAGAACGCCGACGTGGTGTGGGTCGGCACCTCCTGGGGCGCGTCGCTCATTCGCATCAACACCAAGACGATGGAATCGACGGTCGTGCCCCTGCCCTATCAGGGCATGTCGCCCTATCAGATCACGGTCGACAAGAACCATAACCTCTGGATGAACGTGTGGACCTCCGACGTCGTCCTCAAATACGAGCCGGCGACCGGCAAGTGGACGACCTTCGACCTGCCCTCGCGTGGCACCGAAGTGCGCCACATCTCGATCGACGAGCGCGACGGCAAGCTCAAGGTGATCATCCCCGAGTATCGCGTGAGCAAGATGGCGGTGATGAACTTCCGCAGCGAGGCCGATATCGCGGCGCTCAAGGCGCAGGCGGCTCGATAGTCTGATCCGAGAATCTGCAGTCTGAAACGAGCGGGCCCTTGGCCCGCTCGTTTCGTTTATGTAGTCACCTCCGAAACGCACATTCTCGTCGTAGCCGGGCTTGTCCCTGCCATCCACGTCTTTGCTTCAAGTCAAAGTTCAAGACGTGGATGCCCGCGACATAAGCGCGTTTACGCGCGTCTTCAACGCGCAATGCGCGGGCATGACGCGAGAGACATTCTGCAAACTAATATAACGCCCCTACGCGCGAAGCGAACCTACGACATCCTCGACTTCAAACCATCGATCAAGAAGTCCCGCACCATGGCGGCGGAGGACGACAGCGGCACGCCGCGGCGTGTCACAAGGCCATAGGTGCACATCACCTTCGGCGAGCGCAGCGGGACGGCCACCAATCCCTGGCCGCGGTGCAAGGCCACGTCCACGCTGGGCACAACCGCAAGGCCAAGACCGACCTCGACCAGATTAACGGCCGTCTCGACGTGCTGCACCTCGTATTGCCAGTTCAAAGGCAGGCGCGCGGCCGCGACCGCGTCCTCGATGATCGTCCGGATGGCGGTCTTCGCACCCACCCGAATGAGCGGGACGTCGAGAAGCTCTTTCCAGCTCACCGAGCGCTTGTTGGCAAGCGCATGGTCGCGCGGACAGGCCAGCACCAGCCCGGCCTCCGATATGGTCTCGACCTCGAGATCCCATCGGTTGGCCTGAATGACGCTGAGACCGAACTCGACGTCGCCTGATCCGACCAGCTCGGCGATCGCGGCAGACGGCGTCTCGAAGATTCGGACTTCGACATTCGGATGCGTCTTGCGGAACTTGCTCAGGATCGGCGGCAGGTAGTGCACCGCGAAAGCCGGTAGACATGCAATGTCGAGGCGATCGCGCCGCTTGGCGCCCTGTTGCCTCAACTCATCGAAGGAATGCTCCAGCTCCGCGATGGCTTTCTTCGCCTTCGGCAGGAATTCGATGCCGCTACGCGTCAGTGTCACTTCACGGGTCGTGCGCGCGATGAGCTTGATGCCCACCTCCTCCTCGAACTTGCGCATGCGATGACTGATCGCCGTCTGTGACAGGTTGAGATGCGCGGCCGCTTTTCGAAAGCTGCCCCGCTCGGCAACACTGAGAAAGGCCTGCAGGCCGAGAAAGTCTATTCGCACGCTGATGCTCGCTTGTGGCTCGCTCGTTTGTGGCTCGCTCGCCTGTGGCTCGCTTGGCACTGGGGCTGAGGCACCCGATGGAGTCGGATATCCTATATATGAACTCAATTCATCAATCTATGAGAAAGTTCCATTTGCTTTTCGGCGGTATCAGAACGATGAGTGCCCAGCCCTGACGGCCTGGGACGCGCCGTAACCGCAGGTTCCTACGCTGGACAGGTGCAGAAGGGTTAAGGGAATGGCCAGGATCATCGGCGCCATCGCCACATCACACACGCCGACGATCGGATTTGCCCTCGATTCCCAGAAGCAATCGGACCCGGTCTGGAAGCCCATCTTCGAGGCGTACGACCCAATCCGCGCCTGGCTCGCCGACAAGCGCCCGGACGTGCATTTTGTCATCTACAACGATCACATCACGTCGTTCTTCTTCGATCACTATTCGGCCTTCTGCCTTGGCATCGACGAAAGCTATCAGGTCGCCGATGAAGGCGGCGGCGCACGGCCGCTGCCTCCGATCAAGGGGCACGGGCCGCTGGCGCGGCACATCGGCCGATCGCTGGTGGCCGACGAGTTCGACATGTCGTTCTTTCAGGGCAAGCCGCTCGACCACGGCTGCTTCTCGCCCCTCTCGATGTTCCGGTCGCACGAGAGCGAATGGCCGGCGCCGATCGTGCCGCTGCAGATCGGGGTGCTGCAGTTTCCGATCCCGAGCGCCAAGCGCTGCTACAAGCTCGGTCAGTCATTGCGCACCGCAATCGAGAGCTACCCGGACGATCTGTCCATCGCCATTGTGGGGACCGGCGGGCTTTCGCATCAGGTCCATGGCGAGCGCTGCGGGTTCAACAACACGCAGTGGGACATGCAATTCCTCGATCTGATCGAGAACGACCCGGCAGCGCTCGCCCGCATGACCCATGCGGAGTACGCTGCGCTGGGCGGCCTGGAAGGCTCCGAGGTCATCATGTGGCTGGTGATGCGGGGCGCGCTATCCGCCCGCGTCAAGCGCGTGCATCGCAGCTACTACCTGCCCTCGATGACCGGCATTGCGACCGCCATCTATGAGAATGAATCGCCGCCGATCACGGCCAGAGCCGCCGAGGATGCACGCACGAGGATCGATGCGCAGTTGGAGGGCGCCGAGAAGCTCGAGGGGACCTATCCATTCGACCTCGACCGGAGCGTCAAGAACTTCCGGCTCAACAGCTTCCTGCACGACATGATCAAGCCCGACCACCGCGCGGCCTTCCTCGCTGATGCGGAACGTGCCTTCGAGGCCGCAGGGCTACCCGAGGACGAGCGTGACATGATCCGCCGCCAGGACTGGCGAGCGCTCATCCACCGCGGCGCGAGCTTCTTCGTGCTCGAGAAGCTGGCCGCCGTGACCGGCGTGTCCAATCTTCACGTCTATGCAGCCATGCGCGGCCAGTCGCTGGAGGACTTCATGAAGACAAGGAACGCGCCGGGCGCGCTCTATTCCGTCGCTGCAAGAACAGTCGATTGGGATTGACCGCAGATAGACAGTGAAACCGCCTTGACGTTTAATCCGTCGACACGGGCCGGACGCTCTGCCGCCGTGCGATCTGCCATGCGATCACTTGGGAGGACCACCATGCTCAGCAAGCGCGCTCTTCTGGCCGGTATGGCCGCCACCGGCTTCGGCCTGGCCGCCGCCCGGCCCACGTTGGCGCAAACCTATCCCACGCGCCCAGTGAAGATGGTCGTGCCTCTACCGGCAGGCTCCGCACCCGACGTCCGGCATCGGCTGATCGGACAGGCGCTGACGCAACTCTGGGGCCAGCAGATCGTGGTCGAGAACAAGCCCGGCGGCGGCGGCATCATCGGCACGCGAGCTGCCCTTGGCGAGCAGCCCGACGGCTATACGCTGTTTGCGGCCCTCGCATCGATCTACATGATCCTGCCGGCGCAGAACGAGAACCTGCCGTTCGACGTCAACAAAGACCTGATCCCGATCGGCTTGACCGCATACGAAGGTCTGGTGATGGCCTGCTCGCCGAAGCTCGGCGTGCGCACGCTCGCCGATTTCATCGCGCTCGCCAAAAAGATGCCGGACAAGCTCGTCATCGGCACCAACCCCGCCGGCAGCCTGCCGCACATCACGGCGAAACTGTTTGTCGACATGACCAAGACGGCCATCACCGTCGTGCCTTATGCGACCGGCGGCACCGCCGACGCCATCCGCGACATCCTGGGCGGACGCGTGCATGCGGTGATCGACGGATGGGCCAGCCTGCGCGGCGGCATCGAGTCGAAGGACCTCACCCCGCTGGCGATCATGTCGCCCAATCCGACCGCTCAGCTTCCCGATCTGCCGGTTGCAGTCGCGACCGTTCCCGGCCTCACCTCGATCGGCTGGCAGGCACTCACGGTGCGCCGCGGCACGCCGGAGCCGATCGTGCGATTCGTGACTGACAGCCTGCGCAAGGTGCTTGAAGATCCGGCGCTGCAGAAACGGCTGCAGGAAACCGGTCCCCAGTTTCAACCGCTCTTCGGCGCCGAGCTGACGCGCTTTATCGAAAGCGAGCAGAAGTTCTGGCTTCCGCTCGCCAAAAAATACGCGACCTGAAATACGTGATTGAGCGCAACCTCTCACTCGGCCGGCGCCGGCGTCACCTTGCGGACCGGCCCGCCGAGCGGGCGCTCTTCCATCAGCACGAGCGCGATCATCGTCAGCACCGAGGTCACTAGCGCGGCCGCGAACACGAACCGGAACACGCTCGCAACCCCCGCGGCGCCCGCATTTACGGCCGCAGCCTCAAGAGCGACGCCGCCACGCTCGGGCGTGATGCCGAGACCGGCAAGCAGGATCGCCCCCATTATCGCAACGGCGATCGCACTTCCGAGCGCGCGGAAGAAGTTCATGGTGCCAGTCGCAGTGCCGACATCATGGCGATCGACCGCGTTCTGGATCGAGACGGTCGCGATCGGGAACACCGTGCCGACGCCAAACCCGATCATGCTGGTGGCAAAGATCGCCCAGCCGAGCGGCATGGCCGGCCACCAGGTGAGCGCCGCCACCGCCAGCGTGCCCAGGCTCATGCCGATATAGGCCGAGATCTTGTAATGAGTGAGATACATCATGGCGCGGCCCGAGAGCATCGAGCCTGGCGTCGTAAACACAATGATCGGAATGAGCGCGGCGCCGGCCTGCGTCGGCGTGAGCGCGTGCACCAGCTGATAGTGCAGCGGCATGTATATCATGAACCCGGTCATCACGCTGAGCGCGCAGGATGTCGCGATCGTTCCCTGCCGCATCACCGGGTTGGCCAGCACATGCAGCGGCAGGAATGGCTCGGCCACCTGATTGAGCCACCAGGCAAACACCAGCGTCAGCAGCATCGAGATGCCAATGAGGCCGAAGATCGTCGGCGAGATCCATGGCACACGCGTGCCGCCCGACGTGAGCGCGAGCAGGAAGGCGACCGACGCCGCGATCATCAAGGTGGCGCCGATGAGGTCGAGCTTGTGTGTGCGCTGATGGCGCGGCAGCCGCGCCATGGAATGCCACACCAGCAGCGCGGTGAGCACGCCGAGCGGCACGTTGAGCCAGAAGATCACCGACCAATGCAGCCGATCGGCGATGATGCCGCCGAGCACCGGCCCGACCACACCCGCGACGATCCAGGCAGAGCCCATATAGGCCTGAAACAGGCCGCGCTCGCGCGGCGTTACCATGTCGGCCACAGTCGTCTGCACCATCGGCACGATGCCGCCGCCGCCGATCCCCTGCAGCGTGCGTCCGATAATCAGGAGCGTCATGTTGGGCGCGACAGCCGACAGCGCGGAGCCGGCCACGAACAGCCCGACGGCAGCCAGCATCATGGCGCGCCGGCCGTGAATGTCGGACAGCTTGCCGTAAAGCGGCGCCACGACGGTCGATGAGAGCAGATAAGCGATGATCACCCAAGAAAGATTGTGCAGGTCGCCCAGGTCGCGCCCGATGGTCGGCAGCGCGCTCGCCACGATGGTCTGGTTCACGGCTGACAGAAAGCCGCCCAGCATCAGGCCATAAAAGATGCGGTGGATCTCGTTGCGGGTGAGCGGCGCGATCGCAGCCTGAGTTTCGACACGCTCCTTCAATGAGCTCATTGCGTCTCGCCGTGCCGTCTCATTTTTTGGCCTGATGCCTGATGCTTTGTGACTCGTGCCTGCGTCGCACAATCGCGTCCTGGCCGCGCAAGTTCAATGCCCGCGGCCGCGATGCAGGTATGCCTGCGCCAGAGTCTACTCGAACGTTTGAGGCTTGGACACAGGCTCGGCAGCACGCGCCGCCGCTGGCCCACGCAGCGGCTGGTCTTGATCGCCATCAGCGAAAGCAGAGACATGGCGAAGAACACGGCAGCCGCGATGAACACCCAGCGGAAGGACGCCGCCAGGGCGGTCGTATCGGCGGCCGAGAGTCGCTCCAGGCCCGCCCCGTGCACCCCCGCCAGCACGATCGCGGCGAAGATCGCAACCACCAGGGCGCCGCCGAGCTGGCGGAAGAAGCTCAGCGTGCCGGTCGCGATGCCGAGCTGATGCAAGGGAACCGCGTTCTGGATGATAACCGTCGTGGCCGGCCACATCGGCCCCACGCCGGCGCCGCCGATTGCGAGCAAAAGCGTGGCCTCGATCAGCGTGAGATCGCCGGGTGCAAGCGCAAACACGACCATCGACGCGATGCCGATCGGCATCGCGAGAACCGGCACAAGCTTGTAGCGATCGAGCTTTGGCATCAGCCGACCCGCCACCATCGAGCCGACTGTCGCACCGACCATGAAGGCAATCAGCACGAGGCCGGACGCGCTCGGTGAATGCGCAAGCACAAGCTCGACGTAGATCGGAATGAAGATCGACAGCCCGACAATCGTGCCGATCGAGAAGAAGCCTGCCAGCGAGATGCCAAGCACCACCGGCTCCGCCAGCATGGTGAGCGGAATGAACGGCTCCGCCGCATGCAGGAGCCGCCAGCCAAAGGCGAGCCACAGCGCGGCCGACGCGGCGAAGAAACCAAGAATAATCGGCGACGTCCACGGATAGCGGACACCGCCCCAGGCCAGCGCCAGCAGCAGCGCCAGTGCCGCCGCCACCATCAGGCCTGCGCCGGCGAGGTCGAGGCGATGCGGGCGATCGTTGCGCGGCAGGCGCCGCAGCGCGCGGTCGGTCAGGATGAGCGCGACCAGCCCCATCGGCAGATTGATCCAGAAGATCAGCGACCAGTGCACATGATCGGTGAGCAGCCCGCCCAGGACGGGCCCGAGAATGCTGGCGGCCAGGAACATGACCGATGTGTAGGACTGAATAAGCGGCCGCTCGCGCGGCGAGAGGAGATCCGCGATCACCGTCTGGGCCAGCGGCAGGATGCCGCCGCCCCCCACGCCCTGCAGCACGCGCCCGACGATCAACAACTCCATGCTGGGCGCCAGCGCGCAGGCAACCGACCCGAGGATGAACACACTGATGGAGATCAGCATCATCCGCCGGCGGCCGTAGATGTCGGAGAGCTTGCCGAACAACGGCGTTACAACCGTCGTGCTGATCAGATAGCCGGTCACCACCCAGGATAGGAGCTCGATGTTGCCGAGTGCGCGACCGATGGTCGGCAACGCCGGCGCCACAATGGTCTGCTCAAGCGCAGAGAGGAACATCGCAAGCATGATGCCGGCGACGATCGCACGCACCGCAGTGGTGTCGAGGCGGGCCGCTTCACTCGTTGGACCCGCGTGCAGTGGAGTCTGATCGTTCATCGGCGCAAACCAACATCTTCGCGCCGAAGCCGCAAGTCGGCTGATGCAAGGCTGAGCCGCAGTAACTGAGCCGCAGGAATAGCGATCAGTCGACGCGTCAGGCGACCCGGTGGCCGAGCATGAATTCAGGCGGCCCAAGCGGCGGATGTAAAGTCACCACCGTGAAGATGGCGCGCGGATCGTCCTCAGCCACAATGATATGAATGTTCTTCACCCGGACCGATGCGCCGTGCAGCCGGTAGGCTCCGATGGCCTTCGGGCAGCCAAGCTCGCCCCATGTCACCTGCTCAGCGACCTGCTCAGCCAGCATGCTTCCTGTTCCCCGTTCTCGTGGTCCCATCACGAAGAGTCTAGTTGACTCATAGTGATGTGATTCGCGACGGATGGCAATGATGATGGCGAAGCCTGGACGTCCGTACTGCAATCCAGCGACATCCGCCCTTGTCCCCGCATTCCACAGAACGTGGCAAGAACGCGGCAAGAACGAACCAGATGGAACTCAGCGCTTGGCGCCCTTCGCCCCCTTGGGCCCCTTGGGCCCCTTGGCCCCCTTGGGCAACCGCACCGGCCAGCTTACGATGCGGTCCTCGAGATCCTCGTCGGGGACCTCGTCCTCGCTGGCTCCGACCTTGCCGCGCACCGACACGCCGGCTGCATGCACCGTGTCGGGATCGCCCGAGACCAGCGGATGCCACCAATAGAGATCATGCCCATCGGCCACCAGGCGATAGCCGCAGGTCGGCGGCAGCCAGACTATTCGATTGATGTTGCGAGGGGTTAGCCGAACGCAATCATGCACCTTGCGGGTCCGGTTGGGGTAGTCCCGGCAGCGGCAGCTCTGCGTGTCGAGGAGCTGGCAGCCGACGTCGGTAAAGAACGTCCGCCGCGAGTCATCGGCGTCCTCAAGCTTGACCAGACAGCAGCGGCCACAGCCGTCGCAGAGGCTCTCCCATTCGGAATCCGTCATTTCCGACATGGACTTGCGCTTCCAGAAGGGGGTTTCGTCAGTGGCCATCGGCGCGCTCGTCAAAGGAATCTCAAGGTCACGAGTGTCATAAGCGGAGCCCGCTCTGGCGGCTAGTGCCTGCGCGCACCCCGGCAGAGCCACGACCATAGTACCGGTCTTCGACCTGAAGTCCCCAAAAGAGTTATTTCCTGGCATTGAAGGAACTTCAAATAGCCGGCACTAGTCATCTTTGGGTCCCAATCGGGGGCTTTCCTGGCATCCTGCGGGGGACCCAAAACGTAGCTCAAATGCTCCACAAGGCTCGATATTTCGGGCCCGAGCGACGTCGAGACAATGGTACGGCCAGGGCGGATCAGCTAAAAGAGCGGCTCGGCCGCAACTGGACTGGTGATGCTGCGCGACCTGTTCAATGACAACCAGGACCCCGAGCACTGGAAGGCGCGGGCGCGCCGGCTCATGCTCGATCTCGATGCGCGCATCGATTTCGGCCTTTACCTGGCGCGGACCTGGGGGCGCGAGCTCTACGAGCGCTATACCGTTGTCATGGACCGCTTCCACGTCGCCGGCTGGCGGCGCTGGACCCTGGTCGAGCCGATCTCGGAGGGCCTTACGCTCGGAGCCGGCGGCCTGGTGCTCATGCTAGCGCTCGCCCTGCCGGCGTTCCGCGAGACCTCGGAGGACGACTGGCTGAAGAAGTCCGAGCTCGCCGTCACCTTCCTCGACCGCTACGGCAACGAAATCGGCTCGCGCGGCATCCGCCACAACGATTCGCTCAAGCTCGACGAGTTTCCCGATCACCTGATCAAGGCGGTGCTCGCTACCGAGGATCGGCGCTTCTACGAGCATTTCGGCATCGACTTCCCCGGCACCGCGCGCGCCGTGCTCACCAATGCGCGTGCCGGCGGCGTCGTGCAGGGCGGGTCTTCGCTTTCGCAGCAGCTCGCCAAGAACCTGTTCCTCTCGAACGAGCGCACCATCGAGCGCAAGGTCAAGGAGGCGTTCCTGGCGCTGTGGCTCGAGTTCCGGCTGCAGAAGAACGAGATCCTCAAGCTCTATCTCGACCGCGCTTATCTCGGCGGCGGCACCTTCGGGGTCGACGCGGCCGCGCAATATTACTTCAACAAGTCGGTGCGCGAGGTGACGCTGGCGGAAGCCGCGATGCTCGCGGGCCTGTTCAAGGCGCCCTCGCGGTTTGCGCCACACGTGAACCTGCCAGCAGCCCGCGCGCGCGCCAATGTGGTGCTCGACAATCTGGTCGAGGCCGGGTTCATGACCGAAGGTCAGGTGTTCGGCGCCCGCCGCAACCCCGCGATGGCGGTCGACCGTCGCGACGAGCGCTCGCCCAACTACTATCTCGACTGGGCCTTCGACGAGATGAAGAAGCTCGTCGACACGCTGCCGAAGTCGGTGCACGAGCGCGTGTTCGTGGCGCGGCTCGCGATCGACCTCAACCTGCAGAACAACGCCGAACGGGCGGTCGAGGATTCGCTGCGGCAATACGGGCGCGAATATCACGCCAAGCAGGCCGCCGCCGTGCTGATGGAAACCGACGGCTCGGTGCGCGCAATGGTCGGCGGCCGCGACTATGGCGAGAGCCAGTTCAACCGCGCGACCGATGCGTTGCGCCAGCCGGGCTCCTCGTTCAAGCCCTATGTCTACGCGGCCGCGCTTGCCAGCGGCGGCTTCAAGCCAACATCGGTCGTGGTCGATTCACCGGTCTGCATCGGCAACTGGTGCCCGAAGAACTATTCCGGCGGCTTCTCCGGCTCGATGACGCTCACCCAGGCGATAACGCGCTCGATCAACGTCATCCCGGTGAAACTGTCGATCGCGCTCGGCAACGGCAACCCGAAGGCCGGCCGCGCGAAGATCCGCGATCTCGCGCGCAAGGCTGGGCTGCGCACGCCGCTACCCGACACGCCCTCGATGCCAATCGGCGCCGACGAGGTAACGGTGCTCGATCACACCGGCGGCTACGCGATCTTTGTCAACGAGGGCAAGTCAGCGACCCCGCACGCCATCCTCGAGGTCCGCACCGGCGCCGGCGACCTGATCTGGCGCTTCGACCGTGACGGCCCGAAGCCGAAGCAGGTGATCCCTGCGCAGGTGGCACGCGACATGAACATGATGATGAACAAGGTGGTCGAAGAGGGCACCGGCAAGCGTGCCATCCTCGACGGCATCAAAGCGGCCGGCAAGACCGGCACCACCAATGCCTATCGCGACGCCTGGTTCGTGGCCTTCACCGGCAACTACATCGCCGGGGTCTGGTTCGGCAACGACGACTACAGCGCGCTCAACCGCATGACCGGCGGCTCGCTGCCAGCACAAACCTGGCACTCCATCATGGAATATGCGCACCAGGGCGTCGAGCTCAAGCAGATTCCGGGCTTGGGCCCGGCCACAACGGCCGTTGCGGCACGCCCCGCCCCGACGGTGGCGGCGGCTCCCGCCAAGACCGGCGAGGCCGTCGCCCAGCGCCCCGCGATCCTGACCCGGCGCGGCGCCGACATCCTGGTGCGAGTCGAGCGGCTGATGGACGACGCCACGCGTGCGCTCGCCATCCGCGACGAGCAGGGCCGCCGGGCCGACCCAAAGCAGCCGGCGCGCCCCGAAACGGTCGCAGCCACCGACCGGCCGCCGCCCAGCCCAGCGCGTGGCAATTGACGGCGCTTGACGGTCTGGGCCGACGTTTCCAAACAAGCTTGCCGCAACAGGTGTAGGAACTTGACGTCGGCAGCAGTAGATTCGTTTGAGTGGCGCATGTTCTTTGTCGGCGAACCGGTGTCCACTTCGCCGGAACATGCGCTAAACTGGCGCTGAGATGCAACGAAGCCGATGCACCCGACGGAATAGGCTGTGCGACTACTGTTTGGCACATTGCTCGCTCTGATCATCGCGGCCTGCATCGGGCTCGGCGCGACCTGGATCGCCATTACCCAGGGCACGGCCTATGGCGGCGTCAGCATCGGGGCGTGGACCGCATGGCCGCGCGTCGGCACACCCGGCATCGACCCCTATGCCCGCGCCATGGTGGCGCGCAGCGGCGAGCTGCCGATTGGATCGGGCGACGGCGTCGCCTTCTATGCGCGCGGCGATGATGCCGGGAAGCCGCTCGACGGTCGCTGCGATATCGCGCTCGATGGCATCACGCCACAAGCACGCTATTTCACCGTCACGCTTTACGACCTCGAAGGCAGGCTCGTCGCCAATGCGGTGCAGCGCCAAGGCTTCACCAGCCAGGAGCTGATCCGCCGTACCGACGGCACGTTCGAGATCACGATCGGACCGCGCGCACGGCCAGGGAATTGGCTGCCGACCGGCGGCATCGAGCGCTATATGCTGGTGCTGCGGCTCTACGATACGCCGATCGGTCTCGCCACCCGCAGCGGGCGGGAAGCACCGATGCCCACGATCGTCCAGAAGGCCTGCCCATGATTCGCCTGCTGTTGTGGGTCCTTGGTGGCACGTTGCTCGGTGGGATCGTGCATCTCGCGACAGTGTTGATCCTGCCGAACCTTGCCTCGCAGGACGCCTATTCGCGACTGGCGCCGATCGCGCCGGTCAACGCGGTGGCGCCGCTGCCGCCCCCGAGCGCGGAACGCTCTCCCATCCCGTTCCTCGATCCGGCCTTTGCGATGTCGGTCTGCCGCTACGACCTGACCGATGGTCCGATCAAGCTCTCGGTGCCGGTGAGCCCGGCCTACACATCCGTGTCATTCTATACGCGATCCGAGGTCGCCTATTACGCGATCAACGATCGCGCCGCCGGCCGTCGCGTGATCGAGCTTGACCTGATGACCAACGAGCAGCGCGGCGACCTGCCCGGCGACGAAGAGGTCACCGCCGCCGACCGCCTGATCGTGGAATCGCCGACCATGACCGGTCTGATCGTAATCAAGGCGCTTGCGCCCGAGCTGGGCCTATTGCCAGCCGCGCGCAGCGCGCTCGCCGGCGCTCGCTGCCAGCTGCAGCCGCAACAATAAGTGTATGGCTACCCTTTGGCGGTGATCTGCTGGCCGCTGCGGCAGTATTGCCCGATGCGGGTGTGCAGCAGCGTCAGAGCGCGCTCACCTTCGGCCGCCCTCGACGACGGTGCCTGGATTGCCAGACGCTCGAGTGCATAGTTGTAGCTGATCATGCGCTCGCCGAGCGCGCGGCAAGTTAGCATCACGATGGCGACGTTCTCCTGGTTGCGTCTGCGCGCATTGCTGCGCTCGGCCGCGTTGGAGCTTGCCGCCAGCGCGAGAACAGCGTCACGCTTGTGGTCCATGTCGGCGACACGCGCCGAGATCGCGAAGAACGGCTCGATCCGGATCACATCCTCGCGCGCATCGGTGATCAGCTTTGAATAGGCGGATGCCTCCGAGTGACGCTCGTCCTCGTGCAGGTCCTTCCAGTAGGCGGCACGATCGAATTTCACC
>Ga0137409_10000789_pt2 | contig 16954 bp, 13 predicted proteins | sample CZODoug1_16funga_FD_122059 | JGI IMG/M metagenome (GOLD analysis project Ga0137409, IMG submission 122059) | Vadose zone soil fungal communities from Angelo Coast Range Reserve, California, USA - CZODoug1_16fungal (Hybrid Assembly) | ecosystem: Environmental > Terrestrial > Soil > Vadose zone... | reverse complement strand
CGTTCGCGGGGCTCGACCGGATCTACGAGCTGCGCCGGATGACGACGGAAGACGCCGAAGACGCGCAGCGCGCGCCGCTTGGCCCCGTGCGCGGCGACATCGCGTTCGAGCATGTGACGTTCGCCTACAAGCCCGGCGTCCCGGTGCTCAAGGACGTGTCCTTTCATGCGCGACCGGGCTCGACGACGGCCCTCGTGGGGTCGTCGGGATCCGGCAAGAGCACGCTGGTCGGCCTGGTGTTGGCGTTCCACCGGCCCGAAAAGGGCAGGGTGCTGGTCGATGGGCGTGATCTCGCGACCGTGCCGCTGGCCGACTACCGCACGCAGCTGGGCGTGGTTCTACAAGATAACTTCTTGTTCGACGGCACGATCGCCGAGAACATCGCGTTCGCGCGTCCGCACGCGACGCGTCAGGAGATCGAGGCCGTCGCGCGCATCGCGCACTGCGACGAGTTCGTGGAGCAGTTCGACGAGAAGTACGATACCGTCGTCGGCGAGCGGGGCGTCAAGCTATCCGGCGGCCAGCGGCAGCGGATCTCGATCGCGCGCGCGATTCTGGCCGATCCCCGGATCCTGGTGCTGGATGAGGCGACCTCGAGCCTCGACTCCGAGAGCGAAGCCAAGATTCAGGACGGACTCCGGGCGCTGCGCCGCGGGCGGACGACCTTTGTCATCGCGCATCGCCTATCGACGATACGAAGCGCTGAGCAGATTCTGGTGCTCGAGGGTGGACAGATCGTTGAGCGGGGCACGCACGACGAGCTGCTGGTCGCCAATGGTCGCTACAAGCAACTGTACGACAAGCAGTACAACTTTGAGCGAGACCGATTCATCAATCCGGGCGAGGACTTCACGCCCGAGCCGGAGCAGGTTGCGGTGCCGCCGGTGGCCCCGCCGGGACGCCTCTAGGACTACTTCGAGCTGGAACTCCAAGTCGCCGTATGGAAGTGCTCTGAACGGGGCGCGAGCTTACCTTTACCCGCAGCGTATTCCTTCCACGTCACCGGCGGGTAGTCATTCTTCACCTGCCGCATCGTAATGCAGTCCTGCACCGGGCACACCGCCGCGCAGAGATTACACCCGACGCAGGCTTCTTCGATGATCTCGACCACCGGCCCGCCGTTATTGCGCGGCAGACGCCGGATCGCCTGGTGGGCACCGTCCTCACATGCCGTCCAGCACAGCTCGCACTTGATGCACTTGTCCTGATCGATGTGCGCCAGGAGATGGTAGTTGAGGTCGAGCTCCTCCCACTTCGTGACCCGCGGCAGCGCCCGGCCCCGCACGTCCGCGATGGTACGATGTCCCCGCTCGTCCATCCAGTTCGACAGCCCGTCGATCAAGTCTTCGACAATCCGAAAGCCGTAGTGCATGACCGCCGTGCAGACCTGCAGCGAGCCGGCGCCGAGCGCGATGAATTCCGCGGCGTCGCGCCAGGTGCCGATGCCGCCGATTCCGGAGATCGGAATGGTCACCTGCGGGTCCTTGGCGACGGCCGACACGAGGTGCAGGGCGATCGGCTTGACGGCCGGTCCGCAGTAGCCCCCATGGCTCGACTTGCCGCCCACGGACGGCTGCGGCTCGAACGTCTCGAGGTCCACGCCGACGATCGAGTTGATCGTGTTGATGAGCGACAGCGCGTCGGCACCGCCCTTCACGGCGGCTCGTGCGATGTAGGTGATGTCGGTGACGTTGGGGGTGAGCTTCACGATCACGGGGATCGTCGCCACCTCCTTCACCCACTCCACGATCTGGCAGGTGTAGTCGGGGACCTGGCCCACGGCGCTGCCCATGCCGCGCTCGCTCATGCCGTGCGGGCAGCCGAAGTTCAGCTCGATGCCGTCGGCGCCGGTGTCTTCCGTCTGTTTGACGATGGCGTGCCACGCCTCGCGCTTCGATTCGACCATCAGCGACGCGATCACCGCATGCTTGGGGTAGTTGCGCTTGACCTCGGCGATTTCCTTGAGGTTGTCCGCGATGGGCCGGTCGCTGATGAGCTCGATATTGTTGAAGCCCATCATGCGGTTCTGGCCGAGGTCGACGGATCCGTAGCGCGAGAAGACGTTGATGATCGGCTCGCCGATCGTTTTCCAGACGGCGCCGCCCCAGCCCTGGTCGAACGCCTTGGCCACCTGGCCATAGGTGTTGGTGGGTGGCCCCGACGCGAGCCAGAAGGGATTCGGGCTTGTGATGCCCGCGAAGTTCGCTCTGAGATCAGCCATTGGTCAGCCTTTCATGGATCTTCTTTGCTGCCGCAACGCCCTCCGCGGCCGCATTCACAATCTCCGCCCCGCCATTCGCGCAGTCGCCCCCGGTGAAGACTTTGGGATTGCCTTTCGGCCACGTCAGCTCGGTCCGCTCTCCCTGACCGATCGCGACGATCACCATGTCGCACGGAATGGTTTCGGTGCCGCTCGACGTTCGGACTTCCACGGCGGCAACCACACCCGATCCATTGCCGACGATGCGCTGCGGCGCAGCGTTGAAGCGGAACCCGCAGCCGTCCCGCTTGGCGAGCTCATATTCGTAGTGATAGCACGACATGTCGGCTTCACCGCGGCGATACACGATCGTCGCGGCTGCGGCGCCCAGGCGCTTGGCCTGCGTGACGGCATCGATGGCCGTGTTGCCGGCGCCGATGACGACGACCTGCCGGCCGACCGCCGTGTCCCGGTACGGATGCGTTTTGAGATGCTCGATGAACGTGAGCGCGTCGAGGACGCCGGGAAGATCCTCGCCGGGAATGCCGAGCTTCTTGGTGCTTCCCAGGCCCACGCCGACGAACACCGCGTCGTACTGCGCGAGGAGCTCGTCGATCGATTCGACGGTAACGCCCGTCTTGAGCTCGACACCGAGGTCGAGAATGTCCTGCACCTCCGCCAACGCGACGTCCGCCTTCAGCTTGTACTCGGCAATGCCGAAGGTATTCAGGCCTCCGGGCTGGGTCTTCGACTCGAACACGGTCACCGCGTGACCGTAGCGCCGCAGATCGCGCGCGCACGCGAGGCCCGCCGGGCCGGCACCCACGATCGCGACCCGTTTCCCGGTCGGCTTCCCCGGCTCGAAGAGCTTGAGCTTTTTCTCCAGGACGTGATCCGTTGCGTGACGTTGCAGCAGCGCGATCTTGATCGGCTGCTCGTCGCGATCGTTCAGGACGCACGCCCCCTCGCACAACACTTCGACGGGACAGGCCCGCGCGCACGAGTGGCCGAACGGGTTGGCATCGAGAATCACCCGGGCCGAGCCGCGCAGATTGCCGCTGGCGATCTTCTTGATGAAGGCGGGGACGTCGATGTGCGTGGGGCAGGCGATCGTGCAGGGGGCGTCGTGGCAGTAGAGGCACTGGTTCGCCTCGAGCAGAGCCGCGTCATTGGTCAGGGGTGGCGCGATGTCGGCGAAGTTTCTCGCGAGTTGTTCTTCAGACAGCACTGAGCGCTCCCCGCTCCCTGCTCCCTACTCCCGCACGCATGCCGATCACGTAGAGAAGAGCCGAGAGGATGAAGCCGACAAACCACGCCCAGTTGTAAATCCCGCCAAAGATCCCGGACGCCGGCGTGCCGCGCAGCGCCGCGATGAACCCCGGAAGACTGGGTGCGACGCCCAGCACCAATGCGGCGAGCGCGATTCCGTTGACGCCGCGCGTGTATTCGTAGATCCCGTGGCGGCGATAGAGATCGTTGACGATCAAGGTGCCGCGGCGCAGCACGAAGTAGTCTGCGATCATGATCCCGGCGACCGGGCCGAGCAGCGCGCCGTAGCCGATGAGCCAGGTGAAGATGTAGGCCGCGGCGTCGTTGTAGAGCCGCCACGGCATCATCACGATCCCGATCACCGCCGTGATCATCGCTCCCTGTTTGAACGAGATCTTGTGCGGTGCGATGTTCGAGAAGGCGTTCGCGGGCGCGACGATGTTGGCCGCGATATTCGTCGTGAGCGTGGCGACGATGAGCCCCGCCATCGAGAGCATGATCATCAACGGGCCACCGATCCGGGCCAGCAACGCGACCGGATCGGCGATGCGCGTCCCGAAGATCACGAGCGTCGCGTTCGTGACGGCGGCGCCGATGAACGCGAACAGCGCCATCGTTGCGGGCAGTCCGACCGCCTGGCCGATCACCTGATCGCGTTGCGAGCGCGCGTAACGGGAGAAGTCCGGAATCGAGAGCGCCATCGTGCCCCAAAACGCGACGGCGGACGTGAGTCCCGCACCGAACACGCTGCCCAAACCGCCTAACCGCTTAACCGCCGAACCGCTCGGGTTCTGCAGCATTGCTCCAAGACTACCCGCGCGGGCCCATGCCCAGATGAACAATGCTGCCCCCACCGCGAGCAGGAATGGGGAACCCCACGTCTCCAGGAACTTGATCGAGTCCATGCCCCGCAGCACGATCCAGACGTTCATCGCCCAAAACACCATGAAGCAGAGGAATTCGCCGGTATTGAGGCCAACAAACGTTGGTAACAGCTGCGGCAGCGTCGCGATGCCGGGCCATATCGCCTCGATCAGCTTGTAGATCGCCCACCCGCCGATCCACGTCTGAATGCCGAACCAGCCGCACGCGACGAGGCCACGCAGGATCGCCGGGACGTTCGCGCCGAGGACGCCGAACGAGGCGCGCGCCAGCACGGGGAAGGGAATGCCATAGCGCGTGCCGGCGTGTGAATTCAATGCGATCGGGAGCAGCACGACGAAATTGCCCAGCACCACGGCCCCGACCGCGGCCTGCCAGGTCCATCCCTGGTCGACGAGGCCCGAGGCGAGCGTATAGGTCGGGATGCAGATCGCCATCCCGATCCACAGCGACGCGATGTGCCACCAGTTCCAGGTCCGCCGATCCGGCGAGACGGGCAACAGATCTTCGTTCGCGAGCTGCGTCCGCGCGGGAAGCGTCATTTCAGCTCGGCCAGCGCGCGCTCCATCCGCTTGCAGCCATCGTCGATGTCCGACTTGCTGATCAGCATCGAGGGCGCGATGCGGATGACGTTGCCGTACAGGCCGCCCTTTCCAAGGAGGAGGCCCTGTTGCTTCGCCGCCTCGAGAAAGGCCGTCGTCTTCTTGGGCGACGGCTCCTTGGTCTTGCGGTCCTCGACGAACTCGACGCCCTGCATCAACCCCATGCCGCGCACATCGCCGATAAACGCAAACCGCTTCTTGAACTCCTCGAGCGCGTCGCGCAGCTGCTTGCCCCGCTCGGCGGAGCGCTGCGGCGTGTTCTCGCGCTGCATCACGTCCATCGTCACATCGACCGCCGCCATCGAGATCGGGTTGCCGCCGAAGGTCGACAGCGACAGTCCGGTAAACGCGTTCGCAACCTCTTCGGTCGCGATCGTGGCGCCCACGGGGAAGCCGTTGGCGATCGACTTCGCGAACGTCATGATCTCCGGCTCCACACCCCAATGCTCGATGCCGCACCACTTGTCCCCGGTGCGGCCCCAGCCCGTCTGCACTTCGTCACAGATGAAGACGGCGCCGTATCTGCGGATGATGCCGACGGCGATCTCGAAGTATTCCTTGGGCGGCGTGATGAATCCGCCCGCGCCCTGAATCGGCTCGGCCATGAAGGCGGCGGGGCGGCCATTCGTTGTCGTCTTGATCAGATCGTCGATGTCCTGCGCGCAGCGGATGCCGCAGTCGGGGTACTCGAGCCCCAGCGGGCAGCGGTAACAGTAGGGCGACAGCGCGTGTTTGATGCCCGCGATCTGGGTCGGCAGGACGCGCCAGGGCTGTTGTCCCGTGATCGCGATCGCCCCCTGGCTGCGGCCGGCATAGCTGTGGCGCAGCGCGATGATCTCCTGCTGACCGGTGTAGATCTTCGCCAGCATGATCGCCGTTTCATCGGCTTCGGTGCCGCTCGTCGTGAAGAAGCTCTTCTTGAGCTTTCCGGGCGTGATCTGCGTGAGCCGCTCGGCGACGCGAACCTGCTCCTCGGTCGGGTAGACGCTCGAGGTGTGCACCAGGCGCGCGACCTGATCCTGAATCCGCTTGACGAATTCCGGATGCGAATGCCCGATGCCCGCGGTCAGGATCCCGCCGAAGAAATCGAGGTACTCGCGGCCGTCGAGGTCCTTGACGCTCGAGCCGTGCGCCTCGGTGATGACGACGGGCTCGGCGTAATAATTGGCGACGCAGGGAAAGAGAAATTCTTTGTGTTTGGCGCGTACGGTCTGCGAGTCCATCAGTGTGTTGGCTCCCTCTTCAAGAATTGGCCACGGCCGATCGTGCCGACGAACTCTCCGTCGCGCGCTTGAATCTGACCGCGGACGGTCACCGCGCTCGCACGCCCTTTCTGCTCCCACCCTTCGTAGGCGTTGTAATCGGCATTCGAGAAGCTGCATTCGTTCGAGAACTTGCCGTGATAGCCGGGATCATAGACGACCAGATCGGCATCGCTGCCCAGCTGAATCGCGCCCTTTTTCGGATACAGCCCGAACAGCTTCGCGGCCTGCGTCGAGCAGGCGTCCACCATCGTCTGCAAGGTCAACCGCCCGGCGGCGACGCCGCACGTGTGGACCAGATCCACGCGTTCCTGAACCGACGGGATGCCGTTGGGAATCTTCGTGAACGCGTCTCGTCCCATCGTCTTCTGGTCCGCGAAGCGGAACGGCGCGTGATCGGTGGCGATCGTGCTGATGTCACGCGACTTCACGCCGGTCCACAGCACGTTCTGATTGGCTTTGGCGCGCAGCGGCGGGGACATCACGTATTTCGCTCCGTCAAACGCGTCTTTTGCGGCGTACGTCTCGTCCAGCACGAAGTGCGGGATGACCGATTCGATCCACACATTCACCCCGCGCCCGCGCGCGGCCAGGGCCGCGCGCACCGCCGGCTCGCACGACGTATGCACGATATACACGTGCGTGCCAAGCAGCTCCGCGAAGGTGCAGAGATGGTGGACGCCGTCGGCCTCGACGATCGGAGGGCGGGATGGGCCGTGCCACTCGGGGCCGGTTTTGCCGGCCGCGAGCAGCGATTTCTGTAGCGCGTCGATCGCGTCCGCATTCTCGCAATGCGCGGTCACGATGACACCCAGCTCTTTCGCGAATTTCATGGCCGCGAACAGGTCCTCGTCGGACAGATTCAGGGCACCCTTGTAGGCCAGAAAGACCTTGAACGAGGCGACTCCGGCTTTCACGATCTCGCGAAACTGCTCGCGGATGTTTGGCTCGAAGCGCACCACCGACATGTGAAACGTGTAATCCACCGCGGCCAGCTGCTCCGCCTTGGATTTCCACAACTCGAATGCCGCCACGGGCTCGTCGGCCTGACCGGGGCAGATCATCTCGATCAGCGTCGTCGTGCCGCCGGCCAACGCCGCCTTGCTGGCCGATTCGTAGTCGTCCGCCGCATACGTGCCCATGAACGGCAGGTAGATGTGTACGTGCGGGTCGATGAATCCCGGAAAGACGTACTTGCCGCGGGCTTCGATGACTTCGGCGCCGGGAGCCACCAGCCGCGCGTCGATCTGCGGCTCGATCCGCGTGATCGTCTCGTTTTCGGCGTAGATGTCGCCGGTGAAGTCTTCCGTGGCCGTGATGATGCGGCCGCCGCGAATCAGGAGCGCCATCGAGGCATCCAGCGGCGGCGGGTGGCGGTGTAGGCGTCGTAGTCGGTGCCGAATTTGCGGCGCAACACCGGCTCCTCGTAAAACAGCACGAACAGATGCGCCATCGACCAGAAGATGATCGTGTAGAGGGCGAGTCCAATGGAGCCGTAGAACATCGCGGCGCCGAGCAGCACGAGGCCGGCGCCGATGTACATCGGGTTGCGCACCCAGCGATAGGGCCCGGCGATCACCAATTTGCGCGGCGGATCAAAGGGCGCGGGCGTGCCCTTGCCGATGAACGCGAACGTGAGGATCGACGCGATGGCCAGCGCCGCGCCGGCCACGATCACCAGCATGGCGACGATCTGGATCAGCCCAATGGAGGCCGGCCGCACGATCCCTGCCGGCGCAAGAATTTGATCGGGCACGAACACCAGCAGCAGCCCGATGAACAACGTCGCGTACGTCAGCGCCCGGAAGAGGACGATCATCTACGGGAGCTGCTTTACCATGTCGTCGTACGTTTCGGGCCGCCGGTCGCGGAAAAACTGCCAGGTGCGCCGCACCTCCTCGATCATGTCGAGGTTCATCTCGGCGACGACCAGCTCGTCCTTGTCCTCGCTGCCGTGGGCGAGAAAGTTGCCGCGCGGGTCCACGAAGTAACTCGAGCCGTAGAACTGCCCGATGTTCCATGGTGCTTCGGTGCCGACGCGATTGATGCAGCCCATGAAGTAACCATTCGCCACGGCGTGCGCCGGTTGCTCGAGCTTCCAGAGATACTGCGACAACCCCTTCACCGTAGCCGACGGATTGAAGACGATTTCCGCACCGTGCAGGCCGAGCAGTCGAGCGCCCTCGGGGAAGTGCCGGTCGTAGCAGATGTACACGCCGATGGTCGCGTAGCGCGTCTTGAAGACCGGATAGCCGAGGTTGCCCGGTTTGAAGAAGAACTTCTCCCAAAAGCCGGCGGTGTGGGGGATGTGGTTCTTGCGGTACTTGCCGAGGTAGCTGCCGTCGGCGTCGATCACGGCCGCGGTGTTGTAGTAGACACCCGCCATCTCGCGCTCGTAGATCGGCACGATGATCACCATCTCGTGCTTCTTGGCGAGCTTCTGCATCAGCGCGATCGTCGGCCCGGGAATCGGCTCGGCGATATCGCACCACTTGGCGTCCTGGCTGGGGCAGAAGTAGGGGCTGTTGAAGACTTCCTGCAGGCAAAGCAGCTGCACGCCCTTCTTGCCCGCTTCCTCTATATAAGGAAGGTGCTTGTCGAGCATCGCCGCACTGATCTTGGCCACCGAGGCGTTGGGATCGTTGAGGGGATTCGACATCTGAATGAGCCCACCGACGACTTTTCTCATCACCACCTCGAGATCACGACTTTTTTATCGGTATAGAACTCGATGGCATCACCGCCGTGCGCTTTGAGATCACCAAAGAACGAGCCCTTGGTGCCGCCGAACGGGAACATAGCCATGGGCGCGGCGACGCCGATGTTGACGCCGATCATGCTGACTCCGACCCGATAGCGAAACTCGCGCGCCGCCTTGCCGCTCTGCGTGAAGATCGAGGTGGCATTGGCGAACCCGGACGCTCGCACCATCTCGATCCCCTCGTCGAGGTTGCTGACGTGCGTCACCGCGGCGACGGGCCCGAAGATCTCTTCCTTGCCGATCGTCATGTCGGGCTGCACGCCGTCGAAGACCGTCGGCCCGACGAAGTGACCGCGGGGATGCTTCTCGACCTTGGATGAGCGGCCGTCGAGCAGCAGCATCGCGCCTTCCTTTCTTCCGGCCTCGACGTACGAGAGCACCTTCTCCTTGTGCTTTGCCGAGATGACGGGGCCCATGTTCACGTCGGGCTCGAGGCCGTAACCGAGACGCAGCTGCTTCGCTGCGCTCAGGAGCTTGTCGCGGAACGGCTCGTAGGCCTTACCCGTGGCGACGACGACGCTACCCGCGAGACAGCGCTGGCCGGCGCAGCCGAACAGCGACTCACTGATGTTCGCGACGGCGCGATCCATGTCGGCGTCGGGCATGACGATGACGTGATTCTTGGCGCCGCCGAGCGCCTGGACGCGCTTGCCGTGCTTCGCGCCTTCCTGATAGACGTACTTGGCCACCGGCGAGGAGCCGACGAACGAGATGCCGGTGATTCCGGGGTGGGCGAGCAGCGCGTTCACGACGTCCTTGGCACCGTGCACCAGATTCAGCACGCCGCCCGGAATACCCGCCTCCTGCGCCAACTCCAGAATCCGCGTGGATGAGAACGGGACCTGCTCGCTCGGCTTGAGAATGAAGGTGTTGCCTGTGGCAATCGCGTAGGGCCAGAACCAGCAGGGCACCATCGCCGGGAAGTTGAACGGCGTGACCGCGGCGAAGACGCCCAGCGGCTGCCGCACGTACTCGCAGTCGATGCCGCTGGCGACGTCCTCGAGCGTCTTGCCCATCATCAAGGTAGGGATCCCGCAGGCATGCTCGACGTTCTCGATGCCGCGCCGCACGGAGCCGCGCGCCTCGTCGAGCGTTTTGCCGTGCTCGCGCGTGACCGTGGTCGCGATCTCGTCGAAATGCTCCTCCATCAGATACTTGAGCTTGAAGAGGTAGCGGGCCCGGACCACCGGCGGCACTTCCCGCCATTTGAGAAACGCGGTTTGGGCCGCGCTGACGGCGGCGTCTACGTCCCGCGCGCCGGAGAGCGGCACCTTGCCGAGCTGCTCTCCGGTGGCGGGGTTCGTCAGATCGAGGTATTCAGCGGCGGCGGGTGCGACCCATTCGCCGCCGACGTAGTTACGGAGGGTTTTCATCCCCTTAGCCTAGGGACGGCTAAGGCATTGTCAACTCACGAACTGGGCTTTCTCGGTGGACCCCTCGAGCGCGACCGTGGAGCTACGGCCGCCGTGCACGATCTGCGTGATTTCGTCGAAATAGCCGACGCCCACGAACTCCTGATGTTTCACCGCTTCGTAGCCGTCGCGCTCGCCGGCGAATTCCCGCGATTGTAGATCGGCGTACGCCGCCATGCCGCGCTCCTTGTAGTCCTGTGCCAGCGTGAACATGGCGTGGTTCAGCGCGTGGAAGCCCGACAGGGTGACGAACTGGAACTTGTATCCCATCGCGCCCAGCTCCTTCTGAAAGCTGGCGAGCTGCGCTTCGCTGAGGTGGCGCTTCCAGTTGAACGACGGTGAGCAGTTGTACGCGAGCAGCTTGCCCGGGTACTCCTTGTGGATCGCGTCGGCAAACTGCCGAGCCTCGCCGAGATCGGGCTTGGCCGTCTCGAACCACAGCATGTCGGCGTAGGGCGCGTACGCGCGGGCGCGCGCGATCGCCGCGTCGACGCCGTCGTTGATCACGAAGAACCCTTCAGGCGAGCGCTCGCCGGTACACCAGCGGCGGTCGTACGCGTCGATGTCGCTGGTCAACAATCCGGCGCTGTTGGCGTCGGTGCGGGCGATCAGCATCGTTTCCACGCCGCAGACGTCGGCTGCGAGCCGCGCCGCGATCAGCTTGGTGATGAATTCGCTGGTCGGCACCAGCACCTTGCCGCCGAGGTGGCCGCATTTCTTGACCGACGACAGCTGGTCCTCGAAGTGCACGCCGGCGGCCCCCGCGGTGATCATCAACTTCATCAGCTCGTACGCGTTGAGCACGCCGCCGAAGCCCGCCTCCGCGTCCGCAATGAGCGGCACGTACCAGTCGATCGAGTGGTCGCCGTTCATGTGGTGGATCTCGTCGGCACGCCGCAGCGCATTCTGAATGCGCACCAGCAGGTTCGGCACGCTGTCGGAGGGATACAGGCTCTGGTCCGGATACATCGTCATCGCATCGTTGGCGTCGGCGGCGACCTGCCAGCCGCTGATGTAGATGGCCTTGAGGCCGGCTCGGACTTCCTGCACCGCCTGGTTGCCCGTGAGGGCCGAGAGCACGGCGACGTAGGGCTCCTCGCGCAGCAGTTTCCAGAGACGCGCGGCGCCGTGGCTCGCGAGCGTGTGCTGAACGGGCAGCGTCCCGCGCAGCCGGTACACGTCTTCCGGCGTGTAGCTCCGGGTGATCCCCTGCCAGCGGCGGTCGCTGCGCCAGCGCCGGTCGAGCTCCGCGACAAATTCCCGCTTACTCACACCGCCAGTGCTTTTTCCGTTAGTCGAGATGTTCATAGGCCACCAAGGTGAGAAATTCAGGAAAATCCGATCCGGTCATGAGCTGGTTGAACAGGCGAGCGGCGAGATCGAACTTGCCGCCCTTCAGATTCTTCTCTTCCATCTCCTCGGCGATGATCGATTCGACCAGGCCTTGTGTCACCGCGCGTCCGTTGGAGAGGTGCGCGCCGTGGCGTACCCACTGCCACACCTGCGACCGCGAGATCTCCGCCGTCGCGGCATCTTCCATCAGGTTGTAGATCGGCACGCAGCCCACGCCGCGCAGCCACGACTCGAGGTATTGAATCCCGACGTCCACGTTGGTCCGGAGGCCGGCCTCGGTGATCTCGCCGTCGGGAACGGTGAGCAGATCGCGCGGCGCGACGTGCACGTCCTCGCGCAGCACGCTGAGTTGGTGGGAAGCGGCCAGTGAAGCGAATGCCCCACTGGCGACCGGCACGAGACCCGGATGTGCTACCCAGGTGCCATCATGGCCGGCATGCACCTCCCGTATCTTGTCCTGCCAAACTTTGTCGAGCGCCTTGGTGTTGGCCGCGGCGTCGCCCTTGATCGGAATCTGCGCCGCCATGCCCCCCATCGCGTGGATGCCGCGGCGGTGGCAGGTCCGGATCAGCAGGTCGACGTACGATTTCAGGAAATGGCGGTCCATCGTCACACGGGCGCGATCGGGTAGCACGAAGTTCGGCCGGCTGCGGAATTTCTTGATGAAACTGAAGATGTAGTCCCAGCGCCCGCAGTTGAGCCCCGCGGAGTGATCGCGCAGCTCGTACAGGATCTCGTCCATCTCGAATGCGGCGGGGATCGTCTCGATCAGCACGGTGGCGCGAATCGTCCCGCGCGGCATGCCCAGCGCTTCCTGCGCAGCGACGAAGACATCGTTCCACAACCGCGCCTCGAGATGGCTCTCGAGCTTCGGCAGGTAGAAGTAGGGACCCGATCCCTTGGCGAGCAGCGCCTTGGCGTTGTGGAAGAAGAACAGACCGAAGTCGAACAACGCGCCCGAGATCGGCTCGCCGTCCACCGTCACATGGCGCTCGACGAGGTGCCAGCCTCGTGGCCGCACCATCAGCGTCGCGGTCGCGGGATTCAGGCGATACTGCTTGTCGGCGGATTTGAATTCGATGCTGCCCAGGACGGCGTCGCGCAGATTGATCTGGCCCTCGATCGTGCCGCGCCACGTGGGGGCGTGCGAGTCCTCGAAGTCGGCCATGTAAACTTGAGCGCCCGAATTGAGCGCGTTGATCACCATCTTGCGATCCACTGGGCCCGTGATCTCGACGCGCCGATCGACCAGGTCGCGCGGAATGGGGCCGACCCGCCAGTCGGCGTCGCGCACGTCGGCCGTGCTCTTCAAGAAGGTCGGGAAGGCGCCGGCGTCAAAGTCCCGTTGCCGATCGGCGCGGCGGCCCAGCAGCTCGCGGCGGCGGCGTTCGAAGCGACGCGCCAGGGACGCAAGGAAGTCGAGGGCGGCCGGCGACAAGGTCTCGGCGAACGCCGCAGAAACAGGCGCCTCGATGCTGGCACCCGCAGCCGGGGGAGCCATTGGCTCCGCGGAGATGGCGGACATCTTCTTGCCAGAGCGGGGCAAGTGTTGTGCCTCCGAGCCAGGAGCGTTCTCTTACCCGGGATGGCGATGCCTCCAACTCCTTCAACCATAGGCCGATCCGTGCCGCGGCGCGACGGGGCCGCCAAGGTCACCGGCGCCGCCCGCTACACCGACGACCTCGCCGTGCCGGACGCCTGGTACGGGAAGACCGTCCGATCGACCGTGCCGAAGGGGAGGATCCGGTCCATCACGCTGGACCCTGCCTTCGATTGGAGGGGCGGCCCGGTCGTGGTTGTGACAGCGGACGACATCCCGGGGGAGAACGTGGTCCAGCTCATCCGGGACGACCAGCCGGTCCTGGCCCGGCAAGGAGGCGAGATCAAGCACCGCGAGGAGCCGATTCTGCTCTTGGCGGCGGCCGACCGCGCTACGCTCGAGGAGGCCGCGCGCCATATCCGGATCGAGTACGACGCCGCGCAGCCGATCTATGACCTGGATAAGGCCACCGAAGTCTTCAGCACCGTTGAGATTAGCAAAGGCGAGGTTGTGGAGGATCTGGAGGATGTGGAGGTGGTGGAACGGACCTTCCGTGTAGGTCTGCAGGAGCAGCTCTACATCGAGCCTCAGGGCGCGATCGCGTTCCCATGGAGGGAGCACGGAGCGGGGAGCAGGGAGCAGGGAGTCACGGTGATTGGCTCGCTGCAGTGTCCCTACTACGTGCACCGCGCCCTGAAGCGCGCACTGAAGCTGACCGATGAGGAAGCTGTGGTGATCCAGGCGGAAACCGGCGGCGGGTTCGGTGGCAAAGAGGAATACCCGTCGATCGTCGCGATTCATGCGGCGCTCCTCGCCCGCAAGGCGGGACGGCCGGTGCGGCTGATTTACGACCGCCATGAGGACCTTGCCGCGACCACCAAGCGCCATCCCGGCGTCATCACGCACCGCACCGCGGTCAAAAAAGACGGCACACTGCTGTCCCAGGAGATCGAGATCGTGCTCGACGGCGGTGCCTACTGCACGCTGACCCCCGTCGTGCTGTCCCGGGCGGCGATTCATGCCGCGGGGGCGTATGCCTGCCCCAACGTGCGTATTCGGGCGCGCGCCGTCGCGACCAACACGCCGCCGAACGGGGCGTTCCGTGGCTTCGGCGCGCCCCAGTCACTGTTCGCCGCCGAATTGATGGTCGAACACGTGGCGGAGCGCCTGGGTGTATCAAGTGTGGATCTGCGCCGCAAGTGGATGTTGCGCCTCGGCGACACTACGGCGACGGGTCAGAAGCTCACCGAGAGCGTAAGTGCGGAGTTGGTGCTGGATACGGCCCTGCGAGCAGTGCCGCCCAACCGCCCAACCGCCAAACCGCCCATCCGCCACGGTCGCGGCCTCTCCCTCGTTTTCCACGGTTCGGGGTTCACCGGAAGTGGGGAGAAGAAGCTACAGGGCACGATCGCCATGGAGGCATTGGCGGACGGGACGTTCCGCATCCTCACCGCCTCGACGGAAATCGGCCAGGGCACGAAAACGATTTTCTGCCAGCTCGCCGCCGACACACTTGGCGTGGGGCTCGAACGGGTGAGCCTCGCGCCTCAGGATACCTCGATCGTTCCCGATTCCGGACCGACGGTTGCGTCCCGCACCGCGATGATCGTCGGCCGGCTGGTCCAGGAAGCGGCTGAGGAAATCAGGGAGCGCCTCACGCGCGAGCGGCCTCCATTCACGGTCGAGAAATCGTACATCCAGCCCGACTCGATTCACTGGGACGAGACGACCTATCGCGGCGATGCCTACCCCGTGTACGCCTGGGCGTGCACGATCGCCGATGTCGACGTCGACATGACGACGGGCGAAGTCCGCGTGACCGATCTCGTGACCGCGGTCGACTGCGGCAAGGCGCTGCACCCTGTGCTGGCGGAAGGCCAGATCGAGGGCGGCTGCCTGCAGGCGGTCGGCTGGGCGACGATCGAAGAGATCAAGATGAAAGACGGCGGCTATCAGAACGACCGCCTCGCCACCTACCTGATTCCCACGGCGCTCGACGCGCCGAGCATTCGCACGATTCTGGTCGAGAACCCCTACTCCGGGGGCCCGTTCGGGGCGAAAGGGATCGGCGAGGTGCCGATGGACGGGCCTGCGCCCGCCATCATCGCCGCCATCCACGATGCGACCGGCGTTTGGCTGGACGAGGTCCCGGCCACGCCGGAGAAAGTGCTGGCGGCATGCGCTTTACGCTGAACGGCCGCGCCGTCTCGTTCGAGGGATCGGGCGCTCGCCGCCTGCTCGACGTGTTGCGCGAAGACCTGGGCGCGACCGGGACGAAAGAAGGGTGCGGTGAAGGGGAGTGCGGCGCGTGCTCCGTGCTGATCGACGGCGCGGTGGTGGATAGTTGCCTGGTGGCCGTAGGCCAGGTTGAGGGCCGAGGGGTCACCACGGTGGAGGGACTGGCTGATGGCGGACGGCTGACGGCCCTGCAGCAGGCGTTCATCGAGCACGGTGCGGCGCAGTGCGGGATCTGCACGCCCGGAATGTTGCTCGCGGCCCACGTCTTGCTACAGGAAGCGACACGCCTGGACGCGGACGCCGTGCGAGAGGGCCTCGCCGGGAATCTGTGCCGTTGCACGGGCTACACGAAGATCATCGACGCGGTCTTGTCATGCACGAAGTGAGATATCTCCGCCCCGAGAGTCTCGCGGAGGCGGTGCATTTGTATCGAACGACCCCAGGATGCCGGCCTCTCGCCGGCGGCACGGATCTCATGGTCATGCTGCACGCCGGTACACTCCAGCCCCAGCCGCTGGCGGTGCTCGATCTGTGGTCCCTCAACGAGTTGAAGGGGGTGCGGCGTACGAGTGATATGCTCGAGGTCGCGGCCGCCGAGCCGTATACGGGCATCATCCGCTCATCCGACGTCCAGCGACATCTGCCGGCGCTCGCCGCCGCGGCCCGCACCATCGGCGCTGCCCAGATCCAGAATCGCGGCACACTGGGCGGCAACCTTGCCAATGCGTCGCCGGCGGGCGACACGCTGCCGGTGCTGCTGGCGTACGACGCCGCCGTCGTGACCGACCGGCGTACGATCCCGATCGATCGCTTCTTCACCGGATACCGCAAGACCGCGCTGCAATCCGACGAGCTCATCACCGCCGTGCGCTTTCCGCTCGGTCGCCAGGTGGCATTTCGCAAAGTGGGGACGCGTGCGGCGCAGGCGATCTCGAAGGTCGTCATGGCGGTGAGCCGCAGTCCGGCGCGGGTCGCGATCGGGTCGGTCGCCGAGCTGCCGTTGCGGGCGCGCCGCGCCGAGGCCGCGCTGGAACGCGGCGACATCGCGGGCGCCGTGGCCGCCGTTGCCGAGGACGTCCGGCCCATCGACGATGTGCGATCCACGGCGGCCTATCGCCGCGCTGTCACGCAGAACGTGCTAGGGGAGCTGCTCGATGCATTCGCGCGCGGTTGAGCTCCTGAACATCCTCGGCATGCGCCCGCACCCCGAGGGCGGGCACTATGTGGAGCAGTTTCGCTCGACACATCGGGTGGAGGTCGTGGATCGCAGCGTGCAGCGCGCGGCGCTCACGACGATCTACTTCCTGCTGGCGGCAGGTGAGTTCAGCCGCTGGCATCGGGTGGTTTCGGATGAGGTGTGGCACTTTCACGAAGGCGACGCCATCGAGCTGCTGCTGTTCGATGACCAGGGCCTGCGGCGGTTGCGTCTGGGGCC
>Ga0137409_10003369_pt1 | contig 16957 bp, 13 predicted proteins | sample CZODoug1_16funga_FD_122059 | JGI IMG/M metagenome (GOLD analysis project Ga0137409, IMG submission 122059) | Vadose zone soil fungal communities from Angelo Coast Range Reserve, California, USA - CZODoug1_16fungal (Hybrid Assembly) | ecosystem: Environmental > Terrestrial > Soil > Vadose zone... | reverse complement strand
GAGTGACCAGATTGGGAAGGGTCAGGAACCGCGACGACATCATCAGAAGGCGGACGAACGGCGGCGGGTCTTGTGACGGTCCCTAGATCGCGATGGACTCGAGCGCGGCCAGTTCCTCCGGCGCGAGCGTGAAGCGCTCGCACTGGAGGTCTTCCGTCATATGCTGCGCATTCGTGGTTCCCGTCAGCGGCAGCATTCCGATCTGCTGCGCGAATCGGAAGACGACCTGCGCCGGGCCCGCGCGGTGACGGCGCGCGATGTCGGCCATCGCGGGATCCCCGAGCACGTCCGGGTTGGCCGTCAGCAGCGAGAAGCCCTGGTAGACGATGCGGTTCTCGCGGCAGATCTCGCGGATGTCGCGATCCCAGCCCATCGACGCGTAGCAGCGGTTCTGCACCATCATCGGCTTGATCTTCGCCTTCGCGCAGAGTTCGTCGAGCTGGCCCGCCGAGACGTTGCTGATCCCGATGAGGCGCGTCTTCTTCGCCTGGTGGAGCGCCTCGATGGCCGTCCAAACCTCCCAGTCCTCGGGACCCAGGCCGCCTCGGTAATACGGGCCGTGCAGGACGTAGGAGTCCAGATGGTCGGTGTGAAGGTGCTGGAGCGAGCTCTCGAACGACTCGCGAACCTGCGTCGTCAGGTCCGCGGACGAGTCATAAGGGGTGTGGCCGCGCTGGCCGCCGACGGACGTGAACTTGGTCTGCAGGAACAGCTTGTCGCGGCCGACCCCCTTCTTCGCGAGCGCGAGCAGCGCCTCGCCGACGCCGACCTCGTTGTAGTGCACGAGCTGATTGGCGGTGTCGATCGCGGTGAAGCCCGACTCGACCGCGAGCTGTACGAGCGACGCGGTCGCATCCTTCTTCCACGCCGTCCCGTAGAGGAAGGAGGGCAGCGCGACGCCGTCGTAGGTCTTCAGGGTCATGGGCGGGCGGTGACGTCTTCGGCGACTCCGACCAGGCGGGTGACGGCGCCCCCGGCGTTGCGCACTTGGAGGGCGCGGTCACGAATCTTGCGTACCATCCCGTCGGAACGGACGATGCGGGATTCGATGTAGTCCGGGGCCTGGCGCCCCTCGTTGATCGCCTTCGAGAGGACGCGCTCGCCGTCGTCCGGGTGGAGCGCCTTGACCCAGACATAGGGCGCCGCCATCAGACTCTCGCGGCTCCGGCCCCAGGCCTTTTCGAAGGCCGGGCTGATGTCGATGACGCGCTCCTCGACGAGGTCGCGGAACCAGAAGACGAGGTCGAGGTTCTCGACCAGGAGCTGGAGATGCTGGAGCGATTCGCGGGGTGGCGCCTCCGAGGGCCCGGTCATGGCCGCCATTATGGGACGGGGACCGCCGCACTTCAACGTCTGCGCGTCAGTGAAGCGGATTCGCCTCGAAGAGCTTCCAGAGCCGCTCAAACTCGCCGCGGAACGCCGTCAGCAGCCGGCGGTCGTTGCTGAGGATCAGGTTCTCCTCGTTGTTGGACGCGGCCCCTCGCGTCCAGTTGTAGATGCCGGTGAGGATCACGCCCTTGTCGAAGATCGCGAACTTGTGGTGCATGGGGACCGCTGCGGAGGATGGCGGGATGGCGGTCGTCCAGGGCCGCATCGCGCAGCCGTTCCTTGAGCGCGAGCTTCTCCGCATGGGAGAGCTTGCCGTCCGCCAGGGTCTGTTCGAGCATCCTGTCCCAGGTCGCGGGATCCCGGTCCATGGACTCCTCCCCTTTATTTCGCCAGTCCGAGCTCCGCGAAGCGGGTGCCGACCTCCCCGACCCCCTGCTTCACCCACCAGGTCACCCATTTCCGGAGATAGGCCAGGTCGAGCAGTTTCTGGCGCGCGACGATCGCATGGACGTCCATCACGTCGCGGTCCCGCCAGGAGACGAGCTTGTAGATGAGGAGATCCTCGGGGGAGGCGACCCAGACGTTGCGGTCGAACAGTTCGTGCCGCTTCCGTCGGGCGAGGGCGCTCTTGTCGAAAGGGCTGTCGCCCAGGGTCAGGTCCAGGTGCCACGGGCTCTTGCGGTCGCCGAAGGGAAGCCGTGCCCAGCCGCTGACCTGGATCTGCTGGATGGCCAGGTCCTCCTCGATGGCGAAGCCGTGCTTCGCCGCCTGCCGGAGGAATTTGTAGGATTGGCGTTCGGGGAGGAAGAGGACGAAGTCGACGTCTTCGGTGTAGCGGGGTTCGCCCCAGAGGGCGGCGGCGAGGCCGCCGTAAAGAAGATAATCGAAGTCGCCGGAATCCACGGTGTCGAGGGCCGCGAGGAGTACCGCCCTCGGGCTAGACATGCTTCCGGCGGGTGCGGTGGCCGGAGGAGACCGGATGCTCCTCGCGGGGAACGGGCGGCGCGGGCGGATCGGAGAGGAGGCCTTCGAGCACCTTCCTTGCCCGTTGCGGCGTGAGCCGCCGGGTCTCGGTGCGCCGAGCCTCCTCGTTGGCGTCGGCCATCCGCTTCAGTCGCGCCTTCCAGCGTCCGATCACAACCCCAGTATACTCCTCCGCCGTTGCAAGTCTAGGCCAGCAGTTGGGGGATCACTTTCGCCGGCTCGACGCCCGTCAGCTTCGCGTCCAGGCCCTGCCATTTCACCGTGAAGCGGGTGTGGTCGAAGCCCAGCAGCTTGAGCACCGTGGCGTGGAAGTCGCGGATATGGACGGGGTCCTTGATGATATTGTAGCTGAAGTCGTCGGTCTCGCCGTAGATCGCCCCGCCCTTCGCGCCGCCGCCGGCCATCCACATCGTGAAGCAGCGCGGATGGTGGTCGCGGCCGTAGTTCTCCTTCGAGAGGCCCCCCTGGGAGTAGATCGTGCGGCCGAACTCGCCGCCCCAGAGGATCAGCGTGTCCTCGAACATGCCGCGCATCTTCAGGTCCTGGATCAGCCCGGCGCAGGCCTGGTCGACGTCCTTGCACTGCGACGGCATCCGGCCGCCGAGGTTGCCGTGATGGTCCCAATTGTTGTGGTAGACCTGGACGAAGCGGACGCCGCGCTCGAGGAGGCGGCGCGACATCAGCACCGTATTGGCGAAGGAGCCGGGCTTCTTCGCGTCCTCGCCGTAGAGCTTGAACGTGCTGTCGGGTTCCTTGTTGAGATCGAGCAGGTCGGGCACGCTGGCCTGCATCCGGAAGGCCATCTCGAACTGGCTGGTCCGGGTCCGCGTCTCGGGATCGTTCGTCTGCGCGTAAGCGAGGTCGTTGAGCTGGTGGATGCCGTCGAGCGTGGCGCGGCGGACGGTGTCGGAGACGCCCGGGGGATTGTTGATGTAGAGGATCGGGTCGCCGTTGCTGCGGAAGGAGACGCCGGCGTGCTCGCCCGGGAGGAAGCCGGAGGACCAGAGGCGGCCGGAGATGGCCTGCTCCTGCTCGCGGTTGGACGGGACCGCGACGAGGACCACGAAGGACGGCAGGTTCTGGTTCATCGAGCCCAGGCCGTAGGAGGCCCAGGAGCCGAGGCAGGGACGGCCGGTGACCTGGCTGCCGGTCTGCATACAGCAGATCGCGGGTTCGTGGTTGATCGCCTCGGTGTGCATCGATTTGATCCAGCAGATGTCGTCGGCGACCTTCGCGAGGTTGGGCATCAGCTCGGTGATGGTCATGCCGCACTGGCCGGCACGGGTGAACTTGAACTTCGAGGGGGCGATGGGGAAGCGCGCCTGGCCGGAGGTCATCGTCGTCAGCCGCTGGCCGTTGCGGATGCTCTCGGGCAGGTCCTTGTCGTACATCGCCTGCATCTGCGGCTTGTGGTCGAAGAGGTCCATCTGCGACGGGCCGCCGACCATATGGAGGTAGATGACCTGCTTGGCCCTGGCGGGGAAGTGCGACCCCGGCTTGAAGGCCGCGTCGTCGGCGAAGGCGCTGCGCGCGCCGCCGAGGAGCGACGCCATCGCCGCGGCGCCCATGAGGTTGGCGCCGCCGGTGAAGAACTGGCGCCGGGTCGACCGCACGTACTCGTCGAAGAGGCTCATTCGATCTCCCTACTTGTTCAGGGCTTCGTCGAGGTTCAGGACCTGGTTGCAGACCAGGGTCCAGGCGGCCAGTTCGGCGGGGTCCAGCATCGCGTCGGGCTTGGACTCTCCGACGGCGATCAGGGCCTTCGCGTCCTCCGCCTTCGCCTTATAGACGGCCAGCAGGTTCTCCCGGATTTTCAGGAGGATGCCGGCTTCCTTGTCGGTGAGGGGCCGGGACAGCACCCGCAGCGTGATGACCCGCAGGCGGGCGGCGTCGTCGCTGCCGATCTTCATCGCCCGCTCGGCCAGGGCGCGCGCGGCCTCGATCATCTGCGGGTCGTTCAGCGTGACGAGGGCCTGCAGGGGGGTGTTCGTCCGCTCGCGGCGCAGGCAGGAGACCTCGCGCGACGGCGCGTTGAGGATCTCGAGCGAGGCCGGCGGCGCCATCCGCTTCCAGAACCAGTAGAGGCTGCGACGGTAGAGGGCGTCGCCGCTGTCGCGCTTGTAGGTCTTCGTGTTGCTCTCGCGCATGCCGACCGCGTCCCAGACGCCGTCGGGCTGGTACGGCTTCACGCTCGGACCGCCGACCTTCGGCGACAACAGGCCCGACGCCGCCAGGGCGCCGTCGCGGATCATCTCCGCGTCCATGCGGAAGCGCGGCCCGCGCGACAGCAGCCGGTTGGCCGGGTCCTTATCGAGTTTCTCTTTCGTCGCCACGGCCGCCTGGCGGTACGCGGCCGAGCCGACCAGGAGCCGCAGCGTCTTCTTCACGTCCCAGGTCTCGCGGAACTCCACGGCCAGCCAGTCCAGCAGCTCGGGGTGCGACGGCGCATCGCCCATGATGCCGAAGTCCTCGGCCGTCTTCACGAGGCCCGTCCCGAAGAGCTCCTGCCAGAGGCGATTGACGGTGACGCGCGGGGTCAGCGGGTTCTCGGGCGACACCAGCCAGCGCGCCAGCCCGAGCCGGTTCTTCGGCGCATCGGCGGGCAGCGGATGCAGGGCGGAGAAGACCCCGGCCTCCACCTTGTCCTTGGGCTTGTCGTACTCGCCGCGGGCCAGGATGTTGGCCACCGGCATGCTGTTCTTCTTTTCTTCCATGACGTGCGCGACGTAGGCGCGGTCGCGGATCGCCTTCAGCTCGACCTCGAGGCCGGAGAGCTTTTCCGATGCGGCGGCCATAGCGGGGTCGCCGGAGGCGACGACGTCGGCCAGCTCGTCCTTCTCCTTGCCCTTCCGGTCGGCGGGCGCGCGCGCGAGGAGGGCGCGGGCCTTCTCCGCCATCGCGAGACGGCGGACCTCGCCGGGGCTGAGCCGGCGCGAGTAGATGCGGAGGTCCTGCACGAGCGCGTCGTTCAGGCCCATGCTCTTCTTGCGGCCGCCGAGGAGGAAGGGCGTCTGCGTCTGCGTCGTGCTCTTCAGCGTATTGGCGTCGACCTTCAGCTTCGCGTCCTTGCCGTCCACGAAGATCTTGAAGCCCTCGGCCTTGCCGGAGCCGTCGTACGTGACGAAGACGTGCTGCCAGGCGCCGGGCTTCATGACCTTGCCCGTCGTCGCGACCTTGATCGCGTCGTCCTGCCAATGGTGAATCAGGTGCGACGTGAACTCGCCGTCCTGGGCCGAGAGGTCCCAGCCGCGGAAGCCGTCGTCGTCGTCCATGCGCGCGAGGATGGAGGCGCTGCCGCTGTAGGCCTTGGGCAGACGCACCCAGCATCCGAAGGAGCGCGCGCCGTCCTTCTCGAAGCGGCCGATGTCGGCGCCGATCTCGATGGGCGCCTTCGCGTCGAGGTGCAGCGCGAGGCCGCGGCGGCCGCTGTCCTCCCAGCGAAGGGAGCCGCGGGGCTGCGCGGTCATGGGCTTGCCTTCGTGGACGCCTTCCAGCTCACCCAGCGGATAGCTGGAGTCGAGCGGCAGATGAAAGGCGGGCGCGCCGATCTTCTCGACCTCCGCGTCCCAGTCCTCGGCCTTCGCCGTCTCGATCCACTGGTCGAACTCGGCCCGGAGCTTCTTCTTCAGCTCGGCGATATCGGTCTTCTTCGCCTCGATCTCCGCGGGGATCTCCTTATAGCGCTTCTCGTCCTCGGTTTTCGGGAGCACGAGCACCGGCGCGGTGTCGCGGATGTTCCCGTCGAGCGCCCCCTGGGTGGTGTTCCGGAAGTACGCGCTCATCGAGTAGAAGTCCTTCTGCGTGACCGGGTCGAATTTGTGGTCGTGGCAGACGGCACAGTTGGCCGTGAGGCCGAGCCACACCCAGGAGGTGGTCTCGACGCGGTCGCGCGCGTAGTTGGCGAGGTTCTCCTCCGCGATGGTGCCGCCCTCGTTCGTGGTGATGTTGCAGCGGTGGAAGCCGGTGGCGACCATCTGCTCCTGCGTGGGGTTGGGGAGGAGGTCGCCGGCGATCTGGTCGATCGTGAACTGGTCGAACGGCTGGTTGCGGTTGAAGGAGGCGATGATCCAGTCGCGGTACGGCCAGATGTCGCGGAAGTTGTCGAAGTGGAGGCCGTGGGTGTCCGCGTATCGGGCCGCGTCCATCCAGGTGCGGGCGCGATGCTCGCCGTAGCGCGGGGATTCCAGGAGCTTCCCGACAAGCTTGTCGTAGGCGTCCGGGGCGGTGTCGTTCAGGAAGCTCTCGACGAGCTCGGGCTCGGGCGGGAGCCCGGTGAGGTCGAGCGAAAGGCGGCGGGCGAGGGTGCGGCGGTCGGCCTCGGGCGCGGGGGCGAGCCTCTGGGCCTCGAGGCGGGCCAGGATGAAGCGGTCGACGGGCGTGCGGACCCAGGCGGCGTTCTTCACGGCGGGGAGAGCGGGGCGTTCGGGCTTGATGAGCGACCAGTGGGCCTCCCAGGGGGCGCCCTGGGCGATCCAGCGGCGCAGCAGGTCCTTCTCCGCCGGCTTGAGGATCTTGTGCGACTTGGGCGGCGGCATCAGCTCTTCAGGATCCTTGGACATGATGCGCAGGAAGAGCGGGCTGGTCTCGGGCTTGCCCTTGACGACGGTGGGCCCGGCTTCGCGGGCGCCGAAGAAGCCCTCCTCGCGGTCGAAGCGCAGCTTGCCTTTGCGGCCGCCGGGGTCCGGCCCGTGGCACTGGTAGCATGCGCCGGCCAGGATCGGCCGGATGTCGCGGTTGAAGCGGATTCCGTCCTCCGGCGCGGCGGGGGAGGGGGACGGGCCGGCCGCGCAGAGGGCGGCGGCCAGCAGTCCGGCGGCAAGGGCTCGATGCATCGCGGGTCGTCCTCCGTGGAAGCGCGTGTTCATTCTATCCCGGCAGGAGTCTCCGTGCTGATTACCTGCGCGGGTCGGCTGCGGGTAGCCCATTTGTTCCGCGCGCGCCCGGAAGCGGCGGGGGGCAGCGCTGTCGGACCCCGGCACCCATAAATCACCGGGTATGGGCCGGCATCAGTATGGGTTTTGCACTTTTGCATGGATGATGTATATTTAGAAGCCGTACGGCGGCCCCCGGGTGGGGGCCGCCCGGGTGGGAATTCAGGGGAGGCGTGTCATGGCCGTCACCCAGCTCGACATCGCTCGGCGCGTGGGCCTGGACGTGTCCAGCGTCAACAAGATCCTCAACCGGCGCCCGGGACCGGTTTTCCGGAAGGACACCATCAAGCAGGTGTTCCGGATCGCCCGCGAGCTCGGGTACGACTTCGGCCGGCTCAAGTACCATCACAAGCGCGGCGCCACGCGGCGCGCGTTGGCCATCCCCCTGGAGCTGTCGATCTACAACGCCGACGGAACCCTCTTCGACAAGGGCGCGGCCATCATCAAAGACGTGTCGCTCTCCGGCGCGCTGCTGTCGGCCGTCGTCCTTCCCCAGCAGAGCATCCCGCTGCGTCCGCACACGATCGGAATCCGCATGCTCGACGGCGCGCTGAAGGGCGTCGAGATCATGGCCCGGCCCATCCGACTGGCCCACGCGGGCCAGGGTCAGGGCATGAACCTCGCGATCGAGTTCCTTCGCACGGAGGAGCTCAAGCTCCGGAAGCTGCGGAAGATCCTCTAGCGCCTCGTCCGCCGCAGCGGCACCGCCACGCCGCCGACGTCGAGCAGCGGCGACATCCCGCCTCCCGACGTCGCCCCGGTCTGCGGATTGTAGTTCACGCCTCCCGAATCCGGCTGCGACTGCATCACGAATCCGCCCGGCCCCGTCCCCGGCGAGCCGGGCGCCGCGGACATCCGGCTGCCCGTCCCCCATCCGTTGTAGTGAAAGCCGTAGATGGAGGGGTCGATGCCGTTTCCCCCGCCGCCCGCCGGGGCGTCGACTCCGGGCGTATGCGGGGGCGAGGTGATGTAGACGTAGGTCACGTTGGAGATGGCGCCGGGATCCGACGGGACCGCGGCGGGCGCGGCCCCGATGTTCTGCGTCAGCGTCCCCATCCCGTTCTCGTGGACCAGCGCATCCCGCAGAAGACCGCTGGCCATTCCGCCCGCGATCTGCGCGGCGGGATCGACCCCGCGCGCGACCGCCGCCTGCGGCTTCGGACCCGTGAACAGCAGCGGGATCACGTGCGGGATCGCGTCGCTCCGCCTCAGCTTCGCGAGCCGCGGCTCCCGCGACGGCGGCGCGGCGGCCGGCGGAATCGGCGGCAGGTAACCCCCCGTCGTTTTCCACGCGTAGGTCCGCCGCTGGTACAGCCACGCCACCGCGGGGAAGCGTTCCTCCGGCAGCGAGGAGACATCGATCTTCACGATCAGGTCCGGGTCCTTCGGCGTCAGCTCGCGCGCGACGAGGGTCACGTCCTTCGTCGGACGGCCGAGTCCGTGCGCGACGACGACTCCCTGGGGGATCGACGCAGACACTTCATAGTGGCTCACGAGCACATCGGCCTTCACCGACGACGCGCGCGATGGAAGCTGGATCGCCTCGCGCGGCGGAAGAGTCAGTGCCGCGACCGGCGTCGGATCCTTGATCGGGCCCGCGTAGACCGTCAGCGGCTCGTGCGCGGGACCGTCGGCACTGACGCGGTCGGGGAAGGGCACGACGAGGACGCGTCCGAGCGTGAGGCCGTCGGCGCCGACGAGGTCGATCATCAGATCCGCCGCGAGGACGGTCTCGCCGAAGCCGACATAGGCGGCCTTGAGAATCTCCGCGTGGCGGCGGGAGGCGTCGAATAGGTAGACGAAGAACTGCCGCGAGTTGCGCGGCAACGTGAACGCCCAGAGCGCGCCGTTCGCGGTGGTCAGCGGCTTGCCGCCGGCGAAGGGCTGGACCGAGAGCAACGGCTCCGCGGCGGAGACCGGCTTGACCACGGCCGTGACCGCGTCGGGCAGCGCGTAACTGGAGCGCGCGTCGCTGTCGCCGGCCTTGATCTCCTGAGCGGGGCTGACGAAGGAGATCGACTCCGGCAGGGCGGCCTCGTCCCGGCCCAGGTCGATCGAGAGTCCGGGTTTGCCGGCGGGCACGCGCAGAACGCCGCCGGGCAGATGCGCGTGGTAGCCCCACTGCTTCGGGTCGTGCAGCACGATCCTGCCGCCGGGCTCCACGAAGAGACGGAGGTCGGGCAGGTCCTGCAGCGCCTTCGCGAGCGAGGGCCCCAGGCACTCGGCGAAGGCGTGCGTGTCGTGGAAGAGGACTTCGGTCTGCTGCACGGGATCGCGCGGATCGGTGCGCGGGAGCCAGGTCGTCGCGGGCCGCGAGGCCTCGACCGGAGCCTCCGTCGACTGCAGCGGCGCGCGCCGCTCCTGCCAGCGCTCCTTCGACCAGTCGATGCTGAAGATGGCCGCACGAGGATAGGTCGAGACGACCGTCTCGCGCTCGAGGATCACCTGCCGCCCGGTGTCCTCGAGGATGCGGCCTTTGACGACCTCGCCGTTGACGAGGCGGACGGAGTCGAGTCCGTCGCGCGCGTCGCCGGAGCCCGCGCGCGGCGGCGGGGAGGATCCGGGACTGGAGCAGGCCGAGTTCAGGGCGATGACGGCGAGGATGGAGCAAAGCCGGTGTGCGCGCATAACCTTTCCTCCCTAATACTCCCCAGCCTGGCCGGTTGTAGCAAACTGGAACCTATAGTTCAAGAATTCGCGACTGCCGCCGGAGCAGTGGGGCAAGGGGCGGAAAAGTCGGCAGGAAAAATGATCCGGACGCGGAATTTCGGTATCTTGGAGGTCGGCATGGAGGAAGTTCGACGGGAGATCGATCTCGAAGGCCGGCGCGTCCCCTACCTGATCAGGAGGAGCGTGCGGGCCCGCTATCTGCGCGCCGACATCGGGCTGCGGACCGGCCTGCGGGTGACCCTGCCGGAAGGGCTGAACGAGGCGCGGGTCGAGGCGTTCCTGCGCTCGCGTCGCCGCTGGGTGCTGCGGGCCCTCACGCGCCTGGAGCGGCTCGCGTCGATCATCCCCGACCGCAGCCTCGCGCATGGGACGACGGTGCCGTACCTGGGGGCGACGCTGACGCTGAACCTGTCCGTCGGTTCCCCGGCGCGGGCGGGGAGGGTGGGAGATTCGCTGATCGTGCATGCGCCGCGGCGGACGCGGTCGGCGGTGCGGGCGGCGCTGGAGGTCTGGTACCGGGGCGAGGCGGCGAGGGTGCTGGGCGGCCACGCGCGGGAGATGGGGGCGCACCACCCTCTCCCCTACAAGAAGATCGTGATCCGCGACCAGAAGCGCCGCTGGGGGAGCTGCTCGTCGAACGGGACGCTCTCGTTCAACTGGCGGCTGATGCTGGCGCCCGCGGAGGTCGCGCACTACCTGGTCGCGCACGAGCTTTCGCACCTGGCTCATCCGGACCATTCGCGGCGGTTCTGGGCGAAGGTCGCGGAGCTTTGCCCCGGCTTCCGCGACCAGGAACGCTGGCTGAAGCGAAACGGCGTCAGCCTCGTCCTCTGAAGGCCTACTTGCCGGTGATCATCTCCTTGATCGTCGGCAGCACCGCGTCGGCCCAGAGCTGGTAACCCTTCTCCGACAGGTGCAGGAAGTCGGGCATGATCTCCTTGCTGATCGACTTGTCCTCGTTCATGAACTTCTCGCCGATGTCGAGGTACTTGAGCGTCTTGCCGCCGTCGTCTAGCTTGGCGACCATCGCGTTGACCTTGTCGTTCTTCTCGCGCCCCGGATTCGGCATCGGCCCCCGGGGGAAGATCCCGAGCAGCAGGACTTTCGTGGTGGGCGACTTCTTGTGGATCTCCTTCACGATCGCGGTGATCCCGGCCGCGACGTCCTCCGCCGAGTCGCCGCCGTTGTTCGTCCCGATCATCAGCATGCAGAGCTTCGGCGTGATCCCGTCGAGCTCGCCGTTCTGGAGGCGCCAGAGGACGTGCTGGGTGCGGTCGCCGCCGATCCCGAAGTTCGCGGGCTTGAACTCGTCGAACGACGCCGCATAGACCTTCTTGCCGCCGCCGCGCCAGCCGTCGGTGATCGAGTCGCCCATGAGGAGGAAGTCGACGCCGCCCTTCTTCGCGATCTCGACGAAGCCCAGGTGGCGTTTCTCATCCTTCATGGCGGGCTGGGTGGTCTTCGGCCCGTCCTGGAACAGGGGAAGCAGCAGGATCGACAGCGTCGCAAGCGTCTTCATGGAAGGTTCCTCCGGTGAATCAGGAATCTAACAACTGCCGGGGGCCGAAAGTTCCCCGGGACCTGTACCATAGCGGGAAGGAGGTGACGCGTGACGAGAACCCTCTCGGTGCTGGCCGTTCTCCTGATGGCGTTCGCCCCGCAGGAAAAGCAGAAGTCCTATCGGCTGCCGTCGACGGACCTCAAGCAGCGCGTCATCTGGGGCTCGACCTGCGAGGTTCTCGACGGCCCGTCGCTCGCGTTCGGCGGACAGGACCAGCAGTCGGAAGACGGCAACCCGCACACGCGGATCAAGGTCAACGGGGAGTGGGTCTCCATCTATGATAAGCTGCGTGCCGGTAACCCCAACCAGGAGCGCGCGGATCGCAGTCGTGCTGCCCTGGAGGCGTCCAAGGCCGCCCGGGCGAGGACCCGTTTCGCGTGGTTCGAGGGGAAAGGCCAGGCGCTGGAGAAGGAAAGCCTGGTCGATCAAACGTCGGCAGAAGGGGACAACTGCGAACCGTCGCCCCGCGCGCTCAGTCCCATCGCCTACGACGCGAAAACGAAGCTTTTCGTCATTTTCGGCGGCGACCATCTGGACTATCTGATGAACGATACGTGGGTTTTCGATCCCCAAGGGAAACGATGGCGGCGGCTCCTTGGGGTGAAGCCCCCTCCCCCGAGGGCGAATCACACTCTGATCGCGCCAGGAGACGGAACCATCATCATGAAAGGGGGCTATACCTATACCTCGAGCACGGATTACGTCGGCGGTCAATATCGGGACCTCAATGATGGCGAATGGACGCTCAGTATTGCTGGGGGAATCTGGGACGGGAAGTCAGGGGAGGGGCCCTCGCGCGTCTATCGGACGGGCCGACTGCATCCCGAGTACTACATGAAGGATCCCGCACCGGATCCCAAGGCGTTCGCGGACCGGCTCGCCGCGGTTCCGGTCAACACGTGGACCCTGACCAAGCCGCCCCAGCTGCCGGCGCTGAACCGCGACTGGGGGACGGCGGTGCTGGATCCCGACCGCGACCTGATCCTGCGCTGGAGCGGCGGCCATTCGGCACACGGCGGGACCGACGTGCTGCAGTATCACCTGAATACCAATCGCTGGGAGCTGACGGCGCCCGTCGAGTTCCCGCTCGGCCAGCTCTACAACAATACGGAGTACCCGGACGGCTGGAACTTCAACCATCGGCCCTGGATCACGGGCCACACGTATCAGAACTACGGCTACGATCCGCTGCTGAAGAAGATGCTGTTCACCGGCCGTCGCGAGCACTGCTACGTGTACGACCCCGGCCTCGGCGACTGGACCACCCGCTTCGCCAAGCCGAAAGGGATGGTCTACGGCGACTGCTTCTATACCCTCACGCTGACGCCGACGCCGAAGGGGCTGGTCTGCTGGACGAATGAGGGCAAGCTGTTCCGCTTTGAGGATCCGGAATGGAAAGAGCTGTCGCTCAAGGGCGCGAAGATGCCGGGGTCGGTCGTCGACAACTCGACGATCGTCCACGACTCGAAGCGCGACCGGCTGCTTGCCATGCGGAAGGGATATGGCGACAGGAACCAGTTCGACGGGACCATCGCCATCGTCGAGGTCAAATCAGGGGAGGTCTCGCTCCTGTCGCCCGCGGGGAAGGAACAGGCGGCGGCGGTCCCTTATCTGTGTCAGTTCCGCTACGACCCCACAACCGACCTTGTCCTGGGCGGCTGCACGCTGGAGCCGGACGCGGACGGCGTCCGCCGCACGCCGGCCTTTGACTGCGCGGGCAACCGCTGGGTTTCGCTCAAGATCGGCGGCGACGATCCGAGCGGCAAGAAAGGGCGGAACGTGTCGCTCGGGATGATGGTCGACGCGAAGCGGAAGCTCTATTGGGCGGTGGACACGAACAGCAACGTCTACGTCCTGCGCCTGGACGTCGCGACCGCCGACCTGAAGCCGATGTAATCCCTACTTCCCGCTGGCGATGCGGCGGGCGACCGACTGGCGGACGAAGGGGATCTTACACTCGGCCGCCAGCGAGGACGACTTGGCCAGGTCCGTCACCACCAGCGGCTCCGTCCCGTACCAGAGCATCGCCGGGATATTGGGGTCTTCCGCATCCTCGGCGTGCGCCGCCAGGGCCTGCACGATCGGCCAGCGCTCCGCAAGCCCCAGCCGCTGCAGGGCCGAGGCCAGGAAAAGGCGCACCAGCGGCGACGCATCCCTGGCGGCCATCGACGCGAATTTCTCCACCGCCGGCGCCGACGCGGCCCGCTCGTCGACGATCAGCCGCACCGCCCACGCGCGCACGTGCTCGTTCTCGTGATCGAGCAGCGACAGCAGGTCCTTCCCCGGCATCCCGCCCGACGAGTACAGGGCCCACAGCGCCCGCAGCTTCCGCGTCACGTCGGCGTTGCCGGCGAGCATCTTCCGCAGCGTCGCGTGGGCCTCCGTCAGATCCTTGCCCGCAATCGCCCGCTCCTGAAGCAGCCGCCGCGCCTGCCGCACGTACCAGTCGTTCACGTGCAGCTGGAACGCGACCAGGTCCGCGTCGGAGCTCTTCGCGAGATCGACGCCCTTCGCCGCCTTCGGCTCGCCGTACACCACCTTATAGATGCGGCCGCTCGTACGGTGCACGCTCTTCGTGTCGTGGCACTCGCCGACGTCCGACCAGTCGCTGACGAAGACGCCGCCGTCGGGCCCGTACTTCAGGTTCAGTCCGCGGAACCACGGATCGGCGGAGCGCAGGAAGTCGGGGCCGTGCTTGCCGACATATCCCGAGCCCTGCCGCTCGAGAAGGTCGCTGTTCACGCGGTGGCCGTGGATGTTGATCATGAAGATCGAGCTGCGGTAGGTCTGCGGCCAGTTGTCGCCGAGGTAGATCATCGCGCCCGCGTGCGCGTGCCCGCCGCCCAGCACGTCGTGCGCCTCGCCGCCGCGCGATTTGGTCCAGTCCTTGCCCGCATAGTGGATATGGTCGGAGCAGGACTTGAGCAGCGTGTACGTGTTCGGCGTGAAGTCTTTCCCGTACATGCGCTCATAGTGCGCGCCGGGGATGACGTGCCACAGGTGGCCGATGACGCAGTTCGTGAAGAACGCCTGGCCGTAGTCGTCCCAGTCGAGGCCCCACGGATTCGTCGTCCCCTCGCAGACGACCTCAAAGGTCTTCTTGACGGGGTGATAGCGCCAGATGCCGCCGTTGAACTTGATCCGCTCGCCGTCGGGGGCGCCGGGTTTGCCGACCAGCGACTCGCCCTGAATCCCCTGGTTGCCGTAGAGCCAGCCGTCCGGTCCCCACTGGAGGCCGTTGACGACGCAGTGGCCGATCTTGCCGTCGTTCCAGCCGTTGAGGAGCACCTCGGGCGGGCCGTCGGGAACGTCGTCGCCGTTCCTGTCGGGGATGAAAATGAGGTTGGGCGTCGCGCTGCACCAGACGCCGCCCAGCCCGGGGACGCAGCTCGTCAGGTTGTCCGCGCCGTCCCAGAAGACCTTGCGCTTGGAGTAGTGCCCGTCGCCCTTTTCATCCTCGAAGATCAGGATGCGGTCGTGGACGGAGTTCTTCCAGGGGCCGCCGGAGCTCTCGTACGAGTAGCACTCCGCGACCCAGAGGCGGCCGCGCTCGTCGAAGGCCATCGAGATCGGCTGGGCGACGTCCGGCTCCGCGGCGAAGAGGGTCGCCTTGAATCCGTCGGGCAGCGTGATGCGCTTGAGCGCCTCCTCGGGCGGGAGGGGGATGTTCTTCGGGTCCTCGGTGTTCTTCGTGCCCTTGGGATATCCCTGCGACTCGGGATCCTGGGCGGCGAGGAGACAGACGACCAGGGCGATCGCCGGGAAAAGGAGGGTTTTCATTCGGAACATCATAGCGAGACCGGGACCGCGCGTCGCAAGACTTTGATAGGATACGCCGCATGTGGAGCGCCTGCCTGACGGGGCTGATCGCCGGCCTGATTCACGTGTTCGCGGGACCCGACCATCTTGCCGCGCTCGCCCCGCTCTCGCTGAAAGCCCGGCGCCGCGCGTGGGCCGTCGGCTTTCGCTGGGGGCTGGGTCACTCCTCGGGCGTGCTCGTGATCGCCGTGATCGCGTTCGGGCTGCGCCAGGTGGTCCACCTCGAGGCGTTCTCCAGCTGGGGTGAGCGGTTGGTCGGCGCGACGATGATCGTCCTGGGTCTCTGGGGCCTCCGCAGCCTCTTCCGCGACCGGCTCCACGCCCACGAGCACCATCATGAAGGCGGCGCCGATCACGTTCACTTCCACGTCCACCAGACCGGCGAGAAGCACGAGTCGGCGGGCGCCCACGTCCACACCCACGCCGCCTTCTGGGTGGGGACGCTGCACGGGCTGGCCGGAACGGCGCATCTGGTCGGCGTGCTGCCGAGTCTGGCGTTGCCGACGGGTCGCGAGACCGCGGGCTACCTCGTCGCCTTCGCGGCGGGCACGATCATTTCCATGACGGCCTTCGCGGCGATCGTGGGAGGCTGCGCGCCGTCCCGCAGCCTGCGCGCGCAGCGCTGGGGCCTCGCGGCGACCTCTGCGTTGTGCGCGCTCACCGGGGTCGCCTGGATCGTCCTGCCCCTTTACGGCGTGCCCCTGCCCTGAGCGCGGAACGCGGTCGGCGTCATCCCCGCCGCCTGCCGGAAGACGGCGTGGAGATGTTCCACGTACGTGAAGCCGGCCGCGCGCGCGATCTGCTTGAGCGGCCAGTCCGTCTGACGCAACAACGACTTCACCTTCCCGAGGCGTCGGCGCTGCAGCTCCTCGTGCGGCGTGCGGCCCAGCGAGCGGCGGAAGCGCAGCTCCAGGGTCTTCCGGCTGAGGTTCGCCGCGCGGAGCACGTCGGCGATCCGGAGCGGGCGGGACAGGTTGGCCTCCATGAAGCGCACCGCCGACACCACCGCAGGATCGGCCATCGCGAGCAGGTCGGAGCTGCGACGCGCGATCACCCCCAGCGGCGGGACGAGCAGGACCTTTCCCGGCGGTCGCCCGCCCTTCATGAGCCGGTGCAGCACGGAGGCGCCTCCGTAGCCGATCGCATCGGTGTCCAGCGCGACGCTGGAGATCGGCGGCGTGGACAGCTCGCAGAGGGTCTCGTCGTTGTCGACGCCGACGACGGCGAGGTCGTCCGGGCTGCGGAGTCCGGCGAGGCGGGCGGCCTCGAGGACGTGGCGGGCGCGCTGGTCGTTGGAGGCCATGACGCCGGCGGGGCGGGGGAGGGCGCGGAGCCAGCGGGCCAGGCGCTTCTGCTCGCGTCCCCACGTGCGCTCCGAGGCGCGACGCGGCCACTCGTAGACGGACGAGGAGAAGCCCGCGGCGGCGATGGATTCGGCGAACGCGTTCCGCCGCTGCGATTCCCAGAGACTGATGCCGTCCTCGACCGCGGGCCAGCCGACGAACGCGAAGTGCCTCAGGCCGCGCGAGAGCAGGTGCTCCGCGGCCATCCGCGCGACGCCCGGCTCGTCGTTGCAGACGCCCCAAGGCACGAGCCCGGGGATCGTGAAGTCCAGGTCGACGACGGGCATCCCCGTGGCGAGCAGCCGCCGCGCCTGCCTCTG
>Ga0137409_10003368_pt1 | contig 16960 bp, 18 predicted proteins | sample CZODoug1_16funga_FD_122059 | JGI IMG/M metagenome (GOLD analysis project Ga0137409, IMG submission 122059) | Vadose zone soil fungal communities from Angelo Coast Range Reserve, California, USA - CZODoug1_16fungal (Hybrid Assembly) | ecosystem: Environmental > Terrestrial > Soil > Vadose zone... | reverse complement strand
GTCGCGGTACTCGATGCGCTCGCCCATGGCCAGGCAGTCTACACGGCCCGGGCGGGGTTGCGCCAGGCGAAACGTCGCCCGTACACTTGAGGCGATGCGCAGCACACCACGGCTCATCCTGTTCACGCTCGCGGCGGCCTGCTGGCTCGCCGCGGGACCGGGCGGCGCGACCACCCGCGCGTTGCTGGCGTGCCGCCACCATGCGACACACCACGCGGCGGGTGGGGGTGGGGTGGGACACCACACGCTCCCATCCGACGGGCCGTGTTTCTGCGGCGAGATGACCGGCAGCGCGGACCTCGCCCTGTCCGTGGCCGTTGCGGCGCCGCTGCCCGCGTCGCCCGTGATCGCGCTACCGGAGCAGGTTCTGGTGTACCGGTCCCTCTTCCCGCTTCCCCCTTCCCCGTCTTTCACCCCCACCCCTCCGCCTCCGAACAGTCTCGGCTGACCTGACGCGTTAGCCACCCACAACTCGGAGGACATATGCGCAGTGCGCTTGGGAGCGCCCTGCTCTGCGGTGTCGCGATGAGCGCCGCGGCGCAGCAGCGGGCCGTGACATTCGAAGAGCCGTCGCCCGTGAGCATCACGGGCTTTGCGGTCGGACGGGCCGATTACGATCGCGTCATTCGCAGCAACACGTTTACGGCCGGGAAGATCGGCGTGAGCTTCTTCAAACCGGTGGGCGACGCCTACCTGTTTGCCCAGTTGACGACGGCCCTCGAAGACGGCGCCTCGTCCACGCAGATCGACAACTTGCTCGTCAGCTGGACGCCGCATACCGCGAACCAGTGGTCCCTGGCGTTCGGCCGGTTCGACGCCCCGATCGGCTTCGAGCGCGACGACGAGCCCCTCAACCTGATTCCGACCAGTTCGTTCAACTTCACCTATGCCCGGCCCGGCAAGCTCACGGGCGTGCAGGTCCACTACACCGCGTCGTCACGGGTCGACGTGTGGGGGGTGGTCGCCAACGGCTGGGACGTGACGGTGGACAACAATCGCGGCAAGACAGGGCTCGCCAGAATCCAGTGGATCCCGATCCCCTGGGTCACGCTCGGGTTCACCGGTGTGTACGGGCCCGAGCGGGACTCGAGCGATGCGAACCAGCGGTCGCTGTTCTCGAGCGATCTTACCATTGACCGGGGACGCGTGATCGTGGGTGCCGAAGCCAACTTCGGGCGGGAGCAGCAGGGCGGCGGCAATCCCTCGTGGCGCGGAGCCGCGGTCACCGGATTCCTGAAGATGAGCCGCCACGTCGGGCTTACCGTGCGGTACGATCAAATGGAAGACACCGACGGCCTGCTCACGGGGACGCCGCAGATCCTGCGCTCGGCCACCGTCGGCCCGATGTGGTACTTCTCGAGCGCCCGCGAGGGAATCTTCAGCAACATCGAGCACACGCGGTTTCACCTCCCGCAGATCGCGCTGCGCGCGGCCGTCCGGGCCGACTGGTCGTCCACGCCGTTCTTCACCGATGCCACTGGGGCGCTGCAGAGGTCGAACACCAAGGGCGTGCTCGAGCTGGTCTACGTGTTCTAGGGGAGGGGGAAGCCATCCATGCTGTACGACCTGCGACGTGCGGACGTCCGCATCAAGTGGCTCGTGACCGGCCTGCTCGCGACGCTGGGGCTGTCTTACGTGTTCGGGGCGGTGATGGTCGCGCTGTACGCGGGGTTCACGCCCCAGAGCGTGGCGGCGACGTACGCCGGTCCGGAGATGTCGATGCCGATGCCGCCCGAGACCACCATGGTCGTGCAGCGTCCCATGGTGATGACCGACTTCGCCACAGCTCAGGTCCACACGGTCGATACCAACTTGCTGATCCAGGACACCCACGTGCACGTCCCGATGTACGGACTCATCGCGGCCGCCTTGGGCGTCGTGGTCGCCGGGCTCTCGTTGCCGCGGACCTGGGCGCTCGGTCTGATCGTTCTCCTGTTTGCCGCGCCCTGGCTCGACTTCGCCGGCATGTGGCTCACCAAGCTTGCCTCGCCGCGTTTCGCGATCGTGACCCTCGCCGGTGGTTGGGCGATGGGCGTCGCGTATCTCATCGTCGCGGCGTTGGCTGTCCAGCAGATGTGGTTGTCACGCGAAAGGGGTTGACCGATGAACTTCCTGATGCGCGCGGCGGTGATCGCTGCCCTGTTGCACATCACTCCCGTGGTCGTGCTGGTCAAGCGTCCCGACGCAGTGCAGACGCTCTTACCGGGGGCCGATGCCTACGTGGCCAGCGAGGTACACCTGAGTGCCAAGGATGCCCACCGGCTGCACGAGGGCGTCGATTGGAGTCCCGAGGACGGCGTGCTGGTGTTCTATGGGGGCACGGCGGGAACGACGTCGGTCGGCGCGCTCGAGTTCGTGCGCGTGGACACACCCCACGGGCCGATCGAAGTGGCGGTGGGCTTCACGCCGCAGGGCGCCGTGCGTGGCGTGGTCGTCACGAAGGCGACGGTTGAGATGAAGCCGTGGGTGCTCGAGGCCGTCGCTGCCGGGCTCACCGACCACTACCGCGGCCTCAAGCCAGGCGGGGATGCACCGGGGGGGGCGGCCGGGATCGCCAGCCGGGCCGGGAATCTGGCCGTCTACGTGGCCGGCGAGGTGGACAAGGGAGTCGCACGGGCTCTTGCGGCGTACGGGGCCTTTTACAATCATGTGAGGGCCTGACAGCGGGTGCGTCCCGAAACCGTTCCCCAACGGCAGGGGGTAGGAGCACGTCTACATGGGCATGAAGCTCTCGTGCGTGACTGTCGCGGTCGCGGCGCTTCTGACGGCCGCCTGCCCGTACGACCATCTACTCACGAGCAACGGCGGGTTTGCGATCGGGGGCGGCGGAGGCGGCGGGAGCGGTCCCGACGCGCTCGCCTTCACCGTCCAGCCCAGTAACGCCACTGCGGGCAACATCATCACGCCCGCCATTCAGGTCCTGGTGCGGGACAGCCTCGGCCTCCCGGATTCGACCTTCGCGGGCAGCATCACCATGGGGATCAGCGTGAATCCGGTCGGCGGCCGGCTATCGGGCACCTTGAGCGTCGCCCCCGTCAACGGCGTCGCACTGTTCGGCGACCTGGTCATCAACCTGTCGGGCGCGGGTTATGTGCTCCAGGCCACCGCACCGGGTGCGAGCACGGCGTCGAGTAGCTCGTTCACCATCTTCTCTCCGTAACCACGTCACCCCCGTCACGATCGGCTACTTCGCGGCGCGGCTCGACTCATTCCAGGCGATTTCGAAGGACCCGTTGCAGCGGCGGCAGCGCATGCTGGCGGGGTGGCCTTCGAGCTGCGCGCGGTCGCGACAGTTGGGGCAGACCGCGTAGCTCGGCCCCCAGGTTGCGGGGAAGCGGGCCGTGTGCTTGGGGCTCGGCACCACGGACCAGCGCAGCGCCGGCTCGGACGAGAGCTGCAGCTGTCCCCGCGGCATCGAGAGCGGCTTTCCCCTGACGTCGAGCACGACATCGCTGGACGTCAGCTTCAGGATGCGGTACCAGGCGCCTTTTCGAAGCGCGCTCTTCACGTCCGCTTTCAGACGAGCCCACTGGAACGCTGCTGGCATGGAACACGACCTCGCGCGCGAGCACGCCCATACGCTGGCGCGGGGCGCCCGAGCCGTCAATCCACGCGCTCGACCGCCTCGCCCTTGAGACCGGGCCAGGCCTGGCACGCTCGGACCCAGGCCCGCTTGCTGGCCGCATCCAGCCTGCCGGCGTTCTCCTGCTTCAACCACCCGAGCAACCCGGCCGCTGAGTCGTGCGCGGCGACGCGGTGCTCCTCTCTTAGCCCCTGGCCTTCCCGGAGCGACCAGCGGCACAGGTGCGCCACGAGCCGCAGCCGAATGGTCAGGTAGATGTCGATGTCCATGCCGCGCGTGAGCGCGGTGGAGCCGCCGCGCTCTTCGGCGTGACTCAACAGCCAACCGCGGAACGCGAGGTCCCGGTCACCCGTGCGGGGAATCCGGAAATCGAGGGGCTCGCCGCGGAGGTTCTCCCCGCCCTGGATCATGATCGCCTATAGATCTCGATGCGCACCAACCGGCGCAGCTCGGCGAACCCGGCCGTCGCTTCGCTCCAAGATTTGTGGAGCACCGCCTGCGAGGCTTCCTCGAGTTTCGCCTCGTAGGTGTCGAGCGCCGCCCAATTCGGGAACTCCAGGATCACGAGATTCGTGTTCTCACCGGCGCCCGTGTACTGCGCGAGCTGCACGTGGGAGACCATCAGCTTGCGCCGCACCAGCTCGTCCAAGACCGGATCGGCGATGTCGCTGAGTGCTTTGTTGTACGCCGCCGCCTTGCCGGGCAACGCCTGATAGAAGCCGACCCAATAGACGTGCCCCGGGGCGGTCTGCGCGGTCAGTGAAGCGGCTTGGGCGATGAGCGCACAAGCGGCAAGGAGCGGAGGGAGGCGGGCGCGCATGGACCGGGTCCAATGGTCGTGACGCCTCGAACATGGAGCACGTTCCGCGCCACGGCAACTACGCCCAAAGGGACCTCAGGGCTCGAAGAACTCGGCCATGTCCGGCGCAGCGGCGGCGTGGTTGGGGAAGGTCGTCAGCCCGAGCGCCGGTCTACGGCGTCAGGCTGAGGCGACTACCGTCGGCAAAGACCACGTCGCTCGTCTCCCAGACCAGCTTCATCTTGTCCAGCGGCGTATCTCGCAGCCGCTGATGCGCGAGCCGGAACGGATTGACCCGAACGATGCGTGCGGGCTCGCGTCGCGTTTGTCCGGGGGTGAGCGGTAGGTCCACCTTGAGGTGCGCGCTGTAGATCGAATCCCCGAACGTATCGAGGAAGGTGGCGTCGCCCTGGAAGGCGCGGATCGCCTTCGCTCCCTTGTTCTGATACGCGAAGCCGAGCGAGATGTAGTCCTCGTACTGCTCCGCGTCGGGATTTCTCGGCAGGTAGGTCTTCTTCACCACCGTGACGGTGACGAGCGGCTCGAGCAGCTTCTTGATGCTGTCCTGGCGCGCCCGCTCCGCCGCCGCCGCCGCCGCGTCCACCTGGGCCTTCCGGGCCCGCTCCGCTCGCGCCCACGCGAGAATGTCCGTCATCGTCATCGTGTCGTGCGGCGCTTTCACGGCAAACCCGCTGTCGGCCGCCACTCCCAACAGGAGGCGCGCGTCTGCGAGCGGCAGCCGCACGCTGTCGGCGCTCTTGAGAACGGAGTCGAAGCGGGTTACCGGGACGCGGGTGGCGCGAAAGGTGTCCTCGCGGGATCGACAGCCCGACAGCACCGTGGCGAGCAGGACGGCGCACACGACGTTCGTTGTCCAGCTGAATGCGGGCATCAAGACTCCGATGGGAAGGGCCAGAGAGCGAGTCGGCTCTCAAGGGTTACCCCCTGAGAGCCGTCGGGGTGCCACCCCGGATCAGAGCCGATAGCCGACGAGCGTGCCCGCCGCGGTCCGCAGAAACAGCATGTTGGCGACGTCGTCCACCGCGTACACCGGCTCGCGCTCCTTGCCGAGATCCACGCGCGACCGGGGCTGCGCGCTGTCCTTGTCGAGCTGGAGCAGCACGTTGCCGTTGCCTTCGGGCGCGCGGGTCAACATGAACACCGACCCCGAGACGGCGAGCGAGGCTTTGAAGCGCTTGCTCGCGAGCGCGCCTGCCTGGTGCGAGTAGCCCGCGAGCTGTGCCCCGCCCTGCGTGTACGCCGTCGCGAGCTGCCCGGTGAGGCGGCGTGCGGTGGAATCCGTGGCGTTGCGCGACGCCTGGGCGAAGGCATCGCCGTACGCCGAGGCGGCGGCGCCGTACAGGCCGGCGCGCACCGCGTTGATCCGGTACAGCGCGCGCAACAATCCCGGCAGCTGCGGCGCGGGGTAATAGACCTGCTGCTTCACCTGCCCATCCCGCGCCACGACCACGAGGTTCTGCGGCGCGATGAGGACCAGCCCCGCGGGCCGGATCTCCATATCGACCGGATCCTCGCCGCCTTGCAGCTTGATCTCGTCGCCCAGCGCTTTGAAGGTCCCGGCAGTGCGGTCGACCGCGTACAGCCGGTGGTCATGACTCGCAAACACGTAGAGCGTGTTGCCTTCGACGGCATGGTGAAGGGAGTAGCGCGCGGTGTTGTAGTCGCCCGAGCTCAACGGCTTGCCGCTCTCGATCGCGTCCTTGAACTTCGGTTCCCCCGAGGCAAGGTCGATTACGTTCACTTCGGCATTGGTCGACGCGTCGGGCCGCGAGATGTAGAGCAGGCCTGCCCCTCCGGGCGTGAGCTCGGCGTAGTCGAGCTGGCCCTTGATCTTCACGTCTTTCTTCAGGCGCACGGTCGCCGTTGCCACGTCCAGCACGTTCACGAAGGTGCGCGACTCCGCGTCCACCGCGAGCACCGCGGAGCCACCGACGATCATCGCGTCCGTGACCGTGCCGCGCATGCGCAGCGGCTTGGGGACGATCGTCGTTCCATCGTCATAGCGCGCCACGTTCAGGCCCGTCTGCACCACGCCGTTCACAATGCGCACGTTGCCCGTGGCCTGATTGGCGGGCGGTGATTCCGGGAGGATGATGATTCCGTCCGGGTGCTCCACGATGCCGTGCACCCAGCCCTCCACCATCGCGGGCTTGGCCCAGAGCGCCTGGCCGTCGGCGAGGCGAAACGCCATGAGCCGGTCGTCGAAGCTCACGTATAGGCGATCGGACTTGTTGACCGACGGGTAGAGTCGCACGTGCCGCGCGGGATTTCCGGCGCGAGCGGTCGGCAAGGCGGTGGACCACCGTACCGCGCCGGACCGCGCATCCAGCGCGCGCAGGCCCATCAGCGTATGGACGACGATCATGTCGGGCCCGGCCTGCAGCACCTCGAGCGCGGTGGCCTCGGAGGCCGCGCGCACCAGGCCCTGCATCAGGCCGCCCAACCCCTTTTTCTTGGGCTCCGTCTGCTCGAACAGCGCGTCGTTCACCCAGCGCTGCTCACCCGTCACGAGATCGTACAGCGCCACCACCGACCCCCCGGACGGGCCCCGCCCGTGCACCAGGAGGGTGCCGCTCTGTGGCAGCACGCGTCGCGTGACGATTTGGGTCAGCCCCGGGCGCCGGGAATCGAACAGGACCGTGCCGGTCACGGGATCGAAGACCAGGAGCAGGCCCGGGCGGGCCGCTTCCATGAGCAGCGAGCCCTCCACCATGCGCACGCTGTCAGGCGGCAGCCCGCCGAGCTCGGGCTTCTCCCAGGTGATCAGGCCGCGCTCGATATCGACCCCCGCGAGCGCGCCATCGGTCGAGACGAGTAGCGCGCCCGCCGGCGTCACCTGCTGCCAGCGGACGTCCCCCTTCAGCTTGAGTGTCCACGCCGCGGTCGCGCCGGAGGCAACGGCCAGGGGGCGCACGGGAGCAGCGGCGGCCTGCGCTTGAGCGATCGCGTGCACTACGATGATCAGCACGGGCACGAGCAGCATACGACGAGCGGACACGACGGCCATGGCAATCCCCCTGCGAGACGGTGGAAGGGCGGCCCCATATCCCCCCACCCGACGCTGGAGCGCAAGTGCGGGCAACACACGGTGTGCGCCCGGATTTGGCACATGTATCGCTGGGGTCGTCAGTTACGCGCGGAGTGGGTGGATCGAGCCGGCACGGCCACACGATTGGTTACGCGGCCGCGGCGGCCGGACCTAGTGCCCAAGGAGGGAGTCGAACCCTCATGAGGTTGCCCTCGGGGGATTTTGAGTCCCCTGCGTCTGCCATTCCGCCACTCGGGCGTGATTGCCGGGCCTCAACTTAGCGCGGGCGCGGACCCTGTAGAAGGGGCCTTCCATTGCGCCTCCGCGACGGGATTATCTTGCAAAGCAAGTCGGGTCTAGGACTCCGATGAGTACGCATACCATGAGTTAGGCACACACGGAGGCCGGTTTGCGTCCGACCATTTCGTTTCTGACTATCTTGGCCGCCGCTACCGTGAGTACCCGGGCGGACGCGCAGGTCCCGGACACCCTGGCTCGGCCGGTCACTCGTGCAGGGCAGTCGACGATGTCGACGCCCGGTGCATCCCCCGCAGCCGTCGACATTCAGACGGCCGGCGCGCAGGATGTCGAGGCGCAGGTGCTCCTTCGCCTTGAGGACGATTGGGCGCTCGGGTTGACCCGCCGTGATGCCGCTCTGTTTCGGCGCTTGCTGGCAAACGGATTCGTTTACAGCGAAGACGATCGGACGGTCGGTCGCGATGAGGTGTTGCGGGATATCGTGGTGGGACCAGACACGGTCGAGACGGCGCACAATGAGGATATGAAGGTCCATCGCTTCGGCACGACGGGCATCGTCACGGGATGGTTGCTGGTCCGCGGCCACGGGCCCAAGGGGCCGTTCGGTCACCGATACCGGTTCACCGATACGTGGGTCCGGCGGGAAGGGCGTTGGCAGATCGTCGCCGCACACGACTACTTAGTGCCGGCAAGGTAGTTGCCAAGGCTTCGGCATGAACGAACACGTCACTCTCATGCACCCGAACGCGCGTGACCCGAACGCTCGCGCGATCTCGTCGGGATTCCCGCTCGATCTGCTCAGCCAGTCTGCCGGACGCCTCCGCGTCCTGGCCCTGCTGTACGCGTTCGTCTTCTTCATGGCCGGAATCTTTCCGGCGCTGTTGTTCCCGAGCGAGCGAGCCCGATTCTTAGGGAGCTTCCTGCAGTGGGGCCCCGGCGTGATCGGGATCGTGGTAGCGTTGCTGGTCGCGGCGGTGATCCGGAGTGCGCGCGTTCCGCTTCCCACGGCGATGAACATCGGCCTGGCATTCGAGATCGCCAGCAGCTACGCCATCGCCGCCGCCGAGTTCGCCGATCCGATGGTATTCGAGATGCACCGTGGCATGTTGGGGCTCTCGTGGGTCGCCGTATGGGTCGTGCTGTTCACGGTCGTCGTACCAACCGCCCCGCGCCGGGCGGTGTTGGCCGCACTGGCATCGGTCAGCTCGGTCCCCGTCACCGTCGGTCTCATACTCGCGTCCGGTCCCACCTCGTTCAGGCTCGACCCGGGACAGTTCTTCTTCGGGCTGGTGTTCCCCTACCTCCTCGTGGTGGGGATGGCCTATGTGGGTGCCCGTGTGGTCTACCACCTGGGAACCGAGGTCAAGCGCGCGCGCGAGCTGGGGAGCTACCGGCTTGAGGAGAAGCTCGGAGAGGGGGGGATGGGGGAAATCTGGCGAGCCCGGCATCGCATGCTGGCAAGGCCTGCCGCCATCAAGCTCATCCGGCCCTCCTTCGCCGGGGATGCGCGGGGCGGAGTGTCGGAAGAAGCAATCCGCCGATTCGAGCGCGAAGCGCAGGTGATCGCCCGCCTCCGCTCACCCCACACCGTGGAGCTCTTCGATTTCGGGGTAGCCGACGACGGCGCCTTCTACTACGTGATGGAGCTGCTCGACGGCCTCGATGCCGACTCGCTGCTCCGACGCTTCGGGCCGACGCCGCCCGAACGGGCCATCTACCTGCTGCGCCAGGTCTGTCACTCGCTGTCGGAGGCGCAGTCATGCGGCCTGGTTCATCGCGACATCAAACCCGCGAACATTTTCCTCTGCCGGTACGGCGAGGAGTACGACTTCGTGAAGGTGCTGGATTTCGGCATCGTACGGGCAGTGCGCGACTCCGGGGACTCGAGCCTGGTGCACACGCGGGAGAACGCGCTTCATGGTACACCGGCCTTCATTGCCCCCGAGCAGGCGATGGGAGCGGATTTGGACGGGCGCGCCGACATCTATGCGACCGGCTGCGTGGCCTACTGGCTCCTGACCGGGCAACTCGTGTTCACCGCCGAGACCCCCATGGGACTTCTCCTGCAGCACGCGCAGACGCCGCCTACGCCTCCGTCGGCCCGGACGGAGCAACCGATTCCCAGGGCGCTCGATGACCTCGTGTTATCCTGTCTGGCAAAGGACCCCGCGAATCGGCCGCAGTCCGCGAGAGAACTGTCGCTTCGGCTGGCCGAGGTGGAGGGCGCAAGCGCCTGGACCCAAGACCGAGCGCGGGAATGGTGGGCGTCCCACCAGCTGGCACTGCCGTAGCTGGCGGGCGGCGGGCGTTGCCTCTTGGGTGTTTCGGTGGTGAGTAGCGCCCCAAATCAGATCTCTTGTATTCATTCCGATCGTCGCGGTCGCAGCCGTCGCGAGCTAGCAGGCATTCGTCGGGCGCAAGGCAAGAAGGACCAGAACGGGTCGTAGCGCGGCTAGTGGCGCTCCTTCCTGTCCCCCAACCACAATAAGCCATCGATGATGAGTTGATCCTGAATTGGGTTATTCAGGGTATGTGACAACGTTTTGTTGGCGGTTCCGTACTTGTGCTCGTAGTCAATATCATTGTGACCCATGTTGAGGTAAATCATCTTGTAGTGCTTGTTGGTCCACACCACGGGATAGTACCCACTGTGCCAGATCTCGTGCGGTTTTGGCCCCGTGCCCAGCGGAAAGCTGGTCGAGTCTATCGATAGCAGAATGTCGATGTCAGGATTCTGCCGCAGATCTTTCTCCCACCGGTACCACTCACTGGGCGAAGACTTAAAGGTCTCGGGCAGATGGGACGTCGCCGGATGCTTGCGGTCTTCGACGCGGAGCACGGCCGACGTCGGTCTCCACGTGTTACTGACGTATGATCCCGAACCGAGAAATGTGGTGTGATACCAGTCCCAGTTGGCCGGGTACGCTGAAGGTGTCAAAGCAAAACCGGCAAAATGAAAGCCCATCCAGGCTCCGCCATGCTCCATGTACGTCTGAAACGCAGCTCGCTGTGCAGGTTCTTCCGGACGCGTATCCAGAAACACCACGACCTCATATCCAGAAAGAAAGTCTGCGTTCAGGTTGTGCCAATTGGATGTGGTGTCATAGCTGAAATTGTATTCCGCCGCCTTTTCCGGAAACCATCGCTCGGCTTCCCGGAGAAAGCTGATATGGGCCTGATCCTCTTTGCCGGTAAAGAACGCGATCACTCGAAACGCTGGCTTGTCCCCACCCTTCCGCAAGATGGCCCTCGCCGGCGCCCCTTCGTGTCCCCGAACCTTGAGCGGTAGCACGATCAGCTCGTAGTCACCCGCCTGCACCGGGCGCAGGTCCAGCCCCTCCACGATGGGAATCCCGCGTCCGAGCAGAATTTGGTGCGTCCGCGGCGCCGGAGCGCCGAATTGCTCTGCCGAGATGTAGTCTACGCCGACCAGTAGGACTCCGGCGTCCGCGAGGAGCTGCGCCGCGTCCGGCGCGATGTACGTGAAGTCTTTATGGAACTCGGGTGAGTCCATCCAGCCGCGCAGCGTGCTCCGCGTCCGGAACAGCACGCGCTTCGCGCCCCTCCAGTCGTGCCGGTTCAGTTCGCCCGCGTCGATCGCTGGTACGCTGTCGGGGATGTCGATCACCCGCGCGGCACCGATCAGCGGGTCCAGCGGCACCTGGTCGATCGGTGCGCCGTTGGCGACGAAATGCATCGGGGCGTCGATGTGCGTCCCACTGTGCGCGCCCAGTGAGTAGACCGACAGCGTCAGGATATCGCCCTTCCGCATGTCCTTGAGAAAATCGAATTTCATGGGCGCGTCGCCCTGGTACACCGGAGTCCTCGCCGGATCGAGCGTCGCCGTCGCATCGATCCACCCCTCGCCGCTCAGCTCACGCCGTCCCCCCGTTTCCTGGTCGCGCGGGGCACAAGCCACGACGAGGCTGACCAACAGCGTCAACCCCAGGCACGGGACAACCGCAGCATGTTCGCGCACCGCGTTCCTTCCTTGCGTTATGCGCCAGAAGGCGCCGATGTCGGAACCAGGAAGTTTACAAGATACGCTGCAATCGCCTTCTGGCGCCGGTTCTCGAAACGGAGCCGGTGTGATACCTTGGCCGTCGGTCCCATGACCTCGCCATGCTCGAGAATCCCCGGAGCCGCGCTCGCACTGCTCATGCTCGCCGGCTGCAGCGCGACCCCTCCACCGCGAGCGCCAACGCCTGCCCCATTGAGCGACGCAGTCGAGCCCCCGGCGGTGCTGCGCGCCATGACCACGGTCGCCGACTGGCAGCTGGCGAACCCATCGGCGCACCAGCCGTACGAGTGGCAGCAGGCGCCATTCTGGGCTGGTCTCTACGAGTTGGCCTTGCGGTCGAGCAGTCGCCAGAAATACCTCGACGCGATCCGCCGCAATGGTGAAAGCATCCAGTGGCAGCCGGGGCCGCGACCCTTTCTCGCGGACGACCACGCCGTCACCCAGAGCTACTTTCTCCTCTATCGACTCGGGGCCGACGCCCGAATCATTGAGCCGGCCCTGGCGCGCTTCGGTGAGATGTTGCAGGCGCCGTTCGCCGAGTCGCTCGAGTTCAGCAATGACAAGACCATGCGCGAATGGGTCTGGTGCGACGCGCTGTTCATGTCCCCGCCAGCCCTCACGCTCGCCACGAGCACCACCGGCGACGGTCGGTATGTGGATCTCATGGAGCGGCTCTGGTGGAAGACAACGGACTACCTGTACGACAAGCAAGAGCGACTGTTCTACCGCGATAGCCGATTCTTCGATCAGCGCGAACCCAACGGGAAGAAGGTGTTCTGGAGTCGCGGTAATGGGTGGGTGCTTGCGGGTCTCGCACGCGTGCTGCAGTACTTGCCTCCGGATTATGCCGGGCGAAGGCGGTTCATCGCTCTCTTCCAGGAGATGGCGCCCAGAATCGCCGACTTGCAGGGACCGGATGGCTATTGGCGTGCCAGCTTGCTCGATCCTGACAGCCGCCCGATCCCGGAGTCCAGCGGGACAGGCTTCTTCACGTACGCGCTTGCCTGGGGCATGAATGAGGGTCTGCTGGGACGCCAATACGAGCCCACCGTCCGCCGGGGATGGTCGGCCATGGTTCGGGCGGTCCGGCCAAGCGGCATGCTGGGCTACGTTCAGCGGGTGGGAGATCAGCCCGGCGACACGGGACCAGAGCAGACGGAGATTTACGGCACGGGGGCGTTTCTCCTCGCAGGCAGCGAGCTGTTTCGACTGGCTGCCCGCTAACAACTCTCGGGAGCATCATCGAGTCATGAGCGCATCCATCAGGGTGACCATCCTATCGCTGGGTATCGCGGGCCTCGCCTGTTCGCCGCCACCTCGGCCGTCGGCCGGCGAGGCGACGGCCGGCATCGACTCGCTCAACGCGCGTCTCGTCCAAGCGTACCGGACTCACGACCCTCGGGCGTATGCCGCGCTGTACACCGACACGGCGGTTTTCGAATGGCCGGCGTTCAACACGGTTCGGGGCCCCGCCGAGCTGGCGGCGATGGCGCGGAGCAACTGGGCGTCCCTGAAAGACATGGACCTCCGTCTGATCGTCTCGACTCGACGCGTCGCGCCGGATCACGCGACGGAGTTTGGCGCCTTCGAACAATCCTGGAGCGACTCGAGCGGCGGGCGCATGACGGAGTTCGGCAGGTACGTCACCTCGCTGGCGCGAAAGACGGACGGGAGTTGGCTGATCGACCGCTTCTTCGGCTTCGAGGACTCGACCCGGCGCGGCCCTGGACACCGCGCCCCGTAGGACGTCTAATCCTCTCATGCGCAACCGACTGCTTCCTGCACTGACCGCCCTCTTGCTGGCCCTCACGGCCAGGACCGGCGCCGCCCAGACCGCCCTGCAGCTCCGGTGGGCGCTCGTAGGAGACTCTCAGGCGGCCTTCACCCTCACCAACCGTGACACGAAACCACTCCCCCCGAGCGGATGGGCGATCTACTTCAGTGCGCTGCACTCGGCCGATTCGGGCAGCGTGGGAGCCGGGTTCGACATCCAGGACGTATTAGGCGACCTGCACCGGATCGTCCCGGGGGCCGGCTTCGCCGGACTCGCGCCCGGCGCGACGATCAAGATCCCGTACCTCACCGATCCGCTTCTCAATCGCAGCTTCGTTCCCGCGGGTCCCTACATCGTGTTCGACGCCGCGAAGGACGTGGGCGTCCGGTTGAGCGATTACGTCGCGGTTCCGTTCGAGCGCTCGCAGCGCGTGGTGACGCCCGAGGCCCAGTTCGCGCTCGACTCCGTGATCCGCGACATCCCCGCGAGCGAGCTGCCGGCGGTGTTCCCGACCCCGGTGCAGGTGACAAAGGGAACGGGAGAGCTGCGCCTCACGGCGATGCCGCAGGTCACCGCGCCGACCGAGCTCGCGAGCGAGGCGACGTTCGCCGCTGAATACCTGCGGCCCTATTTCCGTGTGGGACGAAAGGGGGGAGGCCCGCCGCTGCGACTCGAGGTGGGCCCGGTTGAGGGTCAATCGTCGCCCGAGGCGTACGAGTTGGTGGTCGATCCTACGGCGGGGGTCCGGATCGTCGGTGTCTCTGCCGCGGGCGTCTTCCACGGTCTCCAGTCACTGCGCAACCTGCTTCCGGCGCCGTCTCCTGGTGGAAGGCTCGCACTGCCGGCGATCCGAATTGTGGACGCTCCGCGCTTCGGCTACCGCGGGTTCATGCTCGACGTTGCGCGCAACTTCCATCCGAAGGCGGCGGTGTTGCGCACGCTCGACCTGCTGGCCCGCTACAAGCTCAACGTCTTCCACATCCACCTCACGGATGACGAGGGTTGGCGGGTCGAGATCCCCAGCCTCCCCGAGCTCACCGCGGTGGGCGCGCGCCGCGGCCACACGCTCGACTCCCGCCGGTTCCTTCAGCCCGCCTTTGGGTCGGGTCCCCAAGTCGACCAGCCGTGGGGCAGCGGGTTCTTTTCCCATGCCGACTACGTGGAGATTGTGCGCTACGCGACGGCGCGACACATCGAGATCATCCCTGAGATCGAGATGCCGGGCCACGCGCGCGCCGCGATCATGGCCATGGCGGGCAACCAGCAGTACCGCCTCACCGACCCGGACGACCGTTCGCTGTACAGGTCGGTCCAAGGCTACCCCGACAACGTGATGAACCCGGCGCTCGAGTCGACGTACGGGTTCATCGAGCGGGTGGTGAGCGATCTCGCGGCGATGCACCGCGAGGCCGGTGCGCCCCTGCGCCATATCCACATGGGTGGGGACGAGGTTCCGGCCGGTGTCTGGGTCGGGTCCCCGGCCGTCCAGGCCTACATGCAGGCGCACGGCCTCACGAGCGTCGACGATCTCTGGTTCGTCTTCTACGGCCGGGTGGAGCAAATCCTGAAGACTCAGAGGCTCGTCCCTTCGGGGTGGGAAGAGATCGCGGTGCGGAAGACGCGCCGCGACGGGCGGCCCGCGGTCATCGTCAATCCCGGATTCGCCGAGCGCGGCTGGCGCGCCTATGTCTGGAACAACGTCCCCGGTTGGGGCGCCGAGGACCTCGCCTACCGCCTCGCGAACGGCGGGTACGAGGTCGTGCTCAGTCCCGTTACCAACTACTACTTCGATCTCGCGTGGAACCAGAACCCGGAGGAGACAGGGCTCGACTGGGGAGGCTACATCGACCTGCGCAAGCCGTTCCAGTTCATCCCGTTCGACTATTACCGGAACGCGCGTGTCGACGCTCGTGGCAACCCGCTGGACCCTGCCGTATTCGTCGGTAAGGAGCGGCTCACCGACTACGGCCGGGCCCACATCGTGGGGATCCAGGGCAACCTGTGGTCCGAGACATTGGGGGGCGATGGACGGCTCGACTATATGATGGTCCCGAAGCTCTTCGGCCTCGCCGAGCGGGCCTGGGCGCCCGACCCGGACTGGGCTAAGGAAGCTGGCCCGGCCCGGTCCGATTCGCTCTACCAAGCAGCGTGGTCCCGTTTGATGAACGTGGTCGGCAAGCGTGAGCTGCCCCGGCTCGATCGGGAGGTGCCGGGGCTCACGTACCGGATCCCCACACCCGGTCTGAAGGTCGAGGGCGGCGTGGTTCGCTGCAGCATGGAGCTACCCGGGTTCACCCTGCGCTACACGACTGACGGTAGTGAGCCCACCATGCGCAGCCCCGAAGTCCGCGGTCCGATCGCCGTGCGCGCGACCGTCCGCGTCGCCGCGTTCACCACTGCGGGTCGAAAGGGCCACACGGCCCGCCTCGCCGCTCCTTAGCTCGCAAGGCGCGCGCATCCCCGCCTGTGCCAAACGTGTCCCTTCCCAGGTCCATTCACGAGGAGCTATCAATGCGCGGCGAGTTCATGGCGTTCCTGAAGCAATACGGGGTGATCGGCCTTGCCATCGCGTTCATCATCGGTGGCAAGGCGAGCGCGCTCGTGACGGCGCTCGTCGACGGGGTCCTCATGCCGATTGTGACGTTCTTCGTTCCAGGCGGCGCTTGGCGCACCGCGACCATCGATGTAGGCTCCGTGCACTTCCTGATCGGTCCCCTGTTCGGGGCGGGGGTGGATTTCATTATCGTAGCATGGCTGGTGTTCTGGTTCTCAAAGAAGGTCCTTAGAGAAGAGACCGTTACAAAAAAATGAGGAGCGCGGCGGCGCCGAACCAGCGCTCGGAGCCGCCGGCGCGCGTAGATTAGGGAATGAATTTCGTGCAGGTCGTAGGCCCAAACTAAGGAAGGCCCCATGGAGCCTGGTGTGTTTCTCGCCGCACTCCTGATATTCGTGGGCATCCCTGCGTTCACGGTGATCAAGGTCGCCCGCCTGCGTGCCGCACGTCGCGAATCACCCTCGGCCGACGTCACGGCGCGGCTCGAGGCGGTGGAACGTGGTGTCCAGGACCTCCAACATGAGCTGGCAGAAACCCAGGAGCGCCTCGACTTCGCCGAGCGTTTACTCAGCAAGACACGGGAAGAACGGCGGATTGGTGGCTAGAGACAACTCCACCAGCTGAGGTGATTCCCATGGCACGGCAGGCCGACGTCCGCCGCGTGGCCCTCTCGTTGCCCGAGACCGTGGAGGCGCCGAACCACTTTGCCTTCTCCGTCCGCAACAAAGGGAAGCTGAAGGGTTTCGTCTGGGTCTGGATGGAGCGTGTCACGCCCAAGAAGCCCCGCGTGCCGCAGCCGGACGTCATTGCGGTGCGGGTCGCGAGCCTCGCCGACAAGGACGTTTTGTTGGCTCTGGACCCGGCCAAGTTCTTCACCGAGCCGCACTACAACGGATTCCCTGCCGTCCTGGTTCGCCTCCCC
>Ga0137409_10003367_pt1 | contig 16962 bp, 14 predicted proteins | sample CZODoug1_16funga_FD_122059 | JGI IMG/M metagenome (GOLD analysis project Ga0137409, IMG submission 122059) | Vadose zone soil fungal communities from Angelo Coast Range Reserve, California, USA - CZODoug1_16fungal (Hybrid Assembly) | ecosystem: Environmental > Terrestrial > Soil > Vadose zone... | reverse complement strand
GTGTTTTTCGAGAGGCCGCCCGAAGGAGACAAGACCGCATCCGCAGGCCACTACAACACCGTCGCGTTTCACTCGCTCGCGCAAAAGGATGGCCTGATTGCCGCGAGCATCAATGGCGACGCGTTCTCGGATGAAGTGAAACGCAACGCCGTGGACGTCCTCCGCAAGCAGATGGCTCCGGTGGATCTGGTGATCTATTCGCTCGCGTCGCCAAAACGCACCGACCCTCGCACCGGGCAGGTGCACAATTCGGCGCTCAAACCGGTCGGGCAGGCGTTTACCAACCAGACCATCGAACTGGATTCGGGGAAAGTGGTAAGCGTCACGCTCCAGCCGGCGACTGAAAATGAAATCGCGGACACCGTCGCCGTGATGGGTGGAGAGGACTGGCGGCGCTGGATGGAAATGCTGCTGGAAGAAAAGCTGCTCGCCGAAGGTGCGCGCACGCTTGCATATTCCTACATCGGCCCCGAAATCACTTGGCCGATTTACCGCGATGGCACGATCGGCCAGGCCAAAAAAGATCTAGAGCGCACGGCGAGCGATCTCGACGCGGCGCTTGCGAAAAAGCTCGGCGGGCACGCCTGGGTGTCTGTAAACAAAGCGGTGGTTACGCAAGCCTCCGCGGCGATTCCCGTAGTGCCGCTCTATTTAAGTTTGCTGCCGGTGGTGATGAGAGGAAAAAACCTCGATGAGGGACCGCTCGAACAAATGCGGCGTCTGTTCACCGATTTTCTCTGCGCGGATGGCCCACCCAAACTCGACAATGCGAGACGCCTGCGCCTGGACGACCGGGAAATGCGCCGCGACGTGCAGGCCGAAGTGGCCGCGTTGTGGCCGCAGGTCACCACGGAGAATCTCCGTTCGATGACTGATTTCGATGGCTTCCAACGCGAATTCCGCGGACTATTCGGCTTTGAAATCGACGGCGTAGATTACGAACAGCCCACGGAAACGGACTTGCACTGGTAGCTTCGCCCAATATCTGGATTGCCTCAGCTTTCGGTTCGCAACTTGTCGAGTTCACGATTCGCCGAATCCAAAATCTTGGCCGCGGCCTGCTGCGTGATCAGGCCGTCATGCACAGCTTGCTCGATGGAACTTCTCTCTGCGGCCAGAAGCCGCATTCGTGCCGTGAGCATTTCCGCTTCCTTCCGGGACGACTCTTTCGAATAAACCGCGGCGATTTCCGTGTTCACGTGCTGCAGCCTGCTTTCGAGATCCCGGCGCAATACCTCGTAGACAATGTGAGAGACGGCATGAGTCCTCAGCAGGTCCTCGAGCTCTGCGCGCGCGTCCGATATGGCAATTTGCTCCACACGCGCCAGAGCATACGCGTCCTCTTCCGGAGGGGCGATTCGCAGAATTCGGACGAGGGGCTTGATCGTCAGCCCCTGGACAATGATCGAGAACGCCACCACCCCGAACGTAAGCACGAGGATTCTACCGCGATCGGGAAAACCGCTGTCGAGGCTCAAGACCAGTGCAAGAGAAAGCGATCCGTGCAAACCACCCCAGACAAGCACATGCTGCCAGCGCAGCGAAATCTTTTCCGCAAAACGGTTGGCGATGGGAATCATTCCGTACACGCACAAAACGCGGCCAAGCAAGACGGCGGCCACCGCGAGCAGAATTTCGGGCCAACTGCGAATGAGTTCGGCGATCCGGACTTCGATCCCAATCAACAAGAAAACGATCGAATTGATAATGAAGGCGGCGTACTCCCAAAAGGACCAAAGGGCCAGCCGAGTCCGGGCACTCATTCCTGTTTTGGCCGTCATGTTTCCGGCTGCAATTCCGGCGACGACGGTTGCAATCACGCCTGACAGATGCAGGTGGGAAGCGATCAAGTAAGAGCCATAGGCGAGGATTGTGGTCAGAGTGATTTCGATTTGAGGGTCGTCGATACGTGACGAGATTGCATGAACGAGATAGCTGAGGCCAAATCCAACGGCGCCGCCGCCGATCACTGCCAGGAGAAATCGTCCAACGCCTGCCGCGATTTGGATTTCGCGACTCAGAACCGCCGCCACGAAAATTTGAAAGAGCACCGCCGCGGTTCCATCGTTCAGCAGACTTTCGGCCTCCACCAGCAATGCGAGACGTTTCGTGACCGCCATGCCCTTGAAGATGCTGAGGACGGAAATCGGATCGGTGGCGGAAATAGCCGCGCCGAAGAGTAATGCTGTGAGGATCGGAAGGCCTATCGTCCAGTGAAGCACATAACTAGTGACAAGGGCTGCCACGAGAGTCCCAACATTCGCCAAGAGTAGGATGGGGGTAAGATTTTGCCTGAGGTGCCGAAAATTGATTTTTATACTTCCCTCAAACAGCAGGGCGGGAAGAAAGAAAAACAAGATCACTTCTGGGGTTAGCCAGTCGGGGCGTTGACCGGCGTAAAATCGATCGAGAATTCGAGAGCTCAGCGTACCGAGAGCGAGTCCTCCTAGAACGAGCGCAACCGTATACGGCATCCGGAGCCGCATGGCAACGACTGCGACCCCGGAGGCGATGATCAGCAGCCAAATGAGGAACTCAATGGAAAAATGATCTGTCATAGAGCCGTGGCTTCCTTATTCCGGCGGGCTCCAATCCCGCGTGCGGGGCCGCACCCGATACGCCGCCGGGTGGCGCTGGAATGTTGCGTATTGTACCCGCAATGGAACGCTAGACTATGAATTTCGGTGCGCAGTTTTGAGCGAGAAAGCCGTTCAGTGGGGACGGCTATCGCTGCCAGTTGGGAACATCCGCAGCCATGGTGGAGGGGTGGGTTCTGCTTGATTTTTCTTCGTGCCGTTATTTCGTTTCCCTGCAACGACCTGTTGGTTCCGTGCGGATCGTGTACGCTTAGGGCGAATACCGGTCTTTTTTTTCATCGGTCACCTGTTGAGTCGCACCTCAGTGGGAGCCCCGACGCTGCTTGTCGAGCGCCCGTCACGAAAAAACCAACAGGGCAACTCGGGCGCGGGGGCCCTGTGGCTCAAACGAATATCGATGTAACGGCGGACCACAGTGAGTCGCAGCCTCGCGACAAATTCAATTAGGGCACCAATGTCCCGGGTTCCTGATTCCGCAGACGGATGGTTTCTTTCGACTTTGACACGAAAATTGTTTCTTCGCCCATACTGCCGGCTGAAGCAGTCTTGCGAATCGCATCCATTGCGGAATCGACAAGATCGTCGGGCAGAACCATTTCGAGCCTGATTTTCGGAAGTGGCTCGACTGTGTACTTCCGGCATCGATAAACTTCCGTATGCCCCTTGTGGCTTCCGCGGCCACGTACGCCAGAGACGGCCATGCCGCCGATGCCGAGCTCGGCCAGAACTGCTTTAACGGCTCCGAACCTCGATGGTTGGACGATCGCTTCCAGTCTGGTCAATTTCTTGGCCCCCGTTTGCGGTGGCAATATGGATGACTGCCAACGCGCTCGCGCCGTTCTTGTTTGTCGGGGAGGCTCTTCTTGGAGCGACGCTGCTTTGGACACGACGTTGTGTCCCGCAGAATGAGAATGCTGAAGAGTCACTCTGCAGATCTTCGCTTCGATATTGAAAACGAAGGCAATGCCAACAACACCGCAAACTTTACGATATCCTTATGCAGTCTGCGAGCAATCCGCGAGAAGGGCAAACTCAAAATTCAGATCGCATGAATTGAAATGCTTTATTCTTGCGAGGTCAGTCGAACAAATTATATCGCAGGATGTACCAGAGTGTGGAGAGTCCATCTTTCCAAGTAATCTTCTTGCCCTCGGCGTAGGTGCGGCCGGCGTACGAGATGGAAACTTCGTAGATCCGCCAGTTCCCCTTCGCGATTTTGGCGGTGATTTCCGGTTCGAAGCCGAAGCGATCCGACTCCAGTTTGATGTTCTGCAGAACTTCGCGGCGGAAGACCTTGTAACACGTTTCCATGTCGCTGAGCTTCAGGTTGGTAAAAATGTCGGAGAGCAACGTCAGGAATTTGTTGCCGCAGTAATGCCAAAAATAATGGACGCGTTGCGGGCCGCCCAGGAATCGCGAACCGTAGACCACGTCGGCACGGTCGTCAAAAATGGGTTCGAGAAGCGCTCCGTAATCCTTGGGGTTGTATTCGAGATCGGCGTCCTGCACGAGTATGACGTCTCCAGTGGCCGCTTCGAAACCGCGGCGCAAGGCAGCGCCCTTGCCGCGGTTCTGCGGTTGGAAAATGAAACGGAAATTCCCAAGCGAGAGGCGCGACTTGCCATTTTGCACCAGGACGTCGCGCTCGCCTTCCGACTGAGCCTTCTCGAGATCCTCGAGCAGCGCACGCGTGCCGTCTGATGATTGGTCGTCTACGACGATGATTTCCTTGTCGATCGGCACAGCCTGCACACGCAACAGCACTTCCTCGATGAACGCGCGCTCGTTATACACCGGGATGACGACGGAAACCTTCATTTTGATTTTGACTTCTCCACGTTGGCTCTCGGAAACCGGGTGCGCATGTCGCAGCCATCCCGCCCGCCCCCAATTCGGCAATCATGATCAGTTAGGAGCGCTCAGAACGCAAACAAATTGGCCGCGGCAGTGCTCACTAGATACAACCCTTGCGCCTTTGAGCCACTTCCAAGTTCCGTCCTGACGGGTTGGGGCCCTACTTGGTTACCCTGAATCCAGAAGGGGAGCCCGTCAAAACTGGATAACGTCCCCGCAGGGAATTCCACCGGATCACGCCCAACTCGAGGAACATCCGTATCCCATCCCCGACGACATTTACCTTGGTGGCCGAGTCGTGCGACCATCGCACGGGAATTTCCGCCACTCGCAACCCGTGCCGCTTCGCCAGGAACAGAATTTCGGGATCAAATCCAAAGCGCTCGATTCGCTGTTGTTCAAAAATGATCTGCGCCGGCTCACGGCGAAACGCTTTGAAGCCGCACTGAGTGTCGGAAAACTCAAGCCCGGCGATCCAGCGGACCAGGAGATTAAACAGGTTGCCCGCCTGCTCCCGAAATACAGACTGGTGAACTTCGATTAGACTGCTGTCCATGCCGCGGGAACCGATCGCCACATCGCAACCCTGTTCGTGCAACGCCGCGAGCAGCTTATCCGCCTCTTCGATCGGTGTGGATAGATCCGCATCCGTAAAAAGCACAATTTCCCCGCGAGCCTCCAGGACGCCGTGCCGCACGCTGAATCCCTTCCCTCGATTGGTGGCGTTGGAAATTAGGCGCAGGCCTGGATATTTCCCACGGTATCTCTCTATCAATTTGGGCGTTGCGTCGGAGGACCCATCATCCACGACAATAATCTCCGCGCGCAACGATCGAGCGCTCAAGTAGGAGCCTATCTGCTCGATCGCCTTCGGCAGGCGATGTTCCTCATTAAAGGCAGGGATAACAATGGACAGGTCGAGTGGCGGCGAATTCATCTGCGGTCGCGCCGCGGGCTAATTCGCGGCAAGTGGATCGCCCCCCTGAAACGGGATTATATAGGCCGGTGAAGTATTCGTCTACGCAGCGAAACACAACCAGCCAGGACGGAGCCGATAAATTTCTGCCCGAAATGTTCAGGGCGCAACAAAACGAAGCAAGTGCAAGAATATAAAGCGCTTACCCTAAATGGGTGAATTTGAGACGCAAAAATTCTTCGAGTTGATGCCCCGAAGAAATAACTGGACGGAAGAAAAGCTCAAATTCCTTGAAACTGGGCGATGCGAAACCTTAGTGAGCAACCGGTTCGTTGCGAATGATTTCGTAACGTTCGATCACTGCGGCGACACCAACGCGTGAGGAGCCATTTTCAGGTCTCTTCTCTACGCGAACCACCTTGCCCATCGCTCGAATGAATACTTCCGAGCCCCGCGTGACTTCGGACGGCAGCGTGAGCGTAATATCAAGTTCGGCGTCGGCGCTCAGGTCCTGATCAATCGTGAAGTACACGCCTCGCGTGGAGATGTCGCGCGTCTTCCCGTTTTGTGAAGTTTCCTTCTCCACCGGTACCCGAATGATGACTGGAAGAGATAGGTCGTATCGACGTGCTGTTCGTCGCTCGGTCATCGCTATCTGGCCCCCCTTTGAAAACACATCTGCACACCCCCTGCTAGTAATGGATGCAATCCTTATTCCAAAGTGGAACCCATGATGTTCACCAAGGCCGATCCTAACGGTCCAACCACTCGGCAAATTGCGCAAACCCCAGTGGCTGGAACTGCCCCTAACTTCTGTCAAACGAACAGTTGAAAGGTCCGGCAAAAGTCTCGAAAAAAGTATCACAACGCTTGCAATACCGGGGCCGGGCTGACTCCCCATAACACTTGGTCACTATAACCGAAGAATCGCTCCTTATGAAGAACTCACGCAATCTACGTATCCCGAATACGCAACTACTTGCGGTCGTACGGGCCGCTATCTATTCTGGCCAGCAGGTGCAAGAGATACCGGGGCTGGGCCGGAATCAGTGCTTTTCTTGGCGGCGCGGCCAGCACGGTCTGAGTCCAGACCAAACTGGCGAATCTTGTATAAGAGCGCCTTATAACTAATGCCCAGCATCTTCGCGGCATCTTTACGGCACCAATGAGTCCTTTCAAGCGCATCAGCGATCGCTTCCATCTCCGCTTCGTCTTTCAGGCTACGCACCAGTGCCTTCAACCCCTGTTCGCGCGCCGGGGCGACTTCCTCCCTGGGGGAAATGCGCTGCCGGGTCGAAGCCATTTCAAGCAGCTCGCGGAAACTGCCCTCGTCGTCTTCCAAGATGACGTAACGCTTCACGAAATTCTCCAGCTCGCGCAGGTTCCCGGGCCAGGGATACCGCACGGCTGCTTCGAGCAAATGCTGGGAAGGAACCACGCTTTCTTTATTGAATTTGGCGCTGTATTTCTGGAGGAAATGCCGGAAAAGCAGCGGGATCTCCGTGGTGCGCTCGCGCAGCGGTGGCACGTTAATAGAGAGTACATTAAGACGATAGTAAAGATCCTCGCGCAGGCGGCCCGACTTCATCGCCTCCTGAATTTCCACGTTGGTCGCAGCCAGGACGCGCACGTCGACGTCGATCAAACTGCGGCCGCCGAGCCTGGAGTACTGGTGGTCCTGGAGAACGTGCAACAGCTTGGCCTGCAAGTGGGGGCTCATCTCCGCAATTTCATCGAGGAAGATCGTGCCCTTGTTGGCGAGTTCAAATTTTCCAGGTTTCGAACGAACGGCGCCGGTGAAAGCGCCTTGTTCGAATCCAAACAATTCGGATTCGAGCAATTCGCCGGGGAGCGCGGCGCAATTGACCTTGATGAAGGCCTGGCTGCGCCGCGTGGACCGCATGTGAATCATCCGGGCGACAACCTCCTTGCCTACGCCGCTCTCTCCGTAGATGAATACGGGCACGTCCACCGGCGCGATTTGGAGGATTTGCTGGCGGATGCGCACCATCTGAGGGCTTGCGGCAAGGAAGCAGATGTCCTCCGTGATCGTGTCGCAATATTCCCGCAGAGACTTGTTTTCCGCTCGCAGCAGCTGTTTTTGCCGGCACTTCAGCATGGCTACGTCGAGCTCGGCCTTTTCGAAAGGTTTGGTCAGGTAATCCTGCGCGCCGAGGCGGATGGCCTCGACGACGGTGCCCACTTCATTGGAACAGGAGAGCATGACGACATTGAGTGAATGGTCGATCTGCATCAACTGTTTCAGGGTCTCCAGACCATTCAGGTCTGGCATCAGCACGTCCAGAATGATGAAATCCGGGCGGTCGCCAGCTTGAATCTTCTCGATCGCCTCCAGACCGGACACCACAGTTTCGACCTGGTATCCATCCACTTCCAGCAGGGTCCCCAAATATTTCCGGATGCTGGGTTCATCGTCCACGACAAGAATTCTTTCTTGTTCAGCCATTTGTGCTCCCACCTTTGGCGCTTCGAAATACTTATAGATTGTCCATCGGCAGCAGGAACGTAAAAGTGCACCCCCGCCGAGGTTCGCTCTCCACCCAGATCTTGCCGCAGTGCGCCTGCACCAATCGCTTGGCTATCGCCAAGCCCAGGCCCATTCCGGAGGACGTTCGATCGACGCGAACGAAATCCTCAAAGATTTCCTGATGATGCTCGGAGGCGATCCCGGGTCCAGTATCCGAGACGGACACTTTCAGGCTGTTGGGACGCTGCACGCGTTCGCGACGGCGCTCCACCGACTGCAATTCTTCCGCGGACCGGCGTTCCCAGAAGTGTACCTCCGCGCGCAGCTTCACATGGCCGCCCGCAGGGGTGTGTTTGAGCGCGTTATCCAACAGATTGGCAACCGTCTGCTGAACCTTCTGGTAATCGAACTTGAAAATTGGCAAATCGCCGCTCAGCGTCGCGTCCAGTCTCACCTGCTTCCGAACAAAGGCTTCATGCCATCGCGTCGCCAGTTCGCCCAGGCAATCCCGGAGGTCGTTTTCCCGCAAATGCAGCACCAGCTTGCCGCTTTCCAGCGCGGAATAGTTGAGGAACATCGAGACCAGGCGAACTAGCCGCTCGCTGCTATCTTTCGATTCCTGCAGGATGTCGCGCTGCTTGTCCGTTAGTTTGCCAAGCGATCCGGAAAGCAAAAGATCGTAGTAACCTTTGATGACCGCCAGCGGGGTTTTCAATTCATGAGCCGCCGAGGCCAGGAAGACAGTCTTCTGGCGGTTAACTTCCTGCAAGCGCAGATAGGCGGCGAGCAGGTTGCGATAAGTGATTTCACGTTCCTGCAGCAACTCCTGAACGGTATGTTGTGCCGTGGAGGTCAGCGCAACGGCCTTGCGTTCTTCGGCATCTTCGATCCGAACGACGAGCCAATCCCCTTCGGGGAGCCACTGGATTCGCGCGAGTACCATTCCCGAACGACCACCGAACTCTCGATCGACCTGGTGCTCGCCGCCTTCAATCTGATCCAAAATGACTTTCTGGTGCACGCGAAGCACGTCGGAAAACAAGTTCAGGTTCGCGTCGAACGTGAAACCATGAAACTCCAACCGTTGTGTGGCGCGCGCATTGGCAAGCAAAATCCTTCCCGAGCGGTCGGAAACCAAAATCGGCTGCTCAAGCAAGTCAAGCAGGCTCGCCAGCAGGCTCACAGGTAGCGTTTCGTTGGCCTGCGATTCCAGTATCGGACCACGTTTCAAAATTGCTCTCCTTGGACACTTGTCCGCTTTCGGCGGAGCAGGGAATCCTATTTATTTCTCTTCGGTTTGTCAGCGGGGAACCAGCCGGATACTGTCAAAACTCTCGGGCAGTGTCAATGGTAAATGGGTTCTATTTTGCACATATAAAGAAAAGGCCTAGCCACAGCGGGAAAGAACCCTGTGGAAAAGGGTTCCCGTTCCTCGCCGGCATCATATAAGTGTAGTATTATCAATGGCATGAGAACTGGCTATTTTTCCAAATTAATGGCCACGCATGTGCTTATTTAATTGGGGTACTAGCCCAGAAGTACCAGAGGCTGGGCGCTGGGAAATTCTTTTCCCACATCTTTTTTTCAGAGAGAAGGTATGCGCTTAACCCCCGCTGAGCGCCGGCGTTCTCCACGGATACACGTTCAGATTCCGATGTTCGTTCGAGGCGTGGACGCAGCCGGAGCGGAATTTCTCGATCTCACCAAGACCCTTGATATTAGTTCAACAGGGGCATACTTGGCGAGTCCACGGTTGCTGCGTGCCGACCAACTTTTGAACCTGACGATTCCTGCACCGCCGTCGCCATCTTCAACTCTTCCAGCGGAGACTCCGCCAATCCAGGCGCGAGTTCGCCGCCACCGGATTGCGGGGGGCATACATCTGTTAGGAGTCGAGTTTCTGAAGGCCCTTGATTGATGGTCCGCAAGTACGGTCTAGGAAGACGTGGTAATACAATGGCCGGGAAGGGTGTGCAATAGTTTGCACTCCTACTCTTGTTTGTCCCCCTGACTATTTTTTGCATTCCTCTTAGGAAGCCGCTATTCTTTTAGTATCAATACGTTAAGATCCATTTCTTGATTTGTCTCCACTTGGTCGGACTGATGGCAGACTTCTTGCACAGTTTCCCGTGCACAATCCTACTTTCCCCTTTCCCCGTTGGGGCGACCTGGATTTTCCACGGAACTTAATGATGCCTCAACCTGGTGGCCCCAATCCGGCCCGTTTGTCGACCGAGGATGCCTTTCTCGAGTTGCTGACCGACACGCTCGAAACAATGGAGCGGCCGGCACGCGGGCAATTTCTTGAGAGATTTTTTAAGTCCATCGCCCATGTGGACCTGAACGAAACGCAAGGCCTGGACATCTGGGAGCAGGTTCTGGCCCGCAAGCGCGAACTCTCCGAAAGCGCCGGCAAGAGAGTAGCCTTGCAGGCAGCGGTAGTGGATGTTTTGACTTCTGCCAGTCTTCTGCGCCTGCCGATTGTGATGGAGTATGAAGACCTTCGAAAGCTCCAGATCAACGCAACTACAGACCCATTGACCGGCCTCTACAACCGGCGTTTTTTTGACGACTATTTTGAGAAAGAGCTCAATCGGTCCCTTCGCTATTCTCACCACCTCGCACTGGTCGTCTTTGACTTGCATCGCTTCAAGGAAGTGAACGATCGCTATGGACATCCGCAAGGGGATATCTTGCTTCAAATGGCAGCCGCAACTCTCCGAAAATCCATGCGTACTTCAGACTACGCATTCCGGATTGGTGGTGACGAATTCGCGCTTTTGCTCCCGCAATCCGGCACTGAACAAGCCGCTACCATGAGCCGTCGTTTGCGCGCGGCCTATGCGGCGACGATCGAACCCCTGCGCCTGGGCGTTTCTCTTGGGCTGGATTACGGCTTGGCTGTCTACCCGGACGATGGCGAACAACAGGAGATCCTGATTCGCGTTGCCGACGAGAGGTTGTATCAGTTGAAAAACGCGGCGCAGCCTCCAGCGGCGGCCGGAGCAGTTCCGGCCGAAACACGCCCTGCCCCAACGCCGGGGAAGCAAGTTCCTCCTCCCACCGGACCAATCTCCGAAGCATCGGAGACTCCTGAAGCAACTGGGCCGGCCTTGGAGCGCCGGCGATGGGAGCGTGTGTCCCTGGCAGGAACACGCGCCTATGCCTTAATTGGAGAGGGAGTCGAGCGTACCGCCCGTGTGCTGGACCTGGGCTATGGTGGAGTGGCTCTCGAAACAGCGCGTCCGGAGGAACTCGGGGAATCCTTCCTCGCTGTACTCCACGTGCCAATCCTGCCGCCCGTTCGCGTCAACTTGCGCCGCATCTATTTGAGGCAAGGAAGCACTGGGAGTTCCCGCGTGGGCTGCGCGTTTGTGACCTGACGGGAGAAACCTCACGGCGCGGCGTCACATTTCACTCGCCGGATTGTTGGCGTAGCGCGCGAGCCCGAAATAGCAATGCCTGTTGCAATCGCGCCAATCCCAGCCCACACCGCATTTCCGCTTGTTCGGCAGAGACTCCCTGGGCAACCAGACGAATGCTCAGACAGAAGCCACGACGGTTCTGGGCGGGAAAATCGCAGGTCCCAATCCGCAACACTGCTCGAATCGCGTCTCCGGAGTCACGTTCCAATAAGTCCTTCAATCCGGCAGTGAGATCCACAAAGCGGTCTCGCTCGAAATTGAGGGAAGGCTCCGCAAAAACAAGTCTGGCTTGAGAGGCGAATTCATAAGCATCCCCGGCAGAGACACTAGCGGGCGAATCGGCTTGGGTGCTGGCGGATGCGCTGGTGAACGAGGATTCCGCACTGTTTACAGCAGTAAGGAAACTGCGGAGCGGCAAGTATTGCCTTGCCGGCGCGATCAGTTCCACCGCGTGAGGGTTTTCACGGAGGTCTACATAATTCTCGCCGGGTGGAAAACTCGCCGCCGGCCCGCGGCCCTCCGTGTCATCTATTATCTCGACGCGCATCAGCGGGTGCGGGCTCTACTTTTACGCTGAACGCCCCGGCCAGGCCGGGGCGTGGAGCCCGCCAATAAAAAGACACGCTATCGTTTCTCGCATCTGCGTACAAGGAAAATCAGGTTTCATTCCGCGATGGTGTGCAAGCGCTCATCGTAAGGGCTACCCAGCAGGGGATCAATCTGCTCGCGGAACTTCTTGGTGTGAGCGGCACCTTCGTGCGCCTCGAGCGCCTGGCGGTTCTCCCAGACCTCGACCAGAGTGAGGTGGTTAATCCGCGAGACTTGAATATAGGCTTCCACGCGCACGGCTCCCTTGTCCTTCCGGCTCTCCAGCACATATTGGTGCACCAATTTCGTGCCGGCAGCGGCGTCCGTCGGCACGATGTCCACATGCGTCACGGCGTAAATCCTGTCGCGCGCCCCGGACTCCTGCGCGCGAACCCATCCTGCAAGCCCAACCGTGGCCAGAAACAAGACCGCATATACCCAGAACCGGCGGCGAACCGAATGCACATCAGTATTCAAGGACATCTCTTCCTCCCCGCACTGTTATTCTCTCGGGCTCCCCTTCTGGATTCAGGGTAAACAAGTAGAGCCCGCAGCCGAGCGATATCATGCGCCGATCGGCGTCCCGGGCAACGGATTTGTTGTGACCGGCGCGGCGCGCTTTGCAAGAATGCCCGGAATCGCGTATGATTGCAAATTGTCCGCTGACCAAGCGACGCGGCTGTAGTTCCGGCGCCTTACCGGGGACCGCGCAGACCGGCCAGACGGCAGGAGACCTCCATGAAACCCAATATTCATCCGGACTACCATCCCGTAACGGTGCACTGCGCTTGCGGGCACACGTTCCCGACTCGCTCCACGATCAAGGGCGCTTTGCTGCGCGTCGAAATCTGTTCGAACTGCCATCCCTTCTTCACCGGCAAGCAAAAGCTGCTGGATACGGCAGGCCGCGTCGAGCGTTTCACAAAGAAGTACGAGAAGGCAGCCGAGGCGCAAAAAGCGATCAAGGAAGCCAACAAGAAGAAGTAGCCCTCGCCACTGCGCCATTTGCTACTCATGCGTCGCGCGGCGGTGTAAAATGCCGCGCGACACATGGCCCCGCACCCGATGACTTCTCCGCAGACGGACAGCGTGCAATTCGAAGCCGCCGCGCCGCGCATCACACTGCGAAATCACTTCGCGCATCCTTACGATTCGGCCATTGCCGCGGCGCGCACTTGCTACGCGCCGCGGATCATCGGTCCTGAAGAAATCACCGACAAGCAGCGGCTGCAAATCGGCGCAGCCACATTTTTCGGCGGCCACCATACGGTTTATCAGCACGCGCACTTTGAATTTGGCCTTGAAAACGTCAGCCGGCAATTCGTCTGGTCGTTCCTGCACGCCCATCCGTTCTACAACTCCGAACAGCAGAGCCAGCGGTACGTGCGCCTTACGCACGCGCTTGCCTATCTGCCGCCCGAATCGCCCGGATTCGGCGCGGCCGAGCGCGAGATTTACGAACGCGCTGTCGCGCGCGCCTGGGGATACTATCGCGAGCTGACCGCGCTGCTGCAGGATGACGCGCGCGAAATTCTGGGCGATATTTGGCACATCAGTCCGGTTTCACATCCGAAACGCGTGCAGAAAGTGGACCGGCAAGCGGAAAAGCGCGCCATTGAAGTCGCGCGCTACGTCCTGCCCGTTGCGGCTGCGACCACGATGGTGCACACGCTTTCCGGCATCGTGCTCCACCGGCTGTGGCGCATGGCCGCGGCTTCGGATACGCCGGTGGAGGCGCGGGCCGTCATCGGAGAAATGGTCGCTCGTGTGCGCGAGATCGACCCACAGTTTTTCGATCGCTTCGGCAACGAGCCGATGGAGCAGGAAGAAATGCCGGAATGGTCGCACGCCTCGATTGAATCGGGGCGTGCGGCTGGAGCAGCCGCATCGGACGACGCGGTTTATCCCGAAACACGAGGGGTTCACCCCGAGCCGCGAGGGGAAGCATTCGCGCGTGCATTTGACGCTCGCCTCGCCGGGCGCGTCTCGGTGCTGACCGACTTTTCACCTCAGGCGCCGCGTGTTGTCGCCGAAGCTTACCGCGCCGTGCTGGGCCTCACCGAAAGCACGTGCTCCGACGCGGAGGCGATTGACCGCCTGCTGAATCCCGCGCGCAATGCGTATCGCCTGGAGACACTCAACGTCGGCGTGCACGCGCCGATCATGCGCGCGCTGCAGCATGCGAATTTCACCTTTGCGAAAAAAATCAGCCATACGGCCGATAGCCAAGATCAGCGGCACCGTATGGTGCCTGGCTCACGCCCGTTGCTGGTTCTGACGGATACGCGCGCCCCCGATTTCCTCACGCCCATGCTGATCGCCGGAAACTCACGCGCCCGCGAAGTCTATGAACGCGCCATGGCCGATGCCTGGTCGGCGAAGAACGAACTGGTCGACCGCGGCGTGCCGCGCGAGATCGCTCTCTATCTGCTGCCGAACGCGAAAGCGATTCGCCTCGTCGAGTCCGGCTCGCTGCTCCACCTGCTTCACAAGTGGACGATGCGGACATGCTTCAACGCGCAGGAGGAGATTTACCAGGCCTCGATGGAAGAGGTCGAGCAGGTCCGCGCCGCGCTCCCCGCGCTTGGGCGCTATCTCGGCCCGCCATGCTACATCCGCGCCGGCGTCGCCTCTCCCATCTGCACGGAAGGCTCGCATTTCTGCGGGGTGAAAGTCTGGCAGGAATTTCCCAAGATCGAACGGCGCATTTGATGGCTCTATCTGTCACATGCTGCAAGCAAAATCAATCAGTTGTCATCCCGAGGCACGCTTCGTGCCCTGGAATCCGTCTTTTCCTGGGTTCTGAACAAGGAGAGATTCCTCGCTTCGCTCGGAATGACGCTTTAAGCCATTTATTCCGCAAACCGCTAAGTCCGCGATGACGCGCCGGGGCAGCCTCGTTTATTACCTCACTTCGTGGTGTTGCGGCGGTCTCTTCCTAACTTTGGCAATGTACGTACGAGAAACGGTTTCACCGGCCGGGATGGGAATCGGACCCTCTGGAGCCGGTGTGGCCATCATTACGACCTACTTTCTCGTTTTGATTTTTTGCGCATTCCTCTCGTTGTTGTTCGCGTTCCTGTTACGCCGTCTGATGAGCTGGCTTCGCGCGGAAAAACTATGGCAGTGGGCTTTGGCCGGTCCTACTCTTGCCCTTCCGATGGCTTGGGGAGTTCGGTGGGCGTCGCGCGCAACGGACGTGATTGGTTTGCAAGGCGCGTGGCGTCAGGTCGCTGTTTTTCTTTTCCTCGGCGTGCGCGGCATCGCCGAGCGGCATGTCCTACTCGCGATGCCTGTTGCGGCCGCCACCTCGGCTGTGCTGTTCCTCATCCACCGCGCGTTTGCACAAAAGGGGGAATCGTAGATCCATAGTGGGTCGACGTGATCGAAATTGCCACTCGTGCTGGGAGCTTTCGCTTTTTTTGTGGCGCCGCCGTCCCGGCGGCAGTTCTACGCCGAAAACCTCCGGCTGGAAGCCGGCGCCACCAGCCCGGCCAATTCCGCATGGTTTGCTTTTCACACGAACCACGGATCACCCTTCACATCACTCAGGGCAAGCCAATCACGTCTCATTAACTCCGCCAGCGCAACGTCACCGGCCCATCGAGCGGATGCGTCATGGGCGCTCCAGTCTGCTGCGCCGCGAGATACGCCGCCTTCAACTGAAAATACCAGCGCGCTTGCCGGTCGGCGTCATCGATCAGCATCATCCGCGGCTGCACCTTCAGGCCCGGCTGCTGCCGGTCGATAACGTCCTGATCCTGCGCGATGAAGCGCTTGCCGAAGAATTTCAGTATCGGCGTCACCGGAAACCAACGAAACAGATTCCATGCCGCGACGAAATCCAGCCGGCAAAGATCGCGCCGGATCGGCGTGACCGTCGTGCGATTCGTGAACCAATATGCGCCGCAGCGGACCTGCTCGGTGCGCACATTCGGCAGTTCAAAATCGATTTGCGTTGTAATCTCATCGCCATAAAACCGCAGCAGCTTGTAAGGACCGCTGTTGGCCGAAGGCGCGTGCGAACTCATGCGGAAGCCGTTGGGAATCGGCTCGAATGTTTTTTGCTTTTCTCGGATACTCCGCCGGCTGCGCCACCACCAGGACTGGTGCACGAACGGCCCATGCGCCGGGTCCATCAGTCCGACGATTCCCGTGTCCATGCTGCATGCGAGGTCGGCGGTGAGATGCGCGATGCGATAGCGCTTACTGAATTTCGGCAACTCCAGAACGGGAGGAATCGCGCCTCGATCCACCTGCCCGTCCGGCAGGCGGGCCGCGCGGCCCTCGGGGTTCGCGAAATATACCCACACATATCCATCGCGTTCTTCGCAGGGAAAGCTGCCCGCGAAAATGCGATCGCACTGGAGCTTGGAATCCGACGCGATGGAAGGAATCTCTCGACACTGCCCCGTGTGTGCGTCAAATCGCCAACCGTGGTACGTGCATTCGACCGTCTGCCCGTCGCACTGCCCCGCCGAAAGCGGAAACGCGCGGTGCGGACAAACATCGCGAAGCGCAAAGGTTTTGCCCGCTGAGTCGCGTCCGAGGACGAGCGGGACTTCGAGCCGCGTGGAAGTTACTAGACCGCGCCCGCGAATTTTGTCGCTCCGCTGCGCCGGATACCAGAAGCCCCACAACAGCTCGCCGTCAATACTTGACGCGGTCACACCCGGGATCGATTGGGGTTGGTTCATAGTCGTGCGCAGGCGCCCGCCTATGATATACCGATCACCCTCCCCGGCAACGCAGAGGTGGCCTGATTGCTTTTCGGCCGATTTGAGGCTACCCTGATAGCAGAAACGAAAATGTTCTCCGCGTTCTATTAGCCGCAACCTTTTCCGGATCCCGCCGCGCGGGGTCGCCACACGAATCTGTTCTCTCAAAATGCGTGTTTGATTCCATTGGAAATCTATTTGACAGGTGCAAGCCATGGCAGGGTTAACCCTTTACGAAAAGCTCGATCAGATTGAACACCGCTACGTGGAGATGACGGCGCAGCTCTCCTCGCCGGAAATACACAACGATTCCGCGAGCTTTCAGAAGCTGGCGCGGGCACATGCGGACCTCTCCGCGATGGTTGAAAAATACCGC
>Ga0137409_10000532_pt2 | contig 16964 bp, 12 predicted proteins | sample CZODoug1_16funga_FD_122059 | JGI IMG/M metagenome (GOLD analysis project Ga0137409, IMG submission 122059) | Vadose zone soil fungal communities from Angelo Coast Range Reserve, California, USA - CZODoug1_16fungal (Hybrid Assembly) | ecosystem: Environmental > Terrestrial > Soil > Vadose zone... | reverse complement strand
CGGCGAGATCGGTTCCGGCTTCCTGCCGCCGCATTCGGCCGCAGTCTATCTTGCGACGAAGGATGCGTGAGATGACCGGCGCGGACGATGCGCTAGACCGCCTCTGCGAGCACGCCGGGATTGCATCCGGATACCGCGACACGTGGGGCCGCGACCATGCGACTTCCAACGAGACGCGCGTAGCGCTGCTGCAGGCCATGGGCGTCGTCATTGGCGAGCCGGCCGACGCCGCAGCGGCGTTACGGGAGCGGGAAGAGCGCGATTGGCAGCCGGGGCTTCCGCCGATATGTGTCCGGCGCCGGGACGAGCGTCCTTACCAGTGGGAGTTCTGCTGCGACGGGCGAGACGCGGAACGGACGATGAATTGGACGCTCGCGCTCGAAACGGGTGAGATGCTGAGCGGCGACATGCGCCCTGCCGAACTGCGGTCTTCCGGCCACCGTGAATTCGGCGCGGCGCGTCGCATCAAGGCACTCTTTCAATGGCCCCGGCCGCTGCCTCTGGGCTATCACCGTTTTCAAATCGACTCGCCGGCCGCAGGCGAGGCGTATCGCATGGCGCTGATCATTGCGCCCGCGTCCTGCTACATCCCGCCCGAGCTGGCGCGCGGCGCGCGGGCATGGGGTCCCGCGCTGCAGCTCTACGCGCTGCGCAGTAAACGCAATTGGGGTGTCGGCGACTTCACGGACCTGCGCGACGCGATCGAATTCTTCGCGCGGTCAGGCAGTGAAGTCATCGGCCTCAACCCGTTGCACGCGCTGTTTCCCCACGATCCGGGCCACAGCAGCCCGTACAGCCCCTCAAGCCGCGGCCATCTCAACCCGCTTTATATCGACGTCGAAGCCATACCCGAATTTGGCGATTGCCGCGCGGCGCGCGACCAGGTTGCGGATCGCGATTTCCAGTCGCGGTTGCGCACGTTGCGCGGTGCGGAACTCGTGGACTATCCAGCGGTGACCAGGGACAAGCTGGGCGTGCTGCGGGTGGTGTACCAGGCGTTTCGCGAACGCGACATGCCGGCACGGTCAGCACGCGCAGCCGGGTTCAGCCGTTTTGTCGCCGATGGGGGCGAGCCGCTGCTGCAGTTCGCGCTGTACCACGCGTTGCAGGAGGATTTTCATTCGCGCGACTCCAATGTGAGGGGCTGGCCGGCCTGGCCGGAGCCGTATCGGAATCCCGGATCGCCGGCGGTTCGGGCATACCTCGATGCCCACCGCGAACGTGTCGAGTTCCACGCCTGGCTGCAGTGGGTCGCCGACGATCAGCTCTCCGCCTGCGCGCAACGCTCCCGGGAACTGGGCCTGACCGTGGGGCTCTACCGGGACCTCGCGGTTTCCATCGACCGCGCGGGCGCAGAGTCCTGGGCATGGCGGGATCTCCATGCGACGTCCGCCAGCGTCGGCTCGCCGCCGGATGAATTCAATCTGTACGGCCAGAACTGGGACTTGCCACCGCTGATCCCGGAGCGTCTCGCCGGGTCCGCGTACGCGCCATACATCGCGACGTTGCGCGCCAACATGAAACACGCAGGCGCCTTGCGCGTCGATCATGTCATGGCGCTGAAGCGGCTTTTCTGGTTGCCGCCCGGCGCGACACCGGAGCAGGGCGCCTACGTTCGCTATCCGTTCCACGACCTGCTGGGCATATTGGCGCTCGAAAGCCAGCGCAATCGCTGCATGGTTATCGGCGAGGACCTGGGCACCTTGCCTGAGGGATTCTTCGGGGAGCTGCAGGCCGCGGGAGTTCACTCGTATCGCCTGCTGATGTTCGAGAAGGAGGCGGACGGAGGGTTCGCGCGACCAGCGGCCTATCCTGAGCAGGCGGTTGCCGCCACCGGCACGCACGATCTCCCCACCCTGACGGGCTTCTGGCTGGGTCACGATCTCGACGTCCGGGCGCGCCTGCATCTCTACCCCTCGGACGGGCAGCGGGCGCGACAGGTGGTGGATCGCGCGCGGGAGCGGACGGGGTTGCTGGTCGCGCTGGAGCGCGAGGGGCTGTTGCCGCCCGGCATGTCGACCCGCACGGTGGCGGAGCCGAGGATGACAGCCGATCTCGTGCTCGCGGTCCACGCCTACCTGGCACGCAGCCGCGCGCGATTGATGATGGTGCAAATGGAGGACGTGTTCGGGCAGCTCGAGCAGGTCAATCTGCCGGCGTCGGGGGGGCAGTACGCCAATTGGCAGCGCAGGCTTTCCCTGAACCTGGAAGCGTGGGCCGACGACGACAGAATTCAAGCGCTCGTGAAACTGCTGTGCGGCATGCGGTGCGCCAGCGCGCAGACGCGGGAGAAATTATTGCCGGGCGCCCGGTCGGGCCGATTGCGGGCGCCAAAAGGCAGCGGGAAGGGGAACTTTTCGGGATAAGACGACACCAAAAATAAGAAGCAAATCAAGGTGGTCGGGCACGTGCCCCGGCGCCCACGCGGCACGGTCCAATCATGATTGCCACCGAAGCAAGCAGGACGCATTTCCTCGAGTGCATTGCGGGTGCGCCGGAACGGCTTCCCAATTCGGATGGTGAGGCCGATGCGCGACCCTGCGGACGGGCGCGAACTGGGGCCGCTCGATGCAGACCCTGAGTTCCCGTATCGACATGACCGATTTCCTCCGGCGCCTCGAGACCGCGAACCGGCGCGTACTGATGCTGGATTATGACGGCACGCTTGCGCCATTCAGAATCAAACCGAAGCAGGCGTCCCCGTATCCCGGTGTCGTTGAATTGCTGGATGAGCTCGTTGCCCAGGAGGGCACCCGTGTCGTGATCGTGAGCGGACGGCGCGCCGCCGAAGTCAGTTCCTTGCTGTCGCTCGACAGACAGCCCGAGATCTGGGGCGCGCACGGGTGGGAGCGACTCTCTCCGGATGGCGGCGCGTACCAGCAGGAGCCGGAAGCGGCCGTGCGCGAGGCGCTGACACTGGCTGAGGCGGGCGTGGTCGATCTCCGCCGAACGGGAGCACGACTCGAGCACAAGCCCGCGAGTGTGGCCGTTCACTGGCGGGGGCTGCCGGTGCCGACCGTCGCGAAGGTGCGCGAGGAGCTGACATCCATGTGGGGACCGATCGCCGACGAGGGTGTCCTGGAATTACTGCCCTTCGACGGCGGGCTGGAACTGCGTGCCCGCGGCAACAACAAGCAGGCCGCGGTAAGGGCGGTCCTGGCGGAGACCCCTCCCGACGCCGTATCGGCCTATCTCGGTGACGACGTCACGGATGAAGACGCGTTCCGGGCAGTCAAGCCCCGGGGCTTGGCAGTGCTCGTGCGCCCCGAGTATCGAAAGACGGCGGCTGATGTCTGGATTCGGCCGCCGCATGAATTGCTGGCGTTCATCGAGCGCTGGCGCCGGAGCGGCTCTGCCTCATGAAGCTCCTGCACCAGGCGTGGCACGCCAACGATATCCTCGAGTGGACGATCGCGGCCGCGGTTGCTGCGTGCGTGCTGGTCGCGCTGGCCGTGCTCAGGTTCGGCGCAATCCGCGTGCTCAAGGCATTGTCGGCGAAGCGGGCGGCGGTTTACTGCGACATCGCGACCGACGTAGTGGCGTCAACCCGCCTGTGGTTGCTCCTGCCGGTCGCGATTTATGCCGGAGCGTCGGTTCTCGAGTTACCGCGCAATGTCGAGCAGTTTGTCGAGGCGGCGGCATTGATCGCCGTGATGCTGCAAGCGGCGTTTTGGGTCAGCCGGGTTATCGAGTGCTGGCTGGACCGCGGGATTGCGCGACAGCACGTCGTCGACGGCGGCGTCGTCACGGCGCTCGAGTTGATCGGATTCGCGGGACGCGCGGTGGTATGGGGGCTCACACTGCTGTTCGTCCTTTCGCACCTGGGATTCAATATCACGGCACTGGTGGCGGGGCTCGGCGTCGGCGGCGTCGCGGTGGCGCTCGCGGTGCAGAACATCCTCGGCGACCTGTTTGCCTCGCTGTCCATCGTGCTCGACAAGCCGTTCGTGGTGGGGGATTTCATCGTGGTCGACAGTCTGCGCGGCACGGGGGAGCGCGTCGGCATCAAGACCACCCGCCTGCGCAGCCTGGACGGCGAGCTCCTGGTGTTCTCGAACTCCGACTTGCTGAAAAGCCGGATTCGCAACTTCAAGCGCATGTTCGACCGCCGCATCGAGTTCACGATCGGCGTGGTCTACCAGACGCCGCTGGAAAAGCTGCGGCGCATCCCGCAGTGGCTGAGCGAGATTGTGGGCGCGCAACAGCGCACGCGGCTCGACCGTGCGCATTTCAAGCAGTATGGCGATTCGTCCCTGGTGTTCGAGATCGTGTATTACGTGCTCGACCCCGACTACAACATCTACATGGACGTCCACCAGGCGATCAACTTCGCCATCTTTGACCGCTTCGGGCGCGAAGGAGTGCGTTTCGCGTATCCAACACGCACCGTTTTCGTCAGGCAGGAGCCAGCGGAACAGGCGGCCTGATCATGAACCGCGCGACCACTGCGACCGTGACGCGACGACGCGACCGCCTGATCGTGGTGTCGAACCGCCTGCCCTTCGTGTTCCGGCGCAACGATACCGGCGGCTGGCGCGCCGAGCCGGGCAGGGGCGGGCTGGTGACGGCACTGTTGCCGGTGTTGCGGCATCGCGGCGGGATGTGGATCGGCTGGGCCGGGGCCGTTGACGACTCGCCGGGGTTGAATGACCAGCTCGTCGCCGCAGGAGAAGGTGCGGGATACATGTTGAAGGGTGTGCCGCTTACGGCGGAAGAAGTGCGCAACTTCTACGAGGGGTTCTCGAACGAGATCATCTGGCCCCTTTTCCACGATATGCAGCTGCTGTGCAATTTCGATCCCGCGTATTGGCGCACGTACTGTGAGGTCAATCGCAAATATGCGCGGGCGGTGCATGAAACGAGCGCGCCGGGAGATTTTGTCTGGGTGCACGACTATCACCTGATGAACGTGGCGGCCGAACTTCACCGGCTCGGTTCGGCATCGCGCACCGGGTTCTTTCTGCACATCCCGTTTCCGCCGCCCGACATCTATCTCATGCTGCCCTGGCGCATGACGCTCATCGAGGCGCTGCTGCAGTTTGACCTCGTCGGCTTTCAGACCCTGCGCGACCGGCGCAACTTCCTGCAGTGCGTGCGCGCGCTGGTGAAAGGCGCGAACGTCGAGGGGCGCGGGCAGGTGGTGCAGGTCACGGCGGGCGCACGCACGATGCGTGTCGGCAATTTTCCAATTAGCATCGACTTCAATGCCTTCCTGCGTCAGGCGGCGGCGCCGGAAGTGGCTGCCCGCGCGAAGGAACTGCATACCCTGCTGCCGAGACGCAAGCTGATGCTGGGCATCGACCGTCTCGACTACACCAAGGGAATTCCGCTCCGGCTGCAGGCTTTTCACGACGTGCTCAGTCGTTATCCGGCGCTGCGCGAGCGCGTCTCCCTGATCCAGGTCGTGGTACCAAGCAGGGAAGACATTCCCGAATACCGGGACCTCAAAACCCGGATCGAGCAGCTGGTGGGAAAGATCAACGGCAGCTTCGTGGACCCGGGGGGCTGGGTACCGGTGTGGTACGTGTACCGCAGCCTGACGCGACTCGACCTGCTCGCGTATTACCGCGCGGCCGATATCGCGCTCGTCACGCCGCTCAAGGACGGCATGAACCTGGTGGCCAAGGAATACTGCGCATGCAGCATCGAGGAGGACTGCGTGCTGATCCTTTCCGAGTTCGCGGGCGCTGCCGAGCAGCTCGCGAAGGGAGCATTGCTGGTCAATCCCAACGACATCGAAGGCGTCGCGGACGCCATTCACCGCGCGTTTCACATGAAGAAAGGCGAGCGCCAGACGCGCATGCGCCGGATGCGCCGCTTGACCCGCGATCAGGACGTGTTCTGGTGGGTAGATTCTTTTCTGCACGCGGCGATCACCAAGGACCTGCGCTCGTTTCCCCAGCCTGACAGTTTCGTGGTCGACGAGCGCGCGGACTACAATCTGTCGTTCTAGGCGATTCAGTTTGTAACCTGTTGAAAACAATAATAAAAGTCAAGGAACTATTTGCTTTCATGAGGTTCACATAGCACTGATGCAGACGTCGCACGCGTGAGCGCCGGCGCAAAGTAACGGGCGGCAGAGCCAGGGACCGAAGGTCCTCTGCCGAGGGAAGTCCAATAACGCTGGAGTTCTGCATTTCAATGGCCAGCTTTCTTCCGCAATTGCCGTGGTCCACCAATCCGTTGCTGTTGTTCGGACTGCTGCTGCTCGCGGGTTTCGCGGGTGGCGAACTGGTGAGACGCCTGTTCAAGGTGCCGAGCATCCTGGGCTACGTGCTCGTCGGCCTTCTGCTGGGTGCGGGCGGGCTCGATGTGCTCAATGGTCGGCTGATCAAGGAAGCGTGGATTTTCGTCGACATCGCCCTCGGGCTGATCCTGTTCGAGCTCGGACGGCGCCTCGATCTCACCTGGCTCAAGCGCGATCCGTGGCTCGCTGCAACCGGTGCGCTGGAGAGTGCGCTGTCGTTCGCGTTGGTCTACGGCGCGCTGGTGTACTTCGACGTCAAGCCGGTCTTTGCCGCGGTCGCCGCCGCAATCGGTGTGGCAACTTCGCCGGCGGTAGTCATGGTGGTGGCGCAGGAGCTGCGGGCGGAAGGGCAGATCACGGAGCGTGCGCTCAACCTGGTTGCCATCAACAGCGTGGTCGCTTTCGTGACCGCCACCATGCTGCTCGCCTGGATCCACCACGAGTATCGGGCGGGCTGGGCGACCATCATGCTGCACCCGCTCTACCTGCTGGCGGGTTCATTCGTCCTCGGTTTCGTTGCAAGCGCCGTCACGGTGGCGGCCGGCTGGCTGCTTGGGAAGACCGAGGACGGCCATTTTGTAGCTGCACTCGCCTTGATCGTCATCACGGTGGGTGCAGCGCGCATGCTTGAGCTCTCGGTGCTGATCGCGCTGCTCGCGTTCGGGGTGCTGTCGAGAACGCTCGACCGGCACCACGTACTCATGCCGTTCGATATGGGGCGCGTGGGACAGATGTTCGTCGTGGTGCTGTTCGTGGTGAGCGGCGCGAGCTTCAAACCCCATGACCTGGTCGCCACCGGCACGCTGGCGCTCGCCTTTATCCTGGCGCGCTTTGTCGGCAAGTCGGTCGGCGTGCTCTCCCTGACGTATTTCAGCGGGATACGCCGCGGCAGCGCCGGCCTGCTGTGCCTGGCCATGACGCCGATGTCGGGGCTTGCGGTTGCCATGGTTCACGATGCCAGCAGCCTCTATCCCGAGTTCGGGGTGAAGCTCGCCGCCATCGTGCTCTCTGCGGCCCTGATCCTGGAACTGCTCGGTCCGGTCGCGGTGCAGTTTGCGCTCACGCGGGCAGGTGAAGTCGCCAAGGAGGGGCAATGAGCGAAGTGTCCATGGAATTCAAGCCGTCTGTCATCGCCTCGGTGGGCGTCGAGCTCGAGCTGCAGATCCTGAATTCACGCGATTTCAACCTCGCGCGCGATGCGGCCGATCTGATCGGCCTGATCGAGAAGAACGGACATCCGGGAGCGGTCAAGCCCGAAATCACCGAGAGCATGGTGGAACTCAATACCTCCATCCACACCGGACACGAGACTTTGGTGAAGGAGCTCCAGGTGTTGCGCGACACCGTCTCGAAGGCCGCGGATCGCCTGAACCTGCGCATCGCGGGCGGGGGCTCTCATCCATTCCACGACTGGAGCGACCGTCGCATCTATCCCACCGAGCGTTTCAAGCAGCTGCTCGATCTCTACGGCTACCTCGCCAAGCAGTTCACCGTTTTCGGCCAGCACGTTCATCTCGGCTGTCCAAACGGCGACGACGCGGTCTACCTCGCGCACATGCTTGCTCGCTACGTGCCGCATTTCATCGCGCTGTCGGCATCGTCTCCGTTCCAGCAGGGGCAGGACACGTCTTACCAGTCGTCGCGGCTCAATACCGTGAGTGCCTTTCCGCTGGCAGGCCAGATCCCGTTCGTGCATTCGTGGAGCGAGTTTCTCGATTATTTCGGCAAGATGCGCGGCTACGGCATCGTCGAAAGCATGAAAGACTTCTATTGGGATATACGGCCGAAGCCCGAGTACGGGACGGTCGAGGTCCGGGTGTTCGATACGCCGCTGACCGTCGAGCGGGCGGCAGCGCTGGCGGTTTATGCGCAGACGCTGGCCCGCTACCTGCTGGCGGAGCGGCCATTTGCGCCTTCGCGCGAGGTCTACGCGCTCTACAACTACAACCGTTTCCAGGCGTGTCGGTACGGTCTGGCGGGCCGGATCGTGGACGCCTACAGCAAGCAGCACCTGAACTTGCGTGAAGACTTCCTGGAGACGGTGGCGCGCATTTCACTGCATGCGGTGGGGCCGGGCACCGGCGCGGCCTTACACAAACTTGCCGAGGACGCCGGCAGCGGCCGCAGTGACGCGGCGTGGTTGCGACAGGCCCATCGGGATCGCGGATCGCTCAACGACGTCGCACGGATGCAGAGCGATCTCTGGATGGGGCGCGTGCCGGTCGCGGCCTGAGCGGCAGAAATCTGTACCGGCCCATGCGGTCTAGCCGCATGGATTGACCGGGACGGGACGCAGGGCGATGCGGCGCAATGGAGGCAAACCGCAAACGCGCACTATCAAGGTCGGCGGCGGCGAGTGGAGCATTCCCACCGGTCGTCCTATCCGGTCGACGATCTCGCGGACATGCTCTAGAAAGTTTGGAACCTGCCCGGTGGTGACGCCGGCTCCACCGATGCGCGATGCTAGAATCGCGCATCGTAACGGGGAGGCGTTGGCGTGCAGGAAAAGATCACTGCGAACAATCTTGCATGCGCGAAACTGATTGTCGCGACTGCAGGGCCATGCTTCGCGGGTCCCGCGCTGGCAGCCGGCGCGGCGGGAGAAGGACCGGCAATATTCGGCATTCCCGTCGAATTCATCTTGTTTGCGCTCACGCTGCTCGGCGTTGCGGTTTTCCATCATCACACGCTGCGGGTGGCGCTCACGGGATTGGGGGTCATCGCGCTCTACAAGATCGTCTTCACCGGCTTCAAGACCGGCCCCGGTGTCTTTGGTTTTTTCTGGCACCTCGGCCACGAATGGGTAATTCTCACCAATTTGCTGGGGCTCTTGTTGGGGTTCGCGCTGCTGTCCAACCATTTCGAAAAGAGCCACGTGCCGGCGATACTGCCGCGCTTCCTGCCGGACGACTGGAAGGGCGCGTTCGTGCTCCTGGTGATGGTGTTCGTGCTCTCCAGCTTCCTGGACAATATTGCGGCCGCGATTATCGGCGGCACGGTCGCCGCGACCGTTTTTCGCCACAAGGTGCATATTGGCTACCTGGCCGCCATCGTCGCGGCGTCAAACGCCGGCGGCGCGGGCAGCGTCGTGGGGGATACCACGACCACCATGATGTGGATCGACGGCGTGAGCCCGGTCGACGTATTCCATGCCTACGCTGCAGCGGGCGTGGCGCTGTTCATCTTCGGTATTCCGGCCGCGTTCCAGCAGCAGAAATACTCGCCGATTATTAAGGATGCCTCGAGCCGCATTCATGTGGACTGGAGCCGTGTCGCGATAGTGGCCATCATTCTTGCGGCTGCGATTGCGGCCAACGTGACGGTCAATCTGTGGTTCACGGAAGTTTCAGACCGTTTCCCGTTCATCGGCGCTGCGGTGTGGGTGGCGATACTCGCCTGCGCGCCGTGGCGCAGGCCCCAATGGGGGCTGCTTCCCGAGGCGCTGAGCGGCAGCGTGTTCCTGCTCTCGCTGATCCTGTGCGCTTCGATGATGCCCGTGGAAAAACTGCCCGTGGCCTCGTGGCAGACCGCTCTCGGACTGGGATTCGTCTCGGCCGTCTTCGACAACATTCCACTCACCGCGCTGGCTTTGAAGCAGGGCGGCTACGACTGGGGTTTTTTGGCCTACGCGGTGGGCTTCGGCGGCTCGATGATCTGGTTCGGCTCGAGCGCGGGCGTTGCGCTGTCGAATATTTACCCGGAAGCGAAATCGGTCGGTTTGTGGCTGCGGCATGGCTGGCATGTGGCACTCGCCTATGTCATCGGGTTTTTCGTTCTGCTGTGGACGCTGGATTGGGATCCGCACGAGCCGCACAGGCGTGTTGTGGAACCCGTTCCGGTTTCTGTCGATGCGCCGGCTGCGGGCGCTCTAAGGTGAGGGATTCGGGATCGCTGTACAGACGCCCTCGACCCGGAATAAACGGCGTCAGTTTCATGTAAGAGTCGGGTGCTATCGGGTCCCGTTTCCATCCCTGTGGTTGGCTTGCTTTTGCGGGTGTCGGAGTATAGGATTGCCGCGGAGTAGCAAGGCGTCCCACCTAATAAAAACGCGCTTTTCCGCCGGTCCCCTGGATGCTTTGCTGCAGTAATCATGGTTGGCCCTGATTCATAACTAGGATGGAGGATGAAATGCTCAAGAATTTACTGAAGAAGAAAGCCCAGTCGCCGGAGAAATCGAGCGAAACCAGGCGCAAATTCCTGACCGGTGCGGCGGCCGTAGCAACCGGCGCGGCAATCACGGGCTTCCCGATGATCGCCAAGGCGCAGGGCGTGATCAGCATGCGCTGGCAGAGCACCTGGCCGGCGAAGGACATCTTCCACGAGTACGCGCTCGATTACGCCAAGAAGGTAAACGACATGACCGGCGGCGAGCTTCGCATCGAAGTGCTGCCGGCGGGCGCGGTCGTGCCGGCCTTCGGCCTGCTCGATGCGGTCACCAAAGGCACGCTCGATGGCGGCCACGGCGTGCTCGTGTACCACTACGGCAAGCAGAATGCGCTCGCGTTGTGGGGCTCGGGCCCGGCATTCGCCATGGACGCCAACATGTTGCTCTCGTGGCACAAGTACGGCGGCGGCAAGGAACTGCTCAACAAGCTCTACGCATCCATCGGGGCGAACGTGGTTTCCTTCCCCTATGGCCCGATGCCGACACAGCCGCTGGGCTGGTTCAAGAAGCCGGTCACCAAGGCCGAAGACTTCAAGGGCCTGAAGTATCGCACCGTGGGCATCTCGATCGACGTATTCACGGGACTTGGAGCGGCGGTGAATGCGCTGCCCGGCGGCGAGATCGTGCCGGCCATGGACCGCGGCTTGCTCGACGCGGCCGAGTTCAATAACGCCTCTTCCGACCGTTTGCTCGGCTTCCCCGACGTCTCCAAGGTGTGCATGCTGCAAAGCTTCCACCAGAACGCCGAGCAGTTCGAGATCATGTTCAACAAGACCAAGTACGATGGCCTGCCGGACAAGATGAAGTCGATCATTGCGAACGCGGTGGAGGCTGCTTCCGCCGATATGTCCTGGAAGGCGGTCCATCGCTATTCGCAGGACTATATGGAAATGCAGCAGAAGCAGGGCGTCAAGTTCTACAAGACGCCGGATTCGATACTGCAACGGCAGCTCACGGCATACGATGAGGCCGCCGCGAAGCGGAAAGACAATGCGCTGTTCAATGAAATTGCGGATTCGCAGAAAGCGTTCGCGGCGCGCGCTGTTCGCTGGGATCTCGATACCAACGTTGGCCGGCGCATGGCTTACAACCATTACTTCGGCAAGCCTGCTGGCAAGGCGGAAGCGAAAAAGAAGGCTTGAACTCGGCACGCGAAGTGATAGTGAAAACACCATCCGGAACTGCCGGATGGTGTTTTTTTTTGGATAATTCCGACGGGCGTCAAGAAATATGCAAAAACTCCTGCTCTTCATTGACAAGATAAGTACCTGGGTCGGTCACGCGTTTTCCTTCTTCATCGTGCTGCTGACCCTGCACGTAAGCTGGGAAGTCTACTCGCGCTACGCGCTGGACAACCCGCGTGCCTGGGCATTCGATGTGATGATCATGTTCTACGGCACGCTGTTCATGATGGCGGGAGCCTACACCCTGGCGCAAAACGGGCACGTGCGGGGCGACGTTCTGTATGGTTTTTTCAGGCCGCGCACGCAGGCGGCGCTCGACCTGACGCTTTACATCCTGTTCTTCATCCCTGGCGTGATTGCGCTGACCTACGCGGGCTACTATTACGCCGTCGATTCCTGGCGCATCAACGAGCATTCCAACATCACCTACGAAGGCCCGCCGGTCTACCCGTTCAAGACGGTTATCCCGCTGGCGGGGGCATTTCTGCTCATGCAGGGCATCGTCGAGATCATCCGCTGCATCATCTGCCTGAAGCAGGGTGAGTGGCCTTCGCGGCAGGCGGACGTCGTGGAAGTGGACGTGGAGAAGCTGAAGGAGGAACTCCACGTCAAGGACGAGGATATCCAGAAGCTGGATGCTTACGTGGTGCACAAGGAGCCGGCCAAGTGAAACTGCGCAAGGAACTGTGGTTCGGCTTTTCCCTGATGGCGATGATCATGCTCGCCATCGTGGTGTTCATGCCATGGACCAACCTGACCAACGGTCACCTGGGGTTGCTCATGCTCGCATTGATCGTGGTGGCGATCATGCTCGGATTTCCCACGGCCTTTACCCTCATGGGCATGGGCGTGTTCTTCGCCTGGCTCGCTTACGAAACCGTTAATCCGAAGCTCGCCGTCAATCAGGTTCTCGACCTGTTCGTGCAGCGCACGTACGGCGTGATGTCGAACGACGTGCTGATCGCGATTCCGTTGTTCCTGTTCATGGGCTATCTCGTGGAGCGGGCGCAACTGATCGACCGTTTGTTCAAGAGCCTGCATCTGGCCACCTCCCGCGTGCCTGGCTCGCTTGCGGTGGCGACCATCGTCACCTGCGCGATCTTCGCCACCGCCACCGGCATCGTCGGTGCGGTGGTGACATTGATGGGCCTGCTCGCGTTCCCGGCGATGCTCAAGGCCGGATACAACGTCAAGGTCGCAGCTGGTGCGGTCACGGCGGGCGGTTGTCTCGGCATCCTCATTCCACCGTCGGTGCTTTTGATTGTTTACGGCGCCGTCGCGGGAGTGTCCGTAGTGCAGCTGTATGCCGGCGCCTTCTTTCCCGGGTTCATGCTCGCGGGACTGTACATCGGCTACGTCATCGTGCTCGCAAAGTGGAAGCCCGAATTGATGCCGCCGCTATCCGAAAGCGAGCAACGCGTGCCGCTCCCGGCCTACGCGCAGGCGCTGTCGCGACACGGCAACAATCCCTTGAACACGCTGTGGCGGGTTTTGCCCGGGGACGGCGCCGTCGGCGTGCCAAAACGAACGGTATTCGCACAATTGCTGGTTTCGCTCTTGCCGGCGTTGTTCATTGCTTCGATGCTGGGCGTGATCTATCGCGCGGCGACTGCGCCGGAGGCTGCCACCGACACCGCAGGTCTGGTCCAGGCGGGCGGGGAATTCGCGGCGGATATCAAGGAGGAGCCTACGGGCCTGGTCGGCTCCGAGGATCAGGGGATGGGCCTGTCCGAGCCCACGACCGAGGACTCGAAAGTGAAGGGCGCTGGAGTCGGGACGCCCGCCCGTACGGAGGCGCCCAAGTCGGCGGAGAAAATGGAACAGGCGGCGCCCGTCACGGCGGAGCGGCTGCCCGTGCCGACCTGGTTCTGGGTCGTGCTTGCCATCGGTGTTGGCATCGTCGGACTCATCTACTGGATCTGGAACTGGGAACGGCTCGAAATATTCAAATTACTGCTTTCCTCGTTTTTTCCGCTGGCGTTGCTGATACTCGCAGTACTGGGCTCGATCGTGTTCGGGCTGTCGACGCCGTCCGAGGCGGCGGCGATCGGGGCATTCGGCGGGTTCGTCCTCGCGGGGGTGTACCGATTCATCGCGCATTGGCGCTCGCAGCCGGCCGGCGCCTCGAATCCCGGCAGCCCTGCCTGGAAAACAGTAAAGGAACTCGGAACCATCATCAAGGAATCGTCTTTCCTGACCGCCAAAACGAGCGCGATGGTGTGCTGGCTGTTTGTCGGCTCCGGTATTTTCTCGGCGGCGTTCGCGTTGCTGGGCGGGCAGGAACTCATCGAAAAGTGGGTGCTTTCGCTCGACATGACGCCGCTGCAGTTCATGATCCTCGCCCAGTTCATCATCTTCATCCTCGGCTGGCCGCTGGAGTGGACCGAGATCATCGTCATCTTCATGCCGATCTTCATCCCGCTGCTGCCACACTTCGGCATCGACCCGCTGTTCTTCGGCCTGCTGGTGGCGCTGAATCTTCAGACGGCGTTCCTGTCGCCCCCGGTCGCGATGGCAGCGTTCTACCTGAAGGGCGTCTCGCCGCCGCACGTGACGCTCAATCAGATCTTCGCCGGCATGATGCCGTTCATGGGGATACAGTTGATCGCGTTGGTGTTGCTCTACGTGTTTCCCCAGATCGGTCTGTGGTTGCCGCAAACGCTCTATAAGTAACGCCAAACCGGACACGATGCGCCGGTTTGGCCACGCGCGTTCGAGCGGACGATGGATCGCCGCTCAACGCGCTTCGTCCTGCGGTCCTGCTGACGCCCACGAGGCCGGTTCCATTCTGGTTCGCTTATTCCATGGTTGAAGGCGCTCGCTCCCGACCTGCGTACTTGCGCTGGACCGTGTTCGGGCTCGCGGCGGCGGCATTCTGGCTTTCGTTCTTTCACCGCGTCGCGCCCGCCGCGATCGCAGGCGAGCTCCAACAGGCGTTCGGGATCAGGGGGGCGATGCTCGGCACGCTCGCCGCGACTTATTTCGTCATCTACACGGTAATGCAGGTGCCGACGGGTGTCCTTAACGATACGCTCGGCGCGCGCCGCGTCCTGACGGGGGGGTGCCTGGTCGCCGGCGTGGGTTCGCTTCTATTCGCTTCGGCCGAGTCGGTTGGCGCGGCCTTGGCCGGGCGGACCCTGGCAGGCCTGGGCGTGTCAGTTGCCTTTGTGTCCATGCTGAAACTTGCCGCGGACTGGTTTCACGAACATCGCTTCGCGACCATGACCGGCATCGGCGCCATGATCGGCCTCACCGGCGCACTCGCCGCCGCCACTCCGCTGGCATGGGTGGTGACGATGATCTCCTGGCGCTGGGTATTCGCTACTGCCGGTGTCGTATCGCTACTCCTCGCGACGGCGATCTGGCTGATCGTAAGGGACCATCCCGAAGATTCCGCGTCCGGGGCAGCACACAACCCTGCTGCACGCGACGAGACTCGCTGGCAGGAGGGCCTGAAAATGGTTGCGCGCAATCCGGCGACCTGGCCCTGCTTCTGGATCGGTTTCGGCATGTCCGGCAGCTACATGACGTTTGTGGGGCTGTGGGGTGTGCCGTACTTGGTGCACGGTTACGGCATGACGTCAGTGGAGGCTACGCAGCACACCAGCGTCATGCTCGTCTGTCTTGCGTTATCGCAAGGCGCCATCGGCGTGGTTTCCGATCGCATCCGCAGCCGCCGGCCGCTGATTCTGGCGTCTGCGGTGCTGTACCTGGCCTGCTGGATCGCGTGGCTCGCTGGTGCGGGGTCGCTTCCTGGCGCAAGTTACGCCATCAGCGCCGTGATGGGGATCAGCGTGTGCGCCATGACGTTGTCGTGGGCCTGCGCCAAGGAGCTCAATTCTCCACGTTATTCCGGCATTGCGATCAGCCTGGTCAATACCAGCGGGTTTCTCGCGGTCGGCCTGCTGCAGCCGCTGGTGGGCTGGTTGCTGGACCGCGCTGCCGCCGGTGCTGCCTATACCGGCGCCCATTACCTGCCGGGAATCGCATTGCTCACGATTTTTGCTGGTATCGCGGTGGCAGGCGCGCTGTTTATCAAGGAGACGCACTGCCGTAATATCTGGCCTCAACTCCAGCCCCAGAGAACCGCATGAAGCCGAAGATCCTCGTGACTCGCGAAGTGTTCGACGAAACGCTTGGTTTCCTCTCGCAGCATTGCGAAGTCGAAGCCAACCAGCAGGACACAGCATTTCCCCCCGATACGCTGGCGCAGAAGCTTGCCGACAAGGATGGCGTCGTGTGCTGCCTGACTGATCGCGTGGACGCGAAGCTGCTCGAGCGCTGCGCGCGGCTCAGGGTGGTATCCAATATTGCAGTCGGCTACAACAACATCGATATCACCGCCTGCACGGCCCACGGCGTGTTGGCGACGAACACTCCCGGCGTGCTGGACGATTCGACGGCGGACCTGGCGTGGGCGCTGATGCTCGGGGCGGCGCGGCGCGTGACCGAGCTCGAGCGCCGGGTGCGCGCGGGCGAATGGAAGGGCTGGCGGCTCAAGCAGTGGCTGGGCGTGGACGTGCACCATGCCACGCTCGGCATCTTCGGCATGGGGCGCATCGGGCAGACGATTGCGCGGCGCGCCGCCGGATTTGAAATGAATGTGCTGTATCACAATCGCACGCGCCTTGAGCCCGACATCGAGCGGCGCTGCAACGCCGCTTATGCCACGAAGGAGGAGTTGCTCGCGCAGTCCGATTTCGTGGTGCTGCAGGTGCCATACTCGCCAGCGACCCACCACCTGATCGGAGCGTCCGAGCTCGAGCTCATGAAGCCGACGGCCATCCTGATCAATTCCACGCGTGGCGGCGTGGTGGACGACGCTGCGCTGATCGCGGCGCTCCGGGGCGGCACTATCCGAGCGGCGGGCATGGATGTGTTCGAGAACGAGCCCAGATTCAACCCGGGGTTCCTCGAACTCGACAACGTCGTATTGATGCCCCACATCGGCAGTTCCACCGAGGCGACCCGGCGCGCAATGGCGATGACGGCCGCTAAGAATCTGGTCGTTGCGTTGACCGGCGAGACGCCGCCCAATCTGGTCAATCCCGAAGCGAGAGAAATGCGCCGTTGAGGTGCCGAGAATGGGGCCCGGCGGGCGGTCATATCGACTACCGCCGAGGCTTACTCCCTGAATCTAAAGCCGAGTTATTGGGGGGTGTCCACAGCTACCCCCGGACGCGGCGGGTACCCCGGATCATTGTGCTTCGCCCTGGCGCGGGTGCTTCGTGTCAGAATCCTATCGCTGCGATAGCACCCGGTCCGCCATAACCAGAACCGGGGCATCCCGATCAGGACAGGGGCATGGCCGATCTGAAAACGGGGGACCGCGTTTACGCCGAACAGGTGCGATTGCTCTACCGGCTGT